>Ga0209045_1000561_pt1 | contig 43045 bp, 29 predicted proteins | sample SaaInlLV_10m_DNA_4_FD_184664 | JGI IMG/M metagenome (GOLD analysis project Ga0209045, IMG submission 184664) | Marine microbial communities from expanding oxygen minimum zones in the Saanich Inlet - Saanich Inlet SI072_LV_200m_DNA (SPAdes) (version 2) | ecosystem: Environmental > Aquatic >...
GGTAGTGTCAAAAATTTTATGAAAAAGAGGAATTTTAATGAAAGGGAATGCAGTAATTGAAAAACGCAGAAAAGCGTCCTGCGCTACGATGGATTTTTTATGGGTCCATAGTAGCACAGGACACTTTTTCTGCTTATCACCATAGCGGACAGGCGTAATAATTCCTGATTTTTTTGTTCGTATTATTTGTTCTTTGACAATCTGTTTTTGAGAGTTAGGCTGCTACTTGTTCAATCAGAGCAACCCACTTGTCGGGCATTAGAGAGTGTTCTCTAAGGGCATCAAGCGATACTGGTGTGGCATTTTTCAAGGTGCTGTGAGGTCTCATGAAGTTATAAAAAGCCACAAAAAGTGTTGTAAGCGAGACGGCGCCGTCAAATGTCTTGAACCCGGCCCTTGGCCTGGTGTGATATTTATAAGTGCGGTTAAGACGCTCAACAATTTGTTTGAAGCTTCGGTACTCTTTGCTTTGATCGTCCAGATTTTTAAGGCCTATGACTGTTCTTTTTGTCAGCTTGCTGTCATTGTTGTTGATCAAATCATTGTAGGCCATGACAGCGGCATCATAAGAAGGGTTGCCGTCTGTAACCAGATCCGGATGTTTTATCTTGTCATTAGGGGCACCAAAGGTATCATATAATAATGCCAGAGCAGGTTGCATTCCTCGGTGGTCAGAAAGGTTATATCCACATATGGCACGGGTTTTTGAGTCAATAACAAACCAGGTATATGTCCATTTGTTATCAACAATAATGTAGGTCTCATCAGCTGCGGACAAGCCGAGGGGGACAGGACAATGTTCATCAATATAAGACGACAGATATTGTGCAGATAGATTGATGTAATTAACAACGGTTTGGTGAGAAAGGCAGATATTAAATATACCTTTAAGAGCATCCCTGGTTACCCGTGAACTTAGGCCCAGATTAATAGAAAAGGTCAAAACGAGCCCAAGCGTATGGTAACTGTTATGGATATTACGCAGATCAGCCTTGGTATCCGGAAAGGGCCTTTGTGGTATCAGGTCGTCCGGTGATATGTGATACTCCCTGTATTGATAATGAAGTTTGAAGTTTGGATCATATTTCTGCTGATCCCGTATACCCTGCTCTTCTTTTGTAAGCTGAATTTTATTTTTCAAATAGTGAGGACAGGTATAACTGAAGCATTTATAAATAGTGCTTTGTTTGCTCTGCTTCCATCTCGAAAGAGCCCTGGAACAGTGTGGGCATAAATACTTGGTCTTTGGTTTACGCATTGTGCCGTGAGAAGAGCTTGTCTTGCCGCAGATTTTACATTTTACCTGAGACTTTAATTTTCCATTGTTTAAATACAGGTACTTTGCTGGAGCATGGCAATGACCGCATTTACACCCTACAGGTGGATTTTTACCGTTTCGATGACGGACAGGGCTGATGGATTTTCCAGACAGACTTTCTTTGGCCTTTTTGAGTAGTTCCCACTGTAGTTGATAAGTTTTGTTATCAGGCGGCAAAGGAGGGATTTGATCAACACGGAACTGTCGATAATGAGGCGGTTTTTCATCTGGCTTAAGAGATATGTCTTTTCTTGAACCACTGAGAATCTCATGAAAAATAATCACAGCAGAAGCCAGTTCATTGAAAGTTAACCGAAGACAAAACCATTTTATAAGACGGATAAGAGAATGATGCATTGTATGCGATCCTTTGGTTGTTATTTGTTTTTTAGCGATTGCAAACCTAACCACTGGTTCGCATACAATTTTACTCTCAAATACAGATAAAAAAATAGGGAAATTGGAATTTTAACGATAAACCCTTACAAATAACGGGTTTACGATAAAATATAAGTAAAAATTTTGACAAAAGTCCATTTAAAAAAAGGAGATGTGTATGAAAATGTTTCGATTCCCAACTATTTTATTAAGTTTTCTTCTCTGTTTTGTTTTACAGGCATCTGCAGCCCCCGTCACCGTTGACACCAATGGCTTTCTCAATCTGCCAAGCATCCAGGTGGGCGCTTCCAATTATGCAGTTGGGTTTCAGCTTTTAAGCGGGATATCACCCGTTACCTTTGAACTCAGCAACAACATCGTTGTCACCAGCGAAACACCCAATGCCCAATATGATAACGGGACAATCGCCATTACCGAAGTTGAATACGGCAGTGACAAGTACAGTATTGAACTGCAACTGGTTCCAAACACCTCCCCGTTACAATTTGAACTGACCGGTATCACTGTCTTTTGCCAAGGCTGTGTCCCTGTAAACCAGGGAGGTACAACTGTTTCCGGGTTGAGTTTTAATTTCAAAGAAAATACGCCTGGTTACGGGGATACAATTGGCACCATCACCTTTCATGCTGACGGAACATTTACAGATGACGCATCAAATGCCCAGGGCCATTTCCTGGCGGGAGGCACCTGGGTTCAAACCGGAAATCAGCTGAGTATTCACTTTACCTCTTATCAATATGACGGCGAATCTAAAGTACTATACGACGGTAGCACCATGACCGGGCAGATTGACAACAACCAGGGAACCCTGACCGACGGTAATACCAGTATGAATCTGCTTTAACTCCAAAACTGATTTCCAGCAAAGTGGACGGACTTCTATAATTCGGGGCTATCATCTGGTTGGGGCATCCATCTGTACTGCTCAGGGTTCTTTTGTCCTGCATGCGGCTTACCATATTTGCCGAAAACCTTTCCGTTCACAGGAGACCGTCTATTAAATGCGTGATCTTCCATCGCAGTTTTCAAGCAGTTTCGCATACCAAAGGTTGCGGAACAACATATTGTTGAGCAATATCAGGGATACAGGACCCACTTTTAAAATCCTTAAGCATTTTGTTAAAAAGCTCCTGGTTTTTTGGAATATATTTTGAAATGGTTTCTCTGTGGATATTTAATCTTTGGGCAATACGAACATGTGGGATACCAAGACGTGTCATCAAAGCGACCTTAATCTGGGCGGAAAATTCACGTTGACGATCGACTTGTTTTTGCTCCTCTTTTTTATTTGTTTTTTCCAGATCTTCTGCAAACGCCTGGATTTCTCTTCCGCTGAACTCATTCAGCTTAAGTTTTGGCAAAAGATCACTATTCTGACCTTTGAAAGGAATGGAACCTTTTTGGGTAACATCGTTAAAAACCTTGTCAGATGCCCGCTCAAGTCTTGCAAGAGCTTTTGTCTGTGCTTTGTTTAATTTGTGTTTAACTGATGCTTTTTGAACTTTTGAAGGAATGTCGGTTAATAAAATTAGATCATGCATCAGGAAAGACCTCCACTTCAAAGGTTTCGGCAGGTTTTTGAAAATTGACTCTATCTGTTCCACATATTTGTGGAACAGATCATCCCCCTCCTTGGAAACCAGGGACCCCCTATCTTTGCTAACCCTTATGGAATCAATCTTTGACAGCAATTTATTTACCCTTCCAAGGGGTGTTTTGGCTACCGTCAAATACTCAGGCTCTTTGCCCATTTCCACATCAATGATGTCAATGAAGGCTTCAATGGACTCAATGGCTGATAAATCCTGCCTTAAAAGATTTTCTGCCCACCTTATCCTTCACGCCTGAAGATCGTCTACCTCTGCGATTTTTGCCTGAATAATTGTCATGTCTGTGTAATCTTTAATGGCCCTTAATCTTCGTTCGCCTGCAATAAGCTGAAACCTGTCCTTTTTTTGCGGCCGCACGACAATGGGTTCGATCAAGCCGTCAAGCAAAATACTTGCACCCAGCTCTTTTAAGCTGTTCTCATCAAAGTATTTACGGTGCTGATAGGGAGAAGGATCAATCTTTTTAATGTCTATCATATAAAAAGAAAAAGGATAATTTTTATGGTCGGTTATCGGCATAATTCAACTCCTATAGAAAAAATAAAAAAGTCGTATCACACGGGTTTAAAGGGTTAGATATTTTATAAAGAATATTATCACGAAAGTAAAACTAATACGACACAGGGAGTAATGCATTTCAAATTTGAAGAACTTGTACATGAATAAAGGTGAACAAATGAGTGTATTTACCGCGATTTTGTAACGAAGTTCATGGAGTTCCATTGTGCTGATTTTTCTGTTGGTATAAGGGGCTGCAATTTCAATTTTCAAGAATCATTATTAATCATCATAAAGGCCCATATCCGGGTAAAATTTTTCAGCACATTCCGGACAAATGCCATGGCTGAATTCAGCTTCGGAATGTTTATGAATATATGATTCGATCTGATTCCAGTATCCCTTGTCATCACGAATATTTTTACAATGTGAGCAAATGGGCAGAAATCCACTCAAGGTTTTCACTTTATCAAGAGCATCTTTAAGCTCTGAAAGTAACCTGTCCTTTTCCTTTTCGGCTTGTTTGCGTTCATTGATGTCCAGCACAATACCTTCATAACGAATCACCTTTCCGTCACTGCCAAAATAGGCCCGGGTGCTATTGGATACCCAGATCGCCGAACCATCCTTGCGTTTGGCTTTGAACTCAAAATTTTCCACAATTCCCTTATCTTTGAGAATTTCTTTATAAAGTTTTCTGTCTTCAAGGTTCACGTAATACTGCGTTGCAATGTCGGAAATGCTGGAAACGAGATCTTCCGGAGAGTCATACCCGAGCATATTGGCAAAGGCGAAATTGACATTGATAAACCGACCCTCTGGGGTGCTTTGGAAAAATCCTTCGACAGCATTTTCATAAATAATCCGGTATTTTTTTTCACTCTCCTGCAGTACTTCCTCTGTCTTGGCTTTCTGGATTATGTGGGTGGTCGTGGCGGCAATATTTTCAAGCAGAGCGTCTTCTTCTGGAGAAATTACTTGTTTACTGAACAAAGCCAAAACACCAATAACACCACCGTCATCCGAAAGAAGCCTATATCCCGCAAAGGAAACCAAACCGATCTTCATGGCCCATTCATGATCGCTGACAAGAGGATCATTTACAACATCATTAGTAAGAAATTTAGATCCATGCCCTGAAGCAATCTTTCCGATTTTGTAATTGCCGAACGGCACTCGCCCGTGTCCGCCGTCTATATGAGTATAACGGCCTGAACTGGCTAAAAGATGAAGGCAACGTTCCCGGTAACTGCAGACATCCGGTCCTTCTGTAATTTTAGCATACCGGCATTCTAAATCGCATAAATCTCCTGATTTAATAATCCAAATTCGGGCAAAGTCTGCTTTAAATATCTTTATTATTTCTTCAGTGATTAGTTTAACTTTATAGTTAAGGCCACCTGAGACAAGTAATCTTTCATTTAAACTATTCAAACGTTCTGTTCTTTTTAAAACCTGCTTGCGATCGGTGATATCTATATTCAAACCATATATACGCCGGATCTGATTATCCTTATCAAATTCAGATGCAGCCACACCATGCAGGATACGTTCTTGCCCATCCTTGCGTAGAATTCTAAACTCAGTAACGATTTGCTGTTTTATTAAAAAAAGACTTTTTAACTGTTTTGATAACTCTGTCCTATCATCAGGATGTACTATATGTTCCTGAAAATATATATTTTTATTTTTTAATTCCCCGGGTTCATATCCTAAAAGCCTGTATTGGTTATCCGTCCAAGATGATTTTTTAGTTTTTGGATCTAATTCCCATCCACCAACCCTTCCCAATTCTTCAGCATCATTTAACAATTTTTTAGTGCGGCGGAGTTTAGTCTCAATTTTGTTCGTTTCTAAATTATGAATTTTTTGTTTCAAATCGCCATTGATGGATTTTTTAGGCATTAGTAAGAATCTCCAGTTTTAATAATCTTGCTATGGCGAAGTGCGTATTTCATAGTGACGAATTAACCTTTCCTTGTTAAATTTCTTAAACCAAAATCACGGTACAATAAATTGTGATGCAAGGCAAATAATTCCCTAAAAAATTTTCAATTATATAACCGTAATAGAATAAACCAGCTTTTTCTTTGCACATCTGTTTTACCAGCATGAGCAGTTTTCTTGAGGAGGGGCTCAGTTCGTCAAGGCTGCGGCCCAAAACATAATTGGCAATTGTGTTGGCCTTTTCAATATCATCTAGGGTGACGTTGATGTATTCAATGGTTTTATACTTAAATTCCATGGTCTGTACCTTATAAAACAAGGCCTGGGTCAGTCTTGTGTATTTGGTGCAGTCTTCCTTTGGAACCAGAGACAGCACTGTGTCCTGGAGGTAGGATTTGCCTGCGGCAGATCTAGATTGGATCATGACCGATAATGGAGACGCCATCTTCCTGGAGACAGCCGCCACATAGCACAACAGTTTGTTCATTTCTTCGCCGGTGTAAGCTTGTTGCCCTTTTTTGATATCCCCCTGACTTCGTATTTGAGGTCAAGCACAGTAAGGGTAAAGCCGTAATCTGTTTTTTGGATATCCGGATCATTTTCTTTTTTAACCGCCGGGTTTGCCATGGCAACAAGGTTATTAAAATTTTCTTTTGGACTGGCGGTTAAAAGAAAAAAATCATTGATATCCTGACCATAGGGTAAAGTTACAAGATAAGGCATTAGATGGGCATTGTTTACCCGTTCTTTAACAACAGGTAAAGCTATCTGTCCTGCCTTGTCTCCGTCAAAGCAGATATACACAGCCTTAACTTTATTTTGAGATAAAAGATTGATGCGGGATGCTCCCAGGCCGTTGGTGCCGTGACAGGGGATGGTGTTTTTAATGCCTTGATTGATAAGGGTCAGGCTGTCCAGGACGGATTCTGTCAGGATGATTTCTTTATTGGTTTTTGCAACCTGTCGATTAAACAGGCCGTCCCTGCCTCCAGGCAGGTACAAATGATCTGCTCCCTTTGCCATGCCGTCAATACGGCGGTCATACATCCCCATAGGGTTACCATCCGGATCGTACAGTGGGAACTTGATACAGCCGTAAAAGTGTTCTTTACCCTTGCTGTTTAGGATACCTATTTTTTTTAACTGCTTTGTAATCTTGTCATCATCTGGCAGCACATTTAAAAGGGTGCCGTTGCTAAACCCGATCCAGTAATCGGAGAACAGGGATTTATCTGTAATGCCCCGGATATTAAGATACTGCCTTGCCCTGTCATCCTCTGCAAAGGCTGAGTGATAAAACTCTATAACCCGGTTGAACAATTTGATATGACCGGGATTCAATTTGACCTTTGAGGATTCTTTATTTTTAACCACCGAACGCTTCAATGCTGTTTTTGTAAGACCATTACCGCCAAGCCTCATAACTGCTTCTTTAAAATCTACCCGGTCAAACAACTCCACAAACCGGATCATAAGGAGCCAATATGTACAATCGTATTATAATAAATTCTAAAATATGTCATGGTCAGGCATGTATCAAGGGTACAAGAATCCCTGTACACCAGATCATCCGCATGCTTGCCAATGGGGATAAAATTGAAGAACTTCTGGAAGATTATCCCTCACTCAAACAAGATGATGTTTATGCCTGCCTGGATTATGCCGCATCCCTTGCAGAAGATCCACCAAAGGGTCTTGCAGGCCCTCAAACGATACACTCCTAAACAATGACCGGGCCGATGGTGGTTATGCAGGATGCAGTTCAAGGCACATGGAAGTCTCATCATAAATAATAAATGCCGGGAACTGATCACTATTCAAGACCTTGCCTTTCCCCTGATTTCCTTACATTTTTCAGATAAGATCTTTAATTTTTCTATACTACGAATATAGCCTTCATCCTGTGCCAGATTATAAAGAATTTTTTCGTTCTCAAGAATAAATATCAAATAATTTTTTATTTTGATGTCTTTTATTGTATGAAAACCATACTTTTTTATTTCACTACTTCTACGCATATAGTACTCAATTATACAGGCATCAAAATCAATTACAATTTTGCATGCTATTTTCCTGAAGAACCTATCAACAATTAAGCCAACTAAAATGAATATAATTGCGATATGCGAAAATCTTTTTATATATCCAAAATCACTTTGATTTACGATTGCAGCTATGGACATCAACAAAAGAGAGCAAAAGGATATTTTACCCAAGTGTCTTGTAACAAAAACGTAAATTTTTGACTGAGTTAGGGTAATTATATTTTTTTCTCTCATCCAGAATCCAATATATTAACAGTAAACAATTAACTCCAAAACTATTTTGTGATGGCCGATACTCCAAAGAAGAGGTTCCTCGAATTCTGATTCAACCACTCATTCTTGTTTAGCTGTAGCAAAATTTATCTGTCAATATTTAATTTATTTCTTATTTCTTTGCCTGGCCCCCAGATATTACACAGAATACCCCATTCAATTTTTTTAACCCGGTTAAGACACTCAAACAGTTTATTGTTTTGTAAATCTTTATAAAAAATAGTCCTGTCATGTAATCTGAATATGACATAACCATTAATACGTATTGTATCTAATTTACTAAAAGACGCTTCAATCAATTTATTACTCCGATACATATGGAATTGAATTTTTTGAGCAACCAAATCAATAGATATTTTATAAGCAAATTTTTTTTGAATCATTACAAATATAAACATTAGTACAATACACGAAAAAACTACTTCCAAATAACCGTTTAAGCTTAGTTCTCCTTTAAAAACGAAAAAAAACGGTACCATTAGAAAAAAAACTAAAATCTTCTCTAAATGGTTACCTAAAAATTTTTCTGATTTTGGAGCATCGAATGTATATATTTTTTTCCGATTATACGATATCATTTCATCTATCCTGGTCCTAGTTAGAAACCGCTGTTTTTGAAAAAAAGCTTATATAAGTAAGCCGTCTACAAATAGTTTGCTTAGAGATTAATTTTACCAATCAATTCCTAAGCCCCAACTAATAGGAGCTGTTATATTTGCAGTCGCAACCCCAACAGCAGCATTATTCATACCAACAGCAGCAGCAGCTCCCGATAGTGCACCACCCAATGCACCTGAAGTTGCTCCAATCAAAGCTCCTTTTTCAGCAGCTTTAATTATTTCATCAGTTGAAGAGCAAGGATCATTAAGCTTCTTCCCGAAGGCACCACCAAAAGCGCCACCCAATGCACCTGAAATAGCTCCTCCTATCATACCACCCAATGCGCTTGATGCTCCTGGCATAATGATACCTACCAAACTGCCTGCTGCTCCTCCAGCAATTCCGGAGGCCACAGCTGTCGCCATTCTACCGGATTGCATTCCACTTAAGAATCCACCATAGGCGCCTGCGACAGCACCTATTATGACTCCGGCTATTTCACCTGTTGGATCCACCAAATTAACCGGATCATTGAGGACATAGCCATAAAGATCAGTATCCCCACCTGCAAAGCCGATGGGATCTTTGGCAGTCCATCTGCCAATATCAGGATCATAGTCCCGGTAGCCAAACCTGACAAGGCCTGTATCACTGTCCAGCAGACCTCCGGCAAATCCAAAAGGTATTTCAAAGTCTGTGTCTGTGTCAGTGAGTATGAACCCAAAGGTGTCATATTCAATTTGTTTTACCATATTACCAGATGAATCTGCAACAGCCATGAGAGATCCAACCTGGTCATAGGCAAAATAATAGGTTGATTCTGGTTTTTCCATTGCCATGGGCATACGACCGTCTGCATACTTGAACCGCATTAGAAGACTGTCAGAACCATCGTAAACGGCAAGAAGCTTTGTTAATCCCTGCCACAGATATTTTCGGGTGACTGTTCCGTCTACCTTTTTAGCAATGCGCCTGCCATAGGGATCATGAAGGTATTCAATCAGGGTACCATCTTCAAGGGTGACGTTTAACAGCTCGCCACGGGAAGAATAGGTGTAATATGTGATTCCCGTGGTGGTTATTTTTGAGGCTAAAAATCCATCCTGATCATATAGAAAGCTTGTGGTACCGGCTGTCAGCAGGTGAGATTCATCATCGTATGTGCAGGTCAGGCCTGTGATATTTCTCAAGGTATTATCAGTCTGTGTTCGGGCACCATTAAGATCATAGGTGTATTCTTCAACCTTAATACCGTCCTTCTCAACCTCTTTAAGCCGGTTCATTGAGTCATAGGTGTACTTGTAAATAATAGTAGTGTCTGCAATGGTGCCTGCAATGGTTTCTGTCCTGGTTTTGATCCTGCCGTCATCTGACCTTTCGGTTACATCCCATGAATAAACTGTGCTGCCAAAGATAGAAACAGCTTGTGCATTTGTTTCACCATAGGTATTAAAGACCCTGTCAAGAATGATTGAATTATCAGACACCTGGTATGGAAAGCCTGTTTCATTAACATCCATTTCATTGTATCGGGATATGGTAAAATCTCCGGCCCCGATCAAAAGTCCGTCAAGGTCATAGGTAAAATCCTGGGTTGTTCCGGCATAGGTAAAAAAAGACAGAATAAAATCATTATTATAGGTATAATCCAATGTCTGATTTAACGTCCCTGCCAGGGTCAGTGAAGTCACAAGGCCTGCATCATAATCAAGGGTGATGGATTCTGAACCTTTGCTGATGGATTCTATCTTGTTTGAGCATGAATATGTATAATCAATATTGTCTTCAGGTGTCTGTATCTGCCATAATCGGGATTTATCATCGGTATCCATTGGATTGTCATAGTTCAGGATAATAGCCTTGCCTGATGGAAAATTCTTTTTGACCAGACGTCTGTCTTTATCATACTCATAAGAATAGCTTCCGCTTAAAGGTGTTGTATATAGACTATTGCTATTGACCCTATTATACCCGAACAGGTGGTCAACGCTGAGTTGAGTGGTCAGAACAGTCATGTTTCCATTTTCATCATATGCATATCCAATGCCTGATCCATCGGGTCTGTCAATATAGGTGACCCTGCCCATGAGGTCATTAGTAAAGGTTGTTGTTGTATTCAGTGGATCTGTTATGGATGATAAGAATCCATTTTCATCATATATAAATGATGTTTCACGTGTGCCCGTTATTATGGTATCCGGCCTGCCACTGATAAAAAAGGAATATTCGGTTTTTTCAAGCCCTGGCACGTAATTACTTATGGTTGCCAATGTATCCGGGTCATAAACTGCTGTTGCTTGTCTGCCTTCAGGAGATATAATAAGCCTCTCGGATTGGAATACGTTATTGACTATGGTTAAACTTTTATTATTTAAATCAAAGGTCTGTATGATTCGATCTTTGATCCCGTCAGAGTTGGTATCTTCATAGGTCTTATTGAAGTCAATTGTTCTAGTCAGTCCTGATAGTGTCGTTTGAGACATTTGTTTGACATATTTATACTGATATTCAGTATCCAGGTCATATAGAAATTCCAGATTCATCCCGCATGCCAGGGACTTGTTGGTAGTCAGCCCGTCTGCAGACTCCGTAAAAAAAGTCTGCCCGCCTGCGGGACTGGTGATAGTTGATGTATAAGCACCAGTGGAAAGGGTGTGATCCAGGTAGGTTGTAAGGTTGCCTTCAGCCGTGAGTACATTGATAAGGATATCACCGTTTCCCTGAACTGTTCTTGTGTAGTTCCAATGGCCGTCTTCTTCATCCAGAGAGTCTGTTAACCTCCCTTGTGAATCAAAAATATGGTCAAATCGATTCCCGCCCGGATCGATTTTAGCGGTCATAAGGCCTTCACTGGTATATTCGAAATTATAAAAACTGCCATCTGCATTGATGATTTGTGTGAGATGATTATCAACTCCAATGACCAGGTCAGTTCTTATGCCGTCAGGCGAAACAATTGCAGTGGGAACGCCGTTGGCATCTCTTTCAATATTGATCTGTCTTTCGAAACGGTCACTAATGGAAATAAGGGTATTATCCTCATCATACTCAAACTTACGAAGCACAGCGCCTGTATCAAGATCTATAGTTTTCTGATGATGTCCAAGCCTGGACATTATATGCCCAAGGCCATTCTCTTCAGAAAAAATCATCTCATCTGATTCTGTTCCATGTATAGTGTGAAACGCAACCTTACGAACTCGGTTATTATTAGTATCGGCAATGTAAAGATCCCCTGTTGAATCCACATAAATGCCTTCAGGAAAGGAAAAACTTGCTTTTGTGGCAGGCCCGCCGTCACCGCTGTAACCATTGGTACCATTCCCTGCCACAGTGGTTATAATGCCATAGGTATCCACCTTGCGAATACGGTTGTTACTTGTGTCGACAATGTAAAGGTTCCCTGTTTGATCCACGTAAATGCCTTCAGGCGAATTTAAAGTTGCTTGTGTCGCAATCTCGGCGTCACCGCTGTAACCGGGAGTTCCATTCCCGGCCACTGTGGTAATGATACCGCTTATGTCCACCTTGCGGATGCGATGCATTGCAGCAATGTAAAGGTTCCCTGATGAATCTACGAAAATACAATCAGGATTCTGAATTATTGCCTGGGTTGCGAGCCCACCGTCTCCAATGCCATTCTGCCAATTTTCACTTCCAGCCACAGTGGTGATGATGCCATTAGTATCCACCTTACGGATGCGGTGATTCCAATTGTCGGCAATATAGAGGTTGCCGACAGCATCAATTGCAAGGCCGCTTGGAGAGTTAAGGCTTGCGTCAACGGCAGGCCCGCCATCACCTGTAAAACCGGAAAATCCATTCCCGGCCACTGTGGTAATGTAACCATTGGTATCTATCTTGTGAACCCTATGGCAAGATGAAAGATAGAGATTGCCTGCTGAATCCAGGCAAACTCCTTCTGGATATAAAATTTGTGCGTCAACTGCAGGTCCGCCATAACCTCCACAGGATGCCGAAGATGCATTGCCGGCCAAAGTGGAGGCGTTACCGTTTGTATCAACCTTACCAATTCTATGTAAAGGCGTTGAGGAAATGTAGAAGTTTCCTGATGAATCCATGGTAATGTGATTGGGATTGGGAGCCCCTAATTGTGTTGAGATAATACCTCCAACATAATTTCCACCTTTTGTGCCGTCTCCTCTGAAAAGTGTTGGGCCTTTCATGCTGCCAAAATGATGGGTGGACAGGGTCCAACCCTGGGCAAGGACCCCTCCGCCATTAACAATTACCTGAGAATCCTGATAAAGTAAGATATCACTTTGTTTCCAAACAATCATATCCTGCCTGCCTGTGATAAAAGTAGGAGTATCACCAAACTGGGCAAATGCCTGGGCAATATCTGAACTGCTTTTATAGTAAATCAGGTCATATTTAAATCCAATAGTGATATGCGCTTTTATTGGACTGTTAACTAATTTGCCTAAACTATCAAATCCATCCCAGGTAAACTCTGCCGTCTGGTCAGGCAAAGGATCCAAAATCTTTTCAAAGACCCTGCCTGCTACATTCATCTTGACGATAATACCTTTGAGGCTTTCAGGTATAGTATCACCGCTGGCAGGGATCAAAATCACGGTCTTATAGCCTTTAACCCGGCTGCTGGTATAATGAAGCATCATATCAGTTCCGGGAACCGGAATCTCCTCATGAAAAATACGACTGCGTTCTTCAACAAAAGAGCTGTTATAATTCTCGCAATCTCGGTTTTCCTTTTTTTGCAGGTCTGCATCAGGCGAAGCTATCGGGTTGGGGTCAATGGCATCAAGGGGCGGGCCATATGGCCAGTTGAAGTCCCAGGGGGAGAAGTGGGATATGGCAACACGCCAGAAAGTGTCACCGGGTTTATATATTGCCCCATCATCCAGACCTGTTACCTCATCATTGAATGAGTCGTTATTGTTGAGATCGTTAGGATTACCGTCGCCAGTTGTATCAATGGCATCGACTATGCCATCATAGTCAGTATCGAGTAATTTGACAACTATACCATTGTCAGACGGTTTCCAGACCCCTTCATCGCGGTCATAATAACCCACGGGCACAACCTCGCCTACATCAAACCCAAGAAAGTTATTAATCCAGGTGATGACGGGTTTTTCAAACCTTACTCTTTGAACTCCATCCACGGCAAATTCAGCGCAATAGGTATATGCGGAGTTGGGGGGCAGGATGGCCGGCATGGTTTCGGGAGTTGTAAACTCAGTGGCACGGGTGGTTATAGTGGCCAGTGCCTTGACATCTTTGCCCTCTTCATCTACCAGATAGGCCTGATTGTCTCCCGTAAAAATCATGGTTAAAGCGCGGCTTCCAAATTCATCCGTCACTTCTGAACTCTGATGTGAGATTATTGTATTATGATTACCATCAAAAGTAAGCGTTGTGTTTGCTGTATCCTCGGTGATCATCGTAATGGTATCGGCAACAGCAATATCATTCCATGGAACAACAGCTTGCCTGTGAACGGTAATCAGTCCTTGTTTCTGATAGGCAAGAGTCATTGTATTTTCGCTTTCAACAGGTATGAAAAATTGCCCTGCGGCATTGGTGTTGACTGTGCCATATTCAGGAAAACCATGAACTATTACAGAGACATCTGCAATAGGAAAACCGTTTATATCCTGTACCATACCTGTAATTAAGGCAAACCGTTTAGGATCGTATTCGTTCACTGCCGCATCCACCGGTATCAGATCCTGGTACTGCTCACCAAATGATCCTTTTTGGAGTGGTTCGGGATTGCCCATGACCTTTACAACTGCCTGTGCTCCGGCAGACCCTGTGGTTCCCGTAGCCGAAATGGTATAAGTGGTTGTAATTTGGGGAGAAACCAAAACTGATCCATTTAGGGATACAGAACCGATTCCATTATCAATATACACGCTCTGGGCATCTGTGGAGGTCCAGTAGAGTGTGGCCGCTTCCCCTGAAATTATAATTTCGGAGCTTTGACTAAAGGTTATGCCAGGTGGATCATTGATGGGATTTATGGTGATACTTATAGTTGAAATTTCAGAATCTGCTTTGCCATCGTTTACCAGAAAGGTAAATGAGTCTTGTCCATGATAGTTAATGTCCGGGCTGAAGTTAAGATATGGTGCGGTGCCTGTAATAATTCCATGTGCTGGACCTGAGACAATCTTATATGTAAGGGGATCATTATTGGGATCAAATCCCGTCAGGGTAATAGCCACAATAGTATCTTCATTAGTTATCACAGACTGGGCATTTGCCACAGGAGCACTATTTGCGATTGTCACAGTTACATTGTCTGTTTTGGTGACTCCCTGGCCTGTGGCAGTTATGGTATATGTAGTGGTCTTTGTTGGAGTTACACTCATCGTACCATTCAATGAAATATTGCCGATCCCCTGATCTATGCTGACAGAATCAGCGTTGCTGGAGCTCCATTCAAGGGTTGATGATCCATTGATAAATATGGTTTCAGGATCAGCGCTAATACTAACCATGAGTTCAGGTGCATTACCATCCGAGACCACTAAATCCACAGGAAAGCCTATTATCACTGATTTTTCCGGTTGCGGGTCCTGGCTGACTACATCGCCGGCTGGAACTGTGTTATTGTAAGCTGTGGTTATGGTGCCAACTGATAAACCGGCCGAGACTATCTCGGCTTTGGCATTATTCAATGAAAACCCGATCACATCAGGTGTTATTACCATGGGAGGACTGTTTGTCTGAAAGGAAAAGCTGGAACCTTTGTCCATACGTATTTTTTTTGCATATACTGAGCCTTCCAGACGGCTGTTTCGTTCAAATTTTACATCATCATTCGGCGCAAAAAGCCTGCCTCTTACTATGGCATATTTTTTGATCTTTACATCCTTGAGAACATTTATGATGATATCTTGTGCAGTACCAGATCCAGCAGGTTCTATACGAATCCGACCTGAATTGCCGATCTCAAATTTCTTTTCCACGTTAAGGGTGACCTGTCCTTTAGAAAGATCTACCACCACGGAAGCATCACGACTGATAAGCAGTTTTTTTATATAATAGGTTCCGCTTGAAAGACGCAGCTTAGCCAGTTTTTTAACCCTTACATTATTATAAGATCCCGGCATAAGGATTTGTGAACCCTTTTTGGGCACATTTATATCAGGCCCATTTGCTGAAAACGATAGCGTGGGAAGTGCGATTTTTAAAAGGCTTGCCTGTTCATTTGTGGTTCCCAGTACTATCAATTGGCCTTTGCCATGGAGTTTCTTATTGGTAGTGATGTTTCCGTTAATGGTGATGTCGCCTTTGATGTCAATTTTGCCTATGGCGCTAAGGTTCCCTGTAATGGTTCCACTTACTTTTTTCCCAATCATTATCTTGTTGTTTGAGCCCACATGACCAACAGAGGCTTTTATTTCCTTAAGCTTGACTTCTTTTTCAGCGTAAAGAACAAAGTCGTTAAGCAAAGGATTTTCTGCTGCGAATGCGGAAAAAGGTATTGAAATAATAAAAACAAAAATAATCGGAATAATGGCTGATATGCCAAAAAGGATATTCTTCATAACATGATTCTCCTAAGATATGCTTGTTACAAAAATTAATATATACCTTAAAATAATCAGCTGGTTATCGGATGGAAAGGACTATGCGTTGTCAATTGTTTCCAAATACTATAATTATGGAAGAATCCTGGATCGTAACACTCACAATAGGGTCTGTTCAAGAAGTCAACAAATTATTTTCGGCAGGTATTAGAATCTACATCCTGATAATTTCTATCCGCATATCCTTTTTTCCAACTGCGTGTAAATTTGAGAGAATTTACTTTCGCAACATACCAGGACAAATATTAGCTGTCAATTGCTATTATAGCGATTTTTCAAAATAACTTTTTGCCTGAAGCCATTTTTTGATTTCTTTTTGGATTGTCAATTACATCCAAGACGGCTTGATACAAGTATTTTTACGTAATGCCCCTTCTCCAACCTGGCAGTTGTGAATTTAATTTTCTTTACATGATTCATAATTGCTGCTAAAAAATTATTTATTAAACTCTGATTCAGAACCTGCAACATTTCACTGGGTTTCTTATTATATGTACTTAGATATCAATCTATTGAAAGAAATACGGGCAACCGGTTAATTACTTGTGAGGCTAAAAATGAAAAAAGACGGTGGATTGATTATAAACTGGCAGCTTCATCATCTGAGTTTACCGGATATAGAGGGATTCAAAGAGGAATTCCAGACTAGTTTCCCCGGCGTTTTGCTTGATCCTGGACCTCTGAAGTTCAGTGGTACTGTTGTTGAAGATTCAGCCGGCAGATATAAACCTGGATGGCATATGATCTCATCGTATATCTGTTCGATTGATCGAAAAAGAGGAATTATTGAAACAATGAATACCATTTACAAAGTTATTGATGAGGGCAATGATGAACTGCCGGATATGGGTAACGATATTTTAAATATTTTATACAAAGATCCCAAAAAATAATAGCGGATAAATCTGTGCAAATATTGGAAAGAACTGTTTTGGAAAAAAAATTTTCCGAATTTAAAGGTGTTGACCGGTTAATATTTGTTAATCAAATTGCATATAATCAGAGAACTGCCAAGCAAAGGGCAAGCGATGCATATTTTCATCAAAATTTTAAAAATGATGGGAATATGCATCAGTAAAATCCTGATCCTCAAAATAAATCCCCGTATGTTAAAGGACTTCAAGGGTGCTGTATTTAAAAATTGCCACCTAAGGCCTTGTAATATCATATCAATTTTATAATAAATATCTTTAAATCGTTTTGGTTGATCTGAAAATAAATATTTTGGTACGTCTGTTGCAGCTCTGATTTCATCGTACTTTATTAATTTGAAACTTTGTAACCGGCATAGGGTTCAGATAAAAATGTGCCAGAAAGGATTTTAAATGACAACAACATTACCGAGTCAGGCCCAGATTGTAATCATTGGCGGCGGGATCGTCGGGTGCAGCACTGCCTATCACTTAACCAAAATAGGATTCAAGGATGTACTTTTGCTGGAGCGTAAAGAACTCGGCTGCGGCACCACCTTTGCCGCAGCAGGATTGCTGGCCCAGTTAAGGCAGAATCAGGAGATGACCAATTTGGCAAAATATGCCACTGAACTCTATTCCACCCTGGGGGATGAGACAGGTATGAATATCGATTTTTTCAGGACAGGCGCCATCGGTGTCTGCCAGACCAAAGACAGGCGACTGGAGTGGCTTCGCGGTGCTGCCATGGCAAAGGCCTTTGGTATTGAAATGCATGAAATCGATCTCAAAGAAGCGGAAGATATGGTTCCCGGAATGAGTACAAAGGGATTGAAAGCTGCCTTTTATCTTCCCAATGACGGCCAGGTGGATCCCATCGGTGCGACCACTGCACTTGCCAAAGGGGCAAAAATGGGCGGAGCCGTCATCGTTGAAAACTGCAAGGTCACTGATATTAAAACAGCCCATGGAGAGATTACAGGGGTTGTCACGGAACACGGTGAGGTGAAATGTCAGTATCTCATAAATTGTGCCGGTATGTGGGGGCGCGATATCGGTAAAATGGTGAATGTCAGTATTCCCCTTCATGCGGCAGAGCACATGCACGCCATTACCATGCCCATTAAGGGGTTGAAAAAATATTTCCCGACAGTCCGGGATTTTGACGGGGTTACCTATTTTAGAGAGGAATCCGGTGGAATCCTTCTAGGAGGATTTGAAAAGGTTGCCAAGCCCTGGGGAATGAAAGGAATCCCTGAGGATTGGAAATTTACTGAACTGGCAGAAGACTGGGATCAGTTTGAAGTATTTATGGAGTGTGGCTTTGAACGGTTTCCCGTGCTGGAAGATGCAAGAATCAGACACCTTGAAGTCTGTGCCGAAAGCTTCACCCCTGACAATGCCTTTATGGTGGGCGAAGTGCCGGGCGTTAAAAATTTCTTTGTGGGATGCGGAATGAACTCTGTCGGTATTGCAGGTTCTGCGGGAACAGGCCGTGCGATTGCACAATGGATTTCTCAAGGATATCCTGAAGAACAGCTCTGGCCCGTTGATGTCCGAAGGTATTTTCCCTGGCAAAGCAATTCCAAATACCTTCATGACAGAGTGATTGAATCGGTCGGTATTCTCTATGAACACCACTATCCAAACCGTCAGAGGACCACGGCCCGACCGGTTATCTGTTCACCAGTACATGACCGCCTCAAGGAAAACGGCGCCTGCTTTTCCATGATTGCCGGCTGGGAAAGGGCGGACTGGTTTGCACCCGAAGGCGTAGAACCTGTTCATCAATATGATTGGAAATCTCCAAACTGGCTGCCTTACCAGGAGGAAGAGCACCTGGCAGTCCGGCACGGGGTGGGCATGTATGATTTGAGTTCCATGGGAAATCTATGGGTCCAGGGTAAGGATGCACCGTCTGTTCTGCAATACCTTTGCGCCAATGACATAGATGTTGAAATCGGCAAGGTCATATATACTCCCATGACAAATGACCGGGGCGGATTTGAGACGGATGTGACGGTAACAAGGCTGGATCGAGAGACCTTTTTTATCGTCACTGCCGCCGGTACGACCATCCGGGATCTGGATTATATCAAACGCCGGATCCCAGAGGATGCTCAATGTACCATCACCGATGTTACCCATGGGTATGCCATGCTTGGCGTCATGGGACCAAAATCCAGAGATCTTCTAAAGGCCCTTACAAATGCTGACCTTTCCAACCATACTTTTGCCTACGGTACTGCACAAACCATTGACCTTGCCTATGCAAGGGTGCTGGCCGTGAGAATGTCCTATGTCGGTGAACTGGGATGGGAATTGTATATCCCGTCATTTTTTACGGTTCCGGTTTTTGATGCCATCATGGAAGAAGGAACCCGGCATGGCCTGAAACTGGTTGGAATGCAGGCAGTGAATTCGCTCCGGCTTGAAACAGGATTCCGGCACTGGGAGTCGGACATTACACCCGATGAAAACCCTTATGAAGCGGGCCTGGGGTTCGGTGTCAAACTCCACAAGGGGGATTTTATCGGGAAAGCAGCACTTGCTTCACAAAAATCAGCTGCGCTTACCCGCAAGCTTGTCATGTTCACACTGGATGATCCAGAGGTCATGCTGTATGGAGGTGAGCCCATTTATCGGAATGGGGAATATATCAGCACAACCACATCCGGGACCTATGGGTTTGAAGTCGGAACAGCCGTTGCCATGGGGTATTTGAAAAATCCCGATGGCATCACCCTGGAGTGGATGAAACAGGGGAAATACGAAATTATGGTTGAGGGAAGACCGGTTCCCGCCACCCTGGTTTCAGGTTCTCCTTATGATCCTGAAAATCTGCGGGTTAAAATGTAAATATGTCGTGTTTTCACAACGCTGCCGGACAGGATGAATCAGCTTCCAAAATGTAAAGTTATTTTTGAGTGGACCCTAAGGGTTTAACCTGGCAAGCACCCTGACAACCACCTTACCTGAAAAAACCCTGGCAGCACGCAACTGCCGGGCAGTTTTTGAAGCAAGTACGGGATAAAATCTTTTGACATTTTTAATAAGTTCATTGTAATGTCAAGAAAAAGGGGTCTGATGGGGTGATAAAAACGCAAAAATTATTGCGCGATACCCCGTGACAAGCACTTGGGGCATGATATAATGGAATTTCAAAAAATAGATCTTAAAGACACAAATATCACTGATATTTTCAGACTGGAAGATCTCCAGCAACTCCAGGATGCTTTTTCAAAGGCCAATAATATTGCATCCACCATTACTGATCTTGAGGGTAATGCTATCACAGAACCCAGCAGCCACACCACTGTGTGCGCCCTGGTCCGCAAGACAAAAAAGGGCCTTGATAAGTGCAGAAAATCGGGCAGAACTCTTGGACTCATGTCCCTGAAACAGGAACAGCCCTCTTATATGAAATGCCAGAGCCTGGGATTTTTTGATGCAGCTGCCCCCATTGTTATCGGCGGGATTCACATGGCCAACTGGCTCATCGGCCAGAACTGCATCGGGGATGTGGATGAAGACAGAATTGTCTGCTATGCCGAGGAAATAGGCGCAGATAAAGAACAAATGCTTCAGGCTTTTAGGCAAATGACTGTTATTTCCGAAGAGGAATTCAAGCAAAAACTTGATTTTCTCTGGCTTCTGGCACACCAGATAGCTGTATTGTCCTACCGGAACTTAAGCTATAAAAAGATGGTAACCCTGCTGGAAAAGTCCCAGCTGCGGCTCAAGGAATATAAGGATAACCTAGAAAAAACAGTGAAACTCAGGACCCGGGAGCTGACCCAGGCCCTTGATGAAATCAAGCAGATATCAGTAAGAGACGGACTCACCGGCTGTTACAACCGCCGGTATATCAATGAACACTTTCCAAAGGAATTCAGCCGGGCCAAACGGTATAAAAACCCCATCTCCATCATCATGTGCGATATTGATTTCTTTAAAAAGGTCAACGATACTTATGGCCACCAGTGCGGCGATTATGTGCTCAAAGAGGTGGCTTTAGCACTCCAGTTATCCTTTAGAAAGGATATCGACTGGGTAGGCCGTTATGGGGGAGAGGAGTTCCTGATCGTTTTACCATTCACAAGTATCAGGAGTGCAGTCATTATTTCCGAGCGGGTTAAAAAAGCAGTTCAGGATTTGCCGCTGGAGTATGATAAAAAGCAGATGTCCGTTACTGCCAGTTTTGGTGTGAGCGGCATGGACCAGTGGGACTTGTCTGAAGACCTGACATGGGAGACCATTTTAAACAGCTCTGATATCTATCTTTACAAGGCCAAGGATGAGGGCCGCAACCGGATTGAGTTCGGCCCTGCCATGAAAAAATAGGGTTGTTTTGAACAAAAAGTAAACTCGCATATTTAATTGTCAGGGTCCCCAATAATTACTATAGGGCCCATTGATCCGGTGTACTGTTTTTAAACTTTTCAGGCATATTAAAAAGGCCTGCATTACAAACAAGGGCAATCATTTCTTTTGTTTTTTCCATTCCCATATTGTTCATCATTGTAAAGGGGCCCTGGGGCCACGCAAGGGCGGTTTTGATCCCCAATTCCAGATCAGCAGCCGATACAATTTCCTTTTGAACAAGATGGGTTGAAATGGTAAAGATGGTTCCTAAAAGGGCATCCATAACCTTCTGCCGGGCATTTTTATCTTCAACAATAGAGCCATCTTCAAGATTCCAGTTTGATCCGCTGTTAAAACAGGTTTCCAATTGTTCCGGAACTTTTGGGTATCCCACATCTGATTGGTTGAGATAGTCATACATGGAGTTTGCCGCATGAAAGGCTGTTCCCAGTCCCGACATGTTCTGGACCCACATGATACCGAACCTCACACCCAAAGCTTGTTTTGATATATCATCCAGGCTGGCTACATTATAATCTCCGTAAAAAGAATTCAATACCATATAGCTTGATATGAATACGGGGTTAATGGCAAACCCCGGGAAATCCTTTACAGAAATGACAGTTTTTTTGTTTTTTAAAGCAAATTCATTAACGGCATTAAAGGTGTCATCACTGGTCTTTTTTTGCCGGATGACTTCCACAAGACGGTTCACGTTGGCTGGAAAAAAATAATGGAGACCTGCAGTACGGGCAGGGTTTGAAACTTTTTCCATAACTTTTTCAATGAGGAAAGTTGAAGTATTGCTCACCATTATGGTGTCTTCAGGGCAAATATCAGACAATTCCCCAAATATTTTTATTTTCAGCTCCAGATTTTCAACTGCTGCCTCAATGATAAGATCACATGCTTTTAAATCTTCATATTGCGGGGTCCCTTTTATTCTCCCTGCAATCTCATCCATATCTTCCTGGGTGATCTTGTTTTTTGCCACCCGTTTGTTCAAAGCCTTGATCACCCAAGTGTCATACATTGATTGAACAAGGTCCTTATTTAATTCTTTAAAAATGACATTATATCCTGAAGAGGCGGCATTAATACCAATGGCTGCTCCCATAACGCCAAATCCTATTATTCCGACGGTTTTAATTTCTTTCATTTTGTTTCTCCTGCTTGGCTCCCTGCCATATATCTAATTAGTGTTTGGGTGAAAACTCACCCATCTACTGCGTTGCATCAAAGGCCAAATAGTACGCCTCAAATTATTTTCCAACTTTAAGGACAAGCGCAGCTGAGGTATCACCTGCAGCACAGCCTGTAAAAAGAACATATCCCCCGCCTAATATGACTGCCTCTTCAATTCCTTCAATAATCGACCGCCCTGCTGTGGGTGCCTGGGGATGTCCGAACACCAATGAACTTCCATAATTGTTAAAGGTATTGATATCAAGATTCATCTGCTTTGACATATAAATATCATTGGCAGCAAAGGGATTATGGGTTTTGATTACTTTAAGGTCATCAACAGTCAAACCGGCTCTGTCCAGAGCCATAAGGGCAGCCGGTACAGGTGCCATGGGCATATGAGCCTTTTTGACCCTGGCATGGCCAAATGATATGATCTGGATTTCAATATTCTTATCATCGCTCAATTCTTTTGCTTTTTCCTGGTCAGTGACAATGAGCGCACAATGACCGTCAGCAGGGTGGGTCTGTGCGCCAAATGTAAGCTTCCCTCCTGGCAGGACAGGTCTAAGACCTTTCAGGCCTTCTGCAGTGGTTGGCATTATACCTTCATCTGAATCAATCTGAATGGTTTTTTTCTTTGACACCCGGATTTCAACGGGAAACATATATCGTTTTTGAAATTCTCTGTCATTGGCCAGGGAATCTTGATATTGCTCAGCCCGTCTTAATGCAGTTGCATCACACTCTTCCCTTGTAATTCCAGTCAGTTTTATGACATTTTCCGCTGTCTCGATCATTGCTCCGCCTGCCCATGGGTCATTGCCAAAATGGTCCATGACCCAGTTTTCTGAAATCACCTGTCCACCAGGTCCTTTGGGATTTGGCCATATGGTATGGGGTCCATTAGAGCAGCGATCAGTATAAAGATTATAAACCGTTTCCCAGGCCCCATTTTCCACACCCATGGCAGCTTGAAATATTCCCGTGGTTGAGGTTGAACAGGCCTGGCTTACCAGTAAGCCGGCTGTTTCTGTGGAGCCAATAAGTGCTGATGCCCATGGACCGCCATAAAAAAGAGCGGGTTGTCCAATGGTAACTCCCAGCATCAGGTAATCAAAAATCTTTGGATCAATATCTTTTGTGGCCAGCCACCTTTTTGAGGTTTGCGCCCCAAGTGTAATTGAATTTTCATTGGCAAGACTGCCCTGCCATCTTACAAATGGCGTGCTGTAATATCCTTTGTATGGAATAAAAGCTTTTTTTAACATGGTTCCTCCTAATTATTTGCCTATATAGTTTGGTTTTCTTTTGCCTGCACTGGAAAGTCCTTCCAGTGCATCCTGCGTTGAAAAAATTTCTTCTAAATGGGCAAGTTCAATTTCAATTGCATCTTTATTTGTTTTTCCCTTCTGAAGGTCAATTATATCATTGGCCATTTTTAATGCAATGGGTGCTTTTTTGCCCAGGATTTTAATAATGGATTGGGCAAATGATGGTTCAGCATCAGCTGTGTGGTTCCCCTTTATCAGTTCATTAAAATCAACATTGGAAAAAAAAGTATCAATATCTTTAAACCTTTCAGGCAGCAAAAATTTTTTTTCTTCTTTTTGCTCTCCTTTTAAAACCAGCTGCGTTATTGTCTCTTCCAGGTCGTCAGAAGAAACAAGATGGTCCACCATCCCAAGTTCCTTTGCATCTGACGCTGATATGGTTTTGCCTGTAAATACATAATATTTAGCCAGTGCATGTCCAATTTTCCCGGCAAGACGAGGCATGCCTCCCAATCCCGGATAGATGCCAATGGCCGTCTCTGGAAATGCCATGGAACCTTTGTCCGTTGCAATAATAGCCTGGCAGGAAAGAGCGAGTTCACTTCCCCCGCCAAGGGAGAGTCCATCTAAAATGGCAATTGTGGTTTTTTTACAATTTTCAATGGCCAGAAAAAGCTCGCTTGCTTTACGGGTAAATGCAATGATGTCGGAAAAATTTTTTTCCTGAATTTTTTGGATAAAAAATTTAATATCTGCACCTGCTACAAAAAATTTGCCCGCTCCCCTGATTACAATGGCCTTAACAGCCGGATCCGCTTCAGCCTTGTAAAATGTCTCTTCAAACTGGATCATCAATGGCAGGTTCAATGCATTCATGGCATTTGGCCTGTTTAGGGTAAGCGAAGCGATACCATTGTCCTGAACATCAAATATAACAAGTTCGGTATCTGGTTTCATTATACGTCACTCCTTTTTTTCAATACCTTTTCAATAAATCAATGGGCAAATCCTAGCGCCCCCCAAAAGCATCCGTGGAAATCCTTAGAACCGAATCGCCTGAATCCATAATTGAGTCCATCCTGCCCATGGTTATGGGGCCGATATTTTCAATGAAAAATCGAGCGGATTCCATTTGTCCCTGGTAAAAGGCTTTTCTCTTTTTTGGAGTTGCTTTGTCAAGTTGTTTTTGTGCCACATGGGCTCGCCAAAGTAGCATCCAGGCTAAAATAATATCTCCTGTGATATGGAGAAATGGCCCTGAAAGGGACCTGGCTTTAAGGATATCTGATGAGTGTTCAGGAGTTCGGCTCATGAGTTTGACCACTTTTTCAAACCTGGATACCATTTTTTCAAATTTTGCAGCCAATGGTTTAAGAGACTCCAGGTTTTTTGCTTCAGATAAGGTTTTTTCAATCTCAGTGATGAGGGTTTTAAAAAGACGGCCTTTTTTCATGGTTAATTTCCGGTTAAAAAGATCAATGGCCTGGATCCCGTTGGTTCCTTCATAAATGGTTGTGATGCGGACATCCCTGAGTATCTGCTCCACTGGGTATTCATTTGTATATCCATAGCCACCAAACACCTGGATAGCCATATCGCAAACTTTCACGGCCCGATCCGTTACATATCCTTTTCCAATGGGAATTAAAAAATCAATCAGGTTTTGAAATGTTTCTTTTTGGCTTTCATTATTTGTGACCTGTTTTTGATCCTGACAGAATGCAATATAAAACAAAATACTTCTCATGCCTTCGGTATATGCTTTCATTGTCAAAAGCATGCGCCTGACATCAGGGTGGTCAATGATACGAATCTGGTTATCTTCCCTATGGGTGCTTTTTATACCTGGAATTGAGCCCTGAACCCTGGTTTTGGCATAATTCAATGCAAGAAGAAATGATGATGATGCGCTTGCATGGCCCTGGGAACCCACAAGCAGTCTTGCATCATTCATCATGGAAAACATGGCATAAAGCCCTTTATTTTTCTCACCTAAAAGCGTACCCAGACATTCATACCTGCTGCCAAGAGACATGGAACAGGTCGGGCTTGCGTGCAGTCCCATTTTTTCTTCAATACCCGTACAGATGATATCATTTTTCTCACCGCATCTGCCTTTTTCATCCACATGGAAACCGGGCACCAGGAAAAGGGACAGCCCCTGGCTGCCTTCAGGTGCCCCTTTAATCCTTGCAAGAACAAGGTGAATAATATTTTTAGTCAAAGTGTGGTGGCCGCCCGTAATAAAAATCTTTGAACCACACAGGCTGTATTTCCCATCCGGCCTTGGCTCTGCAGTTGTTGAAATGCGAGTCAAATCCGATCCGGATTCAGATTCGGTAATATGCATGGCTGTGGCCCATTCGCCGGAATAAATTTTCTTTAAATACAAATTTTTCTGCTCTCTGGTGCCAAATTGTTCAATAACACAGCCCGCACCATGGCTTAATCCGGCTATCATAAACAAAGCAATGTTTGCCCCATTGATATAATCTCTTGCAGCAAGTGCAACGGACTTGGGCATGCCCTGTCCGCCCCATTCTTCGTTGGCTGTGGGAACGAACCATTCACCTGCCCTTAACAATTTCCAGACATGGTGGAACTCTTCAGGCAGAATCACTTCTCCATTTTCAAACCGGCACCCTACCTTATCCCCTATTGGGGAAGTGGGAAGAATTTCTTTTATGGCAAGATTGCGGGCTTCAGTGACCACCATTTCAATAACTTTCTGATTAAAATCTGAAAATTTTTTGGTTTCACTTAGTGTTTGCACCTTGAATTTCTCAAAAAGGAGAAAATCAAGGTCTGATCTATCTATAATAAATTGTGCCATATCATTCCCAAATTAATGTTACATTAAAAGCAATTATTCAGCTCTTACGCTTGAAACCGCCCTGTCTGATGGATATTTGTTTCGAGGTTATTCGCTTAACCTCCTGCAAATATCCATCAGACAGGGCTTTGAGGATAACTTTTTTTTAAAGGGCTGAACAATTACCATTAAAATTTGATTATTTTTACAGAGGATTTATTTTTTTCGTTCTGCCATAATATCTTTTTTAAAAACACATTTAAGGCCACCACTATGGTTCCGATCTTTTGGACGGCAAGATTAAAAAAACATTTTCAGACTTAGCCGTCCGCTCTTCTGGCTTCCTCACTTCTGATTTCCCGGCGAAGCAATTTGCCAACTTTTGATTTTGGCAGCATATCCCTAAATTCTATATATTGTGGAATTTTATAAGATACCAAAGTTTTCCTGCACCATTTTATCAGCTCATATCCCGTGATACCTTTAATATCTTCTTTTAATACTACGTAGGCCTTAATCCTTTCCCCGACCTTTTCGTCGGGAACTCCTATAACACATGTGCCTATAACAGCAGGATGCTCCTGCAGCACTGATTCAATTTCCGATGCAGACACTCGATATCCTTTATGTTTTATGGTGTCCACAGTTCTGTCCACAAAATACAGGTTCCCGTCTTCATCCATTTTCATTATATCAGCTGTTCGATACCAGGTCTTGCCATTTATCGTGACAAAGGATTTTTGGGTCTCCTCTTTTTTATTCAAATAGGATGTAACCATTTCTTTGGAATGCACAAGCAGTTCTCCTGGATCACCTGGCTTTTGAGGATTCATCACAGGATCCACAATCATTATTTTTTTACTGGGAACAAGCCGTCCAACGCTTTTTGGAGGGTTTTCAATATCCACAGGACACATCACAACTCCACCGCAGGTCTCTGTTGCCCCATACCCCTGGTAAATGCATTTTCCAAATTTCTCCTGCCACCTGCGCCCTACTTCCACGGGCAGCACATCTCCTGCACTATACCAATAGTCTACAGAACTTAAGTCATATTGATCCAGGCGGTCATGCTCCAGCATCATCCGGTAAAGCGCTGGAACCCCGATCATGGATCGCACTTTGAAACGATAAATCGCTTCAAAAGTGGCATCCATATTAATTTTAGGCTGTACCAATAAAGCGCCACCAACAAGTAGGGTTGCAAGACTGCAGGTCTGCCCCAATATATGAAAAAGAGGGGCATTCCCTAAAATAATATTTTCCGAAGGAGGAATGATGGGCTCACTTGTTAGAATCTGTTCTATTGCTGAAACAAGGAACAAGGCGTGGGACATGGGAACGCCTTTTGGAAATTTTGTTGTTCCGCCTGTATATAATATCTGTGCTGTTTTATCTGGGTCATCCTCTAAAGGTGGAAGATTTGGCTCTTTATATTTGGACAAGAGTCTTTTTAATGAATATATATGTTCTCCCGTGGCCACATTCCCTTTTGGTATAATATTATAAAGTCTGCCAAAGGTCTGTTTCCAAAAGGGTAAAAGATCTCCCATCCTGACATAAATGGTTCTTTTAATCCCAGTGGTTCCCAGCACCTTTTGAACATAGCCAAAGTTGGTATCTGCACAAATGATAACAGATACAGAACTATCATTGGCAATATAATCCAGATCATGGGGGGTGTAGATAGGCGTAATGGGAACACACACGCAACCGATTCTCTGAACAGCTAAAAAACTAACCACCCATTGAATACTGTTGGGAATGTAAATCATTATCTTATCACCGGATTTTACATCTAAATCCAATAATGCCGCTGCAAATTTTTCAGCCATTACCTTTAAGCTATGATAGGAGAATTTCGTTCCAAGGTAAATCACAGCCGTCTTTTCAGGATATTGATCGGCTATAGAATTAAACGCTGAAAATATATTGTTTTCTTTTAAGATTTTCATGGCTCAGACTCCAAAATATGCAGCTTTGATTTCAGGATTGTTCATTAATTCTTCACCAGTCCCGGAAAGGGACAGCATTCCGTTTTCCACAACATATCCCTTATCAATCATAGGAAGAACAGGACGTGCAAATTGCTCACTTAAAATAACGGTAATTCCACTGGATTTGTTTAAGGCCTTGATGGCATCCACCACACTTTTTTGCATGATCGGACTTAATCCCAAAAGTGGTTCATCTAAAAGCAACAATTCAGGCTGAACAATCAATGCCATACCAATCGCAAGCATTTGCTGTTCTCCGCCGCTTAAAAATCCAGCTTTTCTTTTTTTGAGTTTGATTAAAGCAGGGAAGAGTTCAAAAACATATTGCATTGTCTTTTTAATTTCTTTTCGGGTTCTTAAATATCCTGCAATTTTCATGTTTTCCAAAACACTGGATTCCGGAAATATAGGATGCCGTTCTCTTGATAAAACGATTCCCATTTTAACCCTTTCTTCAGGTTTCAAATAGGTGATATCCTCATTTTTATATAAAACCTTGCCATACACGGAAATTCTTTCCCCGCCGCGTCTTTTTTCTTTTATCTGCATGTCGATTATAAGACCTGACAAGGTATTCATAAGGGTTGTTTTCCCGGCAGAATTGGAGCCGATAATCCCCACAATTTCACCTTTGTTCACGGTGAGATTCAACCCATTTACGGCCAGTGCATTCTCGAAAAAAACCATTAATTCTTTAACTTCAAGCATTTTTTTTCTCCGGGTTTACGCCTCGGTTCCAAGATAGGCGTTTTTGACATCATCGTTTGCCATTACTTCCTTTGCAGAACCATCTGCGATTTTCTCTCCATAATTAAGAACTATGACTCTATCCGCAATTTTAAACAATTCTTTTAAACGATGCTCGATCATGATGATTGCTATTCCCTTTTGCCGCAGCTTCTCAACAATAGGGACAATACTTGCAACTTCTGCAAGACTCAGTCCTGAGAAAAGCTCATCTAAAATCATAAGTTCGGGCTGAAGAGAGATAGCCTTGGCCAGTTCCAGGCGTTTTAAATATCCCTGGGGTAAGATTCCTGCAGGCTTATAGGCCACAAAGGAATCTCTTTCAAATCCTACTTCCTCCAGCAAATCCAAGGCCATTGCATCACGATCTCCATATTTTCCACCAACGAAATTTTTAACCCTGGGGGAATATAAAGGAATAATCATATTTTTATAGGCTGGAAGCTTATAAAACGGCCTTACCATTTGAAATGTTCTTGAAATACCCAGGCGAATAATTTTATGTGGTGGAAGGTGGTTAATTTTTTCACCATGAAACATCACCTCACCCGAGGTTGCCTTGACAAACCTTGTGATCAGATTCACTATCGTGGTCTTACCGGAACCATTAGGGCCTATTACGCCTAATAATTCTCCCGGCTTTATATCAAAGCTTACATTTCTAACAGCCTGAACCCCGCCAAAGGATTTACTGATATTGATCACTTTTAAAAGTTTGGTCTGATTCATTTGTCCACCTCAACCCATCTTTCAAATTGGTTGTATTTGCGTTGAACATAATGGAAAATACCTTCAGGTAATGCCACAGTAAAAACCACCAGGAAAAGACCATAGAACACAATTCTCAATCCTCCGAATCCTCTCAGCACTTCAGATAATGGAACCAGTATGCATGCGCCCAAAGTTGCACCGGCAAGTGTTCCAGGACCTCCCACAACCACTGCTGCTATTGGAAGTATGGAATAATCAAGGGCAAAAACAGGCATGCCGACAAACATATATATATGGGTCATAAAAGCACCGGCAAAAGCACCAATGGAACTTGAAATAAAAAGTGCCTGGGTCTTATACCAGTAAATATTAATCCCTGCATTAGTTACGGACCGATCATTATCACGAATCCCTTTTAGAACCAGTCCGAAGTCAGAATCCAGCATTCTTCTAAACCCGAAAAGTGCAATCAACATGACACCAATAATCAGATAAAGTTCAATCCAATGGGAAGGAAGAGGCGACATTCCGCTAAGCCCTTCAGTTCCCCCGAATATCTTGGTTGCCTCGATTACCCTGACCATCATCAAAGGAATGATCAGGGTGACCATGGAAAAATAAATCCCCCTAAGCCTTAAAACAGGCAATAACATCAAGGTACATACCAATCCCCCCATTATTGTTGCCAAAGGAATTGAAATAAAGGGGTGAAATCCGAAATAATGGTTCAGGATACCCGTAATATATGCCCCTATTCCAAAAAAAAGCGCCTGGCCCAGGGACACCATTCCGCTTTCAGCAAGGATATCCCAGCTGATCGCTAAAAGCACAAAAACAACAGCCGAAAGAAGTACTTTCTGCCAGTAAACCCCAATAACAAGGGGCAAAATTAAAAATCCCAGGATCGGAATTAAACGGGGTGCTGAAAGATAAAGCATTTCTCTATAGGAACAAAGCGCAAAAATATCCTGAGATCTTGCTTTTATGCCCCGATCAATTCTTTCTTTTCTTTTTTCCAATGATCTATATCCTTTCTTCTAGTTCTTTTTGCTTTCCAAAAAGCCCGGAAGGCTTAACAACAAGTACAATCAGAATGGCTGCTAAACTGACTATCATGGTCCAGTGTGATCCTATGTAGGAATCTGTAAAACGTTCCGCAAACCCAATTAAAAAACTGGCCACAATAACCCCTCCCGTACTGCCAAGTCCCCCTATGATGCACACGGCAAGCGCCTTGATCAGGACATCATACCCTTCTGAAGGGAAAATACTGCCAAGTGGGATAATAATGGATGCGGCAATGGCGGCAAAACCCGCCCCCAAAGCTACTGCCAATGTGGCAATTTTATCTGAATCTATACCAAAGGTAAGAGCGGTCCGTTCATCTTGAGCAATACCTCTGAAAGCAAGTCCAAGAGAGGTGTTGTGGGTAAAAAGCCAAAGGAGCACGACAATGATAACACCAAGAACCACAATTAGAATCCTCTGCATATCAACATAGGTTCCCAATATCATATAGCTTGAATCTATAAAAGGCGGGAGATTATATTCAAATCCCACGAATCCTAAATATCTGAATAATTCCAATATGGCCAGACCGATTCCAAATGTGGCAATGACCTCTGAAATAGCCTGGCCTCTCACACGCTTGAGAACCAATTGGTACATGAGGGCTCCCAAAGCCATTGTGAGAATTATGGAAATCATCACAGAAACAAAATAAGGCAGATGAAATGAATGCATCATAATCCATGTGGAATAGGCGGAAAGGATATAAAAGGCACCATAGGCGAAATTAGCAACGCCGCTGATACCAAATGTCAGGTTAAAGCCAATGGCGATTAAGGTTAGTATGACACTATTGATCAGTGCGTAAATAATCGTACCGGTAAACATCGATTTTTCTCCATTTCTCAAATGAATGATGCCATCCATTAAAATCTGATGGGTTATCTTTGAAACTATTAAATTTTGGTTTATCGGAGTTGTTTTAGGTGGCCTGAAAAAATAAGATTGTTTATTGCAAACTTATTACAAGCTTTATTTCCCGGCCACCTTAAGTTTTTCAAGTTAATAAAAGCCTTAACAAAAAACAGGTCTCTAGTTCTGAACCGCTTTAAGCCCTTTTGGAAGCTTAATTTCTCCTTCAGCAACAGATGGTGGAAAAACAATGGTCCTGTTTCCATCTTCACCCCACTGAAATACAGCTGCCACTGCAGCTTTTGAAGGATCCATATCATAAACAGCCTGATGCCCTGCATCAAACTTAACCCTTCCCATTACGCCTTCTCGATTTGTTTTTTCAAGTTCTGCCACAATGGCATCGGCATCAACACTGTCTGCACGTTCAATGGCCTCTGCAAGTAGATATACTGATTCATAGGAAGGAGCTGGACCATGGCCTGCTTCCAGTTTACTTCCCCATCTTTTTTCATAGGATTCAACAAATGCTGCTGCCTTTGGCATTTTTGCTGAAGAAATCGCACTTCCCATCTCAAAATTTACATTGATGGCACCGGCTATTTTTTTATCAAAGGTATTCCAGGCGCCGGGGCCTGCAAGAGGAGAGATAAATCCGGCCAAAAGACTTGGAATTTTCATGCTGTTCCATTGTTTAACAAGAGTACCGCTTTGGGGCATATCAAATATTGGCAGAATGACCTGGGCCCCTTTTGCTTTTGCTTTCATAAGTGCAGAGGAGAAATCTGAAGTACCTGTTGGAAAACTTTCTTGTCCCACAACTTCCCATCCGGCTTTCGCAAAATAGACCTTGTTTGTAATTTCAGCTGTTTTTCTTGCCCAGGCAACGTCCTGATTCATAATATAAACTTTGTTAAACCCATATTGTTTTTTAATAAACCCCATGGTACCAGCCAGATATTTAACCAGATATTTTGCATTGAGACAGGATCTGAATATGTATTTATATTTTTCAGGGTCTTTTTTAATTTTTCCCTCGGATGCTGGAGACATGGCGATTGTACCGATTAAGGGTACTTTGTATTTGGCGATAATATCCATGCCTGCCATTAAAGCTTCTGATCGAAAAGGCCCTACAATTAAAGCTGTGGGTTTTTTCTCCAGAATAATTTTTTCCAGGCCTAAAAGAGCTTCAGGAACGGGTACTCCAGGAGCAGCATCCCTTATATCTATTGATTCCACTTTGAATATTCTATTATCGTTTCCTACTTTTACGCCACCTTTTTTGTTTATTTCTTCAACAGCCATTTCGACTGATTTAAGGCATTCTTTTCCTTCTAAAAAGCCGGTTGAGGTGGGAACTCCAATAACTATCGGATCAGCCGCCCATATACCTGGTACAAAAAGAAAACATAGTACGATAACCTGTATCATGCATACTGTAAAAAATTTTCTCGTTCTCATGGTGATGCCTCCTTGTTACGGGTTAGAATATTGAATTGCTTATTAAAATAGCACTTAAAAAGAAAATGCCTGTTCTGTAAGTTAGTCTGTAAGTTAGAAAGATAAATAAAATATGTAAATCAGTAATGTCACTAAAAAAACATAGGCAAATCACCTAGTGTCCTTAAGATCAAGCATAACAAGACATGATTATACATTATTTTAAAAAAAGTACTAATGAAAAATCAGAAAAGATCTGTTTCCAGCCATAAAACAGCATAGCGAACCATTTCGCCACTGGTTTTCAGACCCAGCTTGCTCTTAATTCGTTCCCGGTGGGCCCCAATGGTTTTGACGCTCAAATTCAACTGGGAAGCTATCTGACCCGATGAGAATCCTTTTCCTATAAGCTGAAATATTTCCAATTCGCGATCCGTCAAATTCTGTACACAGGATCCCTGGTCCGAAAAAGGCTGATTCCCCATTTTATTTACAATACTTTCCATGATGCGCTGACTGATATATTTTTTCCCGGCAAATATCTGTCTGATTGCCTTAATCACTGATTCTATGGCTTCGTGCTTCATTACATAGCCTTTAGCACCTGCCAAAAGGCATCGTTCTGCATGAAGGGATTCTTCATGCATGGACAATACCAGAACAGAAATGTCCTTATGATATTTATTCAGTTCTTTAAGCAATTCCATCCCATTGCTATTCTTCAGTGAAAGATCAAGGATTACAAGTTCCGGTTTTTCAGTTTTGATAAGCTCCCTTGCCTCGGAAACATCTTCTGCACTGCCGCAGACAACAAAATCCTTTTCCTGGTCAATGAGTTCGCACATACCCATTCGAAATATGGGATGGTCCTCAACAATCAGTATTTTTCTCAAAGCTACCATAGGTGTATCAATCCTTATTTCATACAGCTATATCATATAAAAATGGCCATATCATTCTAGTATGGCCATCTCGTTTTCCATTTCCAGCAAAACTATAGTCCCCCCCTGATCGGATTTCTTAATTTCAAGGGAAGCCTTTATCCTTTGTGCCCTGTAGCTCATGATTTTCAATCCCATTCCTTTTCCCATGGCATGTTCACAAATCCCTTTGCCATCATCTTTAATGATGAGTCTGATTTTATAATTTTGATTTGAATAATGAATGGAAATATTTTTTGCCTCTGCATGTTTTACAGCATTATGAACAGCTTCATGGGCAATATAGTAAGCATGGGTGGCAATGGCATTATCTTTAAAGGGATTAAATTCATCATAGTTGTTATTGGAAGTATTACACTCTAAAACACAGGTTATACCAAAAACATCCTCTACATATCCCGCAAGCTCCGACAACGAAGAATCAAAGCCGCTATTAACGATATCTGCTGTGCAGAGTCCCCGGGACATAAGGCGGGTTTTCTGGATGGATTCTTTGACAAGCAATCTGATCTTGTCAGCATAGTCTGCAGTATCCGGTAATTTGTTTTTCAGCTTCTGTCTTAATATTTCAATGAGGACTTCTATGCCTATGAGCTGAGGGCAGAGATCATCATGAAGGTCAAAGGCAATTTTCTGTCTTTCTCTTTCCCGCATATCAAGAAATTCCTTTTCAAGGAGTCTAGCTTTTGTATGGTCTTCAAGGGCCACAAGGATGCACATTTCCTCCCATATTTCCAGGGCTTCCGCTGAAATCACTCCCTGCCGGACTTCCCCTGAGGTCCTGCAAAAATCAATTTCATAGTTACGAAGACTTTTTTTCTCTCTAAATAAGGTGAACAATTTTTGGCCTTCTTTTTTATTTCTAAAAAACTCAAGATCTATCAGGCCTTTGCCTAAAACATTTGCAGAACCATAACCTGTGAGCTTTAAAAAGCTCTCATTTACATTGATCAATTGCCCTGTTTCAATATTGGCCAGGAACATTCCGCTGGGATTGGAATGAAATGCTTTTGAAAACATTTCCTCTGATAAAAAAAGCGCTTTCTGGGATTGAATCCTTAAGGTAACATCCCGGACAACTCCACTAAACCCTGTCTGGTATCCATTTTTATCTGAAATCGTGGACAAAGAAATTTCAGCAAACCGGTTTGATGAGTCTTTTCTTTTTAATTCCCACTCAACTATTCTATCGTTTTCCCCTGAAATACAAATTGAATCAAATTTTTTTGTAATCCCGTTTGAATTTTTGATATCAAATATATCTTTGATATTTTTCCTTAAAAGCACTTCTTTGGAATACTTGGACATGGTTAACATGGAATGATTGAAAAATGTAAAATCACCTTTCAAGTCCACTTCAAAATATCCTTCATGAATACATTTTAGAATGGATTTATATTTCCATTCGCTTTCCCGCAATGCATCGGCAGTAAATCGATGTTCGGATATTTCAGATTTTAAGCTGGTATTATATATTTCAAGCTTTTCCATAAAATCATTAAAATACATGGAAAGTTTACCTATTTCATCGCTTGATTTAACATGCCCCCGGGTACTTAGATCTCCTGATGCCCCCATGGCAAAATTATTCATCAATGCCCTTAAAGGTTTAATAATCAAATTGCTTAACCATAGCGATGTCAACAGTACAAGAGACAGCATAATGAAAATACTCACGATGACTATTTTTTTTACAATTTTAAGAATGGAATAAAATTCATCAGAATACACTGAAGATGCAACAATCCAGTCATATTCAGGCAAATAATTGAATATGACAATTTTTTTTCTAAACTCATTTTCAGTGGCATTTTTCCATGAATAAGTAAGCCTTCCTGTCTTTAACCGGGTTATCTCACGTATAAAATAATTACCTTCTCCATCCTGGGTGTCAAAAAAATTACCTTTAAGTGTTGGATGAATAATTACATTTCCTTTGCTGTCGATTACATAAGCATAACCCGTCTTACCAAATTTCAATGCAAGAATGCTTTCTTTAAAATCATTCACATTGATAAGGCCCTTAAGCTCCTCTGAATAAGTAGATACTGAAACAATCCAGTCCCAGGGTTTAAAATAGCTCATAAAAAGAGCCTTTGACCTATAATGATCTTCTCCCGGATTTTTCCAGTCATACTCCAGATACCCTTCTTTACGCTTGACCATCTCCCTTACAAAAGGAAGATGGGTCCAGTCTTCTCTGCCTACAATATCAGGATTTGGGTGTTCTATGGGAACGCCCTTGCTGTTGACACAATAAATATAACCGGTTTTACCGATGGTCTGGGAAAAAATTATTTTTCTCACTTCATTTTTAGCTTCAGCCTCAGTTAACTCACCTGATTCATATCTTTTATAAATATGTTCAATGTTCTCTTTGGTTTTTTCACAAACAGCTCTAAGATAATTTTTTATTGAAACATTGGCAGCTGTTTTAACCATATTAAGGACAACACCAGTTGTGTTGTTCAGTTCATTTTGAATATTTTCGGTGATCGTCGGCTTGACCTGGAAATAAATAATTGCCCCGCCTATCAGCGAGGCTGCAATAAATATTGATGTATACCCTGCAAGTATTTTAAACCGGATACCAAGGTTACTAAAAAAACGTAACATGTTAATTTCCCCTGCCATTTTTTTTATATCTGAATAGAGCAATCAAGCAAAAAAAACTTCATAGATTATGAATAGCCCTTAGTCGATGATCTCCAGCAAAACACCATTCATTTTATGCGGGTGAATAAAAGCAAATTCACTGTCCCGGAAAGGACGGGGACCGCCAATAAAAGGATAACCTTTTTTTTGGAGTTCATCCATGGCCCTGCGGGTGTTGTCGACATTAAAGCTGATCAGCATCACCCCTTCGCCTTTTTTCTCGATAAATTTTGCAACATCCCCATCTTGATCTGTTGATTCCATCAACTCAAAACCGACCTCCCCAACCCAGTATCTGGCAACTTTAATTTTTTCTGATTCATCGATATATTCCTCGTCTGGTTTTGATTTACCCAGCACGGGCTCCCAGATTTTCTGTGCTTTATCCAGATTTTTGACTGCGATGCAGATATGATCGATTTTTTTTGTTTCCACTTCAACCTCCCAATGACAATATTGAATTATAAGGGTCCATTCAAAAATTAATTACCAATTTTTAAGTGGGCCATAGGTATTCAAATAACACACAAGCTTTAACAAGAAAAGGCGGGATTGAACAATCATAGTGCTCCTCTGATTTCTATAACTTTAATATAAAGAGAGTCTGAACAACCTAATTGTACATTTATCGATTTTAATTATTAAAATTTATGTAATTGTTCAGCCCGTTAAAAAAAGTTATCTCCAAAGCCCTGTCTGATGGATATTTGTAGGAAGTGAACCCTTAGCATCGAAATAAATATCCATCAGACAGGGCGGTTTCAAACGTAAGAGCTGAATAATTACAAATTGATTTGCCTTGCACTGGAATATATACTAATGTGCCTTTGATTAAAATATGCTATCACAGAATTTATGTCCCGAATTGATAATCAAAACTTAATTCCGGTTTTAAAAGGAATGCAAAATGACAGAAAAAAAGACTCTTGAAGAATTGGAAAAAAGAATTTCAGAGTTAGAAAATGAGGTTCAAAAACAAGCTTTACAAAACAAAGATGAAAAATATCGTATTCTGTTTGAAAAATCCAAAGATGCTATTTTAATAATTGAAAATGGGAAATTTATTGACTGCAATAAGGCAGCAATGGAGATGCTGGGTTATAATGACAAAAATAAAATTTTTCAAGCCCATCCTTCAGAATTATCTCCTGACACCCAGCCTGATGGCAAAGACTCCTTTGTCAAAGCTAAGAAGATGATGGATTATGCTTTAAAAAACGGCAGTAATAGATTTGAATGGAATCATTTAAAATCAAATGGAGACATTTTCCCTGTAGAAGTTCTTCTAACAACAATATCTCACCAAAAAAACGACTTTGTAATTCATACCATATGGCGTGATATTACCAAGCGTAAATCAGCAGAAAAATCTCGAGAAAAAGAGAAAGAAATTCTTTCAACAATCCTTGAAAGCACTCCCTATGGCATTACATTGATAGACAGCCAGGATAAATATCTCTATGTAAATCCCTATTTTACCCAAATCACTGGGTATACGCTTAAAGACATCCCAACCAGAGAAGACTGGTTTAAAAAAGCTTATCCAGAAGAAAGTTATCGAAACAAAGTCTGTAAAGCATGGGGCAATGACAGCAATAACAGCTGTCTTGCAAAGAATCACGAATTTAAGATTAAATGTAAAAATGGTCAATCAAAATATATTGAATTCAGGTCAACTTTTTTAAAGGACCGAACAATTTCCGTGCTCACCGATATTACACAAAGAAAAAAAGTAGAAGAAGAACTAAAAGAAAGTGAAGAACGGCTACAAACCATATTGTCTGCAACTCCAGATCCAATTGTAATATATAACAATGTGGGCGAGACAAAATATCTTAATCCAGCTTTTGTTGAAGTATTCGGGTGGTCTTTAGATGAATTGGAAGGTAAGCACATCCCCTTTGTCCCTGATGATCAAAAACCTATAACTTCAAAAAAGATAAAAGAACTGCGGGACTCGGGGATTAAAGTACAATTTGAAAGTAAAAGGCTTACAAAGCAAGGCCGCAGCATAGATGTCATAATAAGTTCTTCCTGCATTAAAAACATTGATGACGAAATATCAAAACTGGTTGTAATTTTAAAAGACATATCTGACCAGAATCAGGCTAAAAAACAATTAAAATTACTAAATTTAAAATTGAAGCACGAAGCCTCACACGATCCTCTAACAGGAACTTTGAACCGGCGCGCTATTTTAAACAGCCTTGAAAAAGAATTGATACGTACTAAGAGAAGAAATACAAAGCTCAGCATAGGGTTATGTGACATTGATTTTTTCAAGAAGGTAAATGACGAACATGGCCACCAGGTGGGTGACGATGTTCTATGCAGTTTTGTCAAAGTCATCGAGAACACACTTCGGCCCTATGACCTCCTTGGTCGATATGGAGGAGAAGAATTCCTATTGGTGATGCCGGATTCCACAGTATCCATTGAAAAAGTGATTTACGAACGTTTGAGAGCAAAAACAGCTGATCATAAAATGGTAACCAGATCAGGTGAAATCGGTATTACGGTCAGTATCGGGATCACCTGCAGTAAAGGGGATGATACAGCAGATGGAATGATTGCCAAAGCTGATGCAGCATTATACCGGGCGAAAAAAAATGGGCGTAATCAATTGGTTTTTGCTGATTAAAATAAAAAAGGGGTGTTTTAAATATTATTTTATTCCTAATTTTTCCAAATCAGAATTCAGTTCTTGCTCATTATAGATTTTGCCTTTCCTCCATTTACCATTAAATTCAAGGGTTGGTACGACCCAATCATCACCACCGTTTACTTCAATAATTTTTTTGATTATATTATCGGATTGTAGCTCTATTTCAAAGTATTCAAATTCAATATTGTTATTTTTTAAATATTCAATTGTTTTTGTACAATGTGGACACCATACTGCAGCATATACTTTTAACATAACACCCTTTTTTAATAATTATTTTCGTCCATTATTCAAATAAATATTGTAATTGTTCAGCCCGTAAAAAAGTTATCCCAAAAGCCCTGTCTGATGGATATTTGCAGGAGGTTAAGCGAATAGCCTCGAAACAAATATCCATCAGACAGGGCGGTTTCAATCATAAGAGCTGAATAATTACTAAATATTTTATGAAACTCAATGCTCTATTGTCATAATCTTAGATAATAACTGCCTGGCCTATTTTTACCCAGCCAACCTTTCCATTTGAAAACAATATTTTCAAATGGCTGGTTTTTCTTTGTTCAACCTTTACTTTGGTTCCGGCATGAAGGTTGAATAATTTTGTAGAAGTGTCTGTAATACCTGAACGTACTGCAACTTCATCCTGCACAATAACGGCATTTTGCCTTACAGACCGCTTATAGTAATTAACCCATACAACGGCTGTGACCAGAACAAATAATGAAAAAAGGATAATACCGGTTCCTGAAAAAATTTTTTGTTTTTTAATCACTCGTACAACAGCCCATGTAAAAAAAACAAAAGAAAGGAAAATGGCTGTAATCTGAATTGTTTTTGCAGGAATCAAATTATCCCAGAAAAAAAGAACATCCATCATAGCCAGATTTTCTTCTTTTTTATCTTTTACAAGGGTATTGGCATATTCAAGGTTAAACTTCAGGTCAGGGTCATTAGGGGACAAAACCTTTGCTCTTTCATACCATAAAATAGCCTGACCTATATCATTGGCTTTCAGATGAGCATTTCCAATATTGTAAAAAAGATAGGGATTTTTAATATTATTTTGGGCAAGGGCTTCAAAATTTATGGCTGCCTGTTTGAATTTTCCTTGTTTATAATTTTTAATACCATCCAAAAACAAAGCAGAGTTATCGGCTATTACCTTTTGAGGGAAGGAAAAAATAACTCCCACACAGATCAAGGCAAGACAAAACAATTTCATTGTCTGCTTTGTTTTTGCCAAAAGCTCCCTTGCCTTGTTCTCATCGATTTTTTTCCCGCCAAACCGAAAAGATTCAATAGTTTCAAGCAGATGGGTTATCCCGCCTATTTTGAGCTCATCCACATTTGCCTTAGTTAAAATCTTTTGAGCTTCTTTAATCGTTATAGTCTCTCCTCTTTTTTTCCCTTTGCTGAAAATCAGCGCCACCAGGCTTGAATAAAGATGTCCTAAAAAGTCTTTATCCAGGCTGTCCATTTTGTCTGCTTTTTTTAAATGATTTTTTGCCTTATCTTCCATTATCTTTTCAACAGGTAAATCTTTTTTTGCAACCAGGGTAAATAATTTTACCCCTGAAAATAAAACCACGGGAACTGATAACAATAAAACAAAAAAGAAAGGGCTTATTTCACGCTGGTTCTCCAATACGAAAACTCCTTCTTTTATCTCCAGGATATCCTTATTAACAAGGGAAACCTCTTCTTTAACAATTGATTTATCCTTTGCGGGGTCCATTTCAGATACGGCCAGATGCATTTCTTGTGACTGGGAGACAGTAAGTAATATTTTCCCTGTGGAAATGGTTTTAAAATTTTTTTTATCCACATCAAAATATACCAATGAAACAGGATTGATCAAAAATTTTCCAGACTTTACAGGAACAATGGCTTTCTTAAATGTTTTAGAGCCCTCATATCCTTTTTCAGTCAAATTAATGGTTTCAACAGGGCTGTCGTCATAAACCTTAAACAAATCCTGATCCAGGTCCATTTCAGGAAGACTTGCATCCATTATATTTCCTGATCCCAGGATTTTTATAGTAAGGGTCGCAGACTCACCTGCTTTAAGGCTTGTTTTATCCATTTTAGCTTTAATACCAAAGCTGCCAACAAGCCCTGAAAACTTAAATTTACCCTGGTAGGCAGGGACAGGATCAACTTTAATTTTTATAGAATTTGACACAACCCTGACGGGTTTGAAATTATTAGAAGAAAAAAAAGAATTATTAAAAAAAGAATTAAACTGCGAATCCCGGCTTGATTCCACAATCACCCTTGCAATCAGTGAGGCAGGATCAATAGTAAAGGTTCCAGGGCCTGTAGGAATAATGATATAATCAACCTGGGTTACATTATACAAAACCCCATTTATGTTCCTGGTATAGTTTTTTTCCTTTTCAAAAGGTTTTGATGAAAATGCCTTAAATTCAGGAGGCCTTTCAAACCCTAAACCAGACAACCTTTTTGAGGTAAAAAACTTCAAAGAGAAGACTGTCTGCTCACCAACAAAAAGGTTTTGCTTTGCCACGTCTGCTGTGGCAAACAATGCCTTGACATCATCAGGATTAACCATTTGGTCTGATACTTTGATGACAATTTGCTTTGTAAAAGAGGTTTCACCATCCATGACAGCCTTTATGGCAGGGATTTTCAAAATCCCTTTTTTCAAAGGGATTAAAACATATTGGTAGCTCGCCTTTCTTTCGGATTTGCCATTAATATAGTTATAACTTGAAGAGGAACCTCGGGATATCACTTTAAAATCCTTGATCATGGAAAGATCGAGATCAGCCTTTGGGCCCCTGACCACAACTGTTAAAAAGACAGAGTCTTCCTTAGAAATACTGGATTTATCAACTTGGGCCGTGACATCAAAACAGATACCCGTGCCAGGTAAAATAAAGGCAAGCAAAATTAAAACAAAAAAAATAACTTTTAATTTCATATCATTACCAGTCTTTCTCAACATTTTGTTTTTCCAACACGGGCATCATTGCACCTCCAGGTTTGTCTTCAAGACGATTGAGCATATTCTCCAAAATCTTTTGGGCCTGTTCAGGCGCCTTATCTTCAGGTGATGCTTTATCCTCCCGGGACTCCGATGAAGTTTTTTCAGGTTTATCCTGGGGCTTATTTCCCTTTCC
>Ga0209045_1000562_pt1 | contig 43013 bp, 16 predicted proteins | sample SaaInlLV_10m_DNA_4_FD_184664 | JGI IMG/M metagenome (GOLD analysis project Ga0209045, IMG submission 184664) | Marine microbial communities from expanding oxygen minimum zones in the Saanich Inlet - Saanich Inlet SI072_LV_200m_DNA (SPAdes) (version 2) | ecosystem: Environmental > Aquatic >...
CTGAACTTGCCCGGTAGCAAGCGTCATGGTAAACCACACCATTCTCCATACCGGCTCAGTCTCTCTTCATTGTTTTCATAGAACTTTTGACGCTACCGTGCAGTTCAACATCCCGCTGGGGACCAACGCCCTTCTCGGCCGCGCTCACCGGGTACCGGATGCTAGAAGCAGCAGCCAGGCTTGGCGGAACCAGCCCGGGCGGAGTAAGGCCTGGACTCAGAAAAGAGGCCGTCCGGTCCGGTGCCGCCGCCCTGAACTTGGCCCTACCACCGCATCACTTCGGCTCCCGAATGGCGATGTAATCGAGAGCGAGGCCGTCGTCGAGATTGGCCATACGAAGTCGGTGTGAACCCGCCTGCAGACGTACAGGCGGGCTGAGCGTGTGCGAGGCCCAGTTGTCAGCCCCCATGCAGTAACCACCGGTCGGCTTGAACGCGATGTCTTCGTACTCACGACCTGGCGATGCCCCGTCGATGGTGAGGCTGCGACGCGGAGCCGTGCCGCCGCTGGCGTAGCGGATCAGCAGCGTGTAATCACCCTCGCGCGGGACGGTGAACGTCCACTCCAGCCAGTGGCCAATGTCCGCGTGCCATCGACTGATCATCGCGCCCACGCTCCCTGGCCGTTGGAACACACCGACCTCGCCCCCGCCCTGGGCAGTGAAGGCTTCCGCCTGCACAATGGTCGCGCCCTTCAGGGCTTCCGGGATCTTGCCTGCCGGCAAGCCGCCACGGCTCAACTTCGCGAGAGCGTCCGGATCCGGTTGACCCCAAATGCCCTTGCTGTCCCGCCCAAGACGATTGAGGGTGTGGACGATGTAGGGAACCCATCTCAGTTGACGGATAGACCTCTGCTGAGGCAGCGAGGCCCTCAACGCCCTCTCCGCTAGCTCCAGCAGGCGCGTATCACCCGTGAGTTCGTGGGCAAAGATCAACGGCCCCGACATACCGACACTTCGCGCGGCACTGACGTTGCTGACCGGACACGACGTGTAGCGGAACGCTTCTCTGTCCTCGTCCCACATCTCACGAATAAGCCAGTGCCCCGCCTCCTGCATCGCCTGGGGCATGCGCTCATCTTGCGTTTCGAGGTAGTACTCACGCAAGCCGTAGCCCAGAACGCCGATCATGAAACTGCAGGCACCACGGCAACGTGGGGTACAATGGCAGTGGCCGGGCACGAGCTGCCGATCCCAGCCGCCGCCGGGGGTACGGCGCTCAAGCACGCGGTCGGCAATGATGCGAGCAGCGTTCAGGTAGTATGGGTCATACGTCGTGCGATACACGGCCATAGTCAGCAACAGATGCCACCCCGGCACGCGGGCCGTGGGCCAGTCGTAGTGGTTCAGATAGGTCCCCCCGTAGCGATCAGCAATCATGCGCGCAGCTTCGAGCGCAGTCGGATCGCCGGTGAGCATGTAGGTTTCGCACGTGCCCCCACACCAGGTGTGGCTCACGGTCATCCCCCCTCTTGGACTGCCCCATTTCCCTTCGTAAGCCTTCTGAAAATACCCGCCGGTGTGCCCCATTGAGTGGATCCAGGACGCGCCTCGACGCGAGGAAATCGTATGGTAGTGGCACAAGTCCACGTCGATGTCATGACGTGCCATGGTCTCCATGAGGCGGAAGGCTTCGGCACTCCCGGTGCGGGTGAACATGATCGCGGCCGCGTGGCAGTCGTCCGATTCACCATTGGCCCAGTTGACCTTGCGCTCGCCGAAGCGATCGCCGTAGTTGAGCATTCCGTAAGCGTGCTGCCGCTTCTGGTTGGCCAGCCAAGCCTGGCACGTCTTCTCACAGATGTCGTCGTAGACCTGTGTTTCGGCTCCGGTCGAAGGCACGTCCACATCCATGAATCCGCTGGCAACATACCACTCCGGGCTGGCTGCCATCACCGGCGACGCGTTCAGCAACCCCGCCAACTCATCAAGCGTTTCTGTCGTCCACAACGGGCCCGTCGAGCCGAAGAGCAACACGGCCTCGTGGGTCTTGGTGACTCCTTGGCGCACCTTGTAGCGGCCGTCCTGGAGGTAGTAGTAGAGCTTCACCAGGTCTATCGCCGAACAGTCGTTGTACTGCGTCTCGCTAAACTCCGGACAGATATCCAGACGCAGTCCCTCAGGCCCGGCTTGAACGGCCTTTGGGTACAACTGCCAGAACCATCGCGGCAGCAGCGCTACGCGTTGCCGACCGTCCGAAGCGGCTACCCAACCCGTGGTGCGACGTCCCGGCACACCCAACGTCCTGGGCGTCACGCTGTAGCGATCGTCGTGGAGCTGCTCCAAGCGCGGACCGTCCGCCAATCTGCCGCTCATGGGCTCGTCTCCGCCCAGCGCGACCTCCGCATCTTCCGCCAACGACAAGGGCAGCGTGAGCCGAATCCCCCGAAAACGGGTCATCTCGTTCGCGCTCACATCGTTGCCCCAGCGGTAGGACATACGCACACCGGGCAGGCCGGCGCAAAAGGTGAACCGGATCTGGTAAGTGAAGAACTCGGCCTCGCCATTGGTGTGATGCCCGTCAAGCCTCACCACCGCGCGCAGAGGCCCCGACTCCTCCACAACCACCCCGTTCGCCACGCCCAGCGTGTCGAACTCCTTGCCCGCATCGTCGACTACGACCACCCGAGCCGGGCGATCGTCCCGCGTCATCAACTGATCCCCTACCCAAACGTGAGTGAACAGCCCGGACCGCTGCTTGTCGAAGCGCATCTTGAGTGACGGTGTGGCGACGGTGATGACACCCGCATCCTCCGCGACGTGTACCACTGGACCGATCGTTCCTCGGCTCACACCGGTCCCGTATTCGAGCGTCAGAGGCCCAGGCGTTGACGGCGCCATGGTGTCGAGCAGAACGGCCTTCATGCTGTGGTCTGGCCAACGGACAAGCGGCTTGACCTGGAGAGGCATCTCGGAGCCGTCCGGGGCGAGCAGTCGCAGGTGCTCCGTGCTTCCGAGCGCGCCTCTCGGGAACGGCACTCCGGCAGTCAGAGGATAACCCGCGGGAATGCTCCTCTTCTCGGCCAAGATGGTCAGCATGGTCCTCTCATGTGCGACCGTTCCCCGCGGTGCTTGGGGCTCACCAGCGACAAAACTGACACTCTCGCTCGGGTTGCCGCCCTCGGGCTGAATGGTGCACGTGTAGGTCGTGCCGGGGGCCAGCTCGGGCAGGTACAGTCGATGGTTCTCCCGAGCGGTCTCCTCCTTGATCACCGTCTCTCCGCAGCGCAGTTCGCAGACGACCGGCCACGTCGTACGCCAGGTGGCGCGCATGCAACCCGCAACCCAGTCGTATCCGATCTCCAAGTGCTGGATTTCACGCGCGGACTCCAGCACAGCCGGGCGTTCGGCGAGCAGAACAACGTCCTCCACGACGTATCGAGCGCCGGTGGCCGCCCCCGTCAGCACAATCCGCTCCCCGCCCTTGAAGGTGACCGGCTTCGATGAGAAGAACAAGCGCTGTCGCCGGTTCCTTTCCCGCGCCACGAAGCGGCCCACGCGCGTGCCGTCCACTGCCATCTCGTAGACCTGCGCTTCGTCGGCATCGTACACCACTGCCCCAACATGGAATGTCCCGGCCCCGGGAGCGTTCGCGGCAATTGTGCCTTTGCCGCCCTTCTTGTTCACCGCAGGCCAGCGGTACTGCCTCTGGTAGTAGGCAAAACCGCGGAGTTCGCAATCCCGGAAGGAATTGAGGATCACATTGCGCTTGTCTGCACGAATCCCCCAGAGCTGTGCCGCATTCTGAGTCACCTCGAACCCCACACTCCGGCGCGTGTCTGCCAGCATGACCGGCTTCGGGCGCTCGGAGTCCCCGGGGCCATCGATCTCCGTGTAACGCATCGAGTCACGGGCTTGGAAGGGCTCGATGCTCTGCGACAAGATCATGATGCGGTGTCTGGATCGTCCATCGACCTGTTTCAGATCAAGATCGGCGCAGAGGTAAAGCACGCCATTGGCAACGCCAATCCGCGCCGGCGGGACAGTCGTTGAACCGCCGTCGGAGGCGAACCCGCTCGCGCCCCTCGTGCGCTGGAAGTACATCGCCTCACAACCGTGCTTCTCACGGCCCGTGGACGGATCGCTGTCTGCATCGACATAGAGGATGACGCTGGAGTTGTCGGTCTCAAACGGCTCGGCAAACTCAATGGCCCAAAGCCACCGCCCTTTGGCGACGTTGCCGAAGCGAACGCGCGTGATGTCCCAACGCGCCAAGCGCTCAGGGGTCGGTTTGTACGTGGCATGCGTCGCCACCTCCTCCAGCTTCTCAGCGAGTTGCGGGAGAGTACCAAGTCGCTGTTCCAGCGCGTCCGGCATACCGTCGCGGTCAGTGTCCGGCTCTGCCGAACGTGCGCTCAGGCAGGAGACGCTCAGCAGCAGCACTGGCAACCAGCGTGTCGGGGAACGATCAGCGACCATGGTCTTGCTCCGTTGTCTCTCGCGCTGTTAACTCAACTTCCCCACGCAACTCACGACCTCAGCCGGCTACACCGTGACGAGGAAGTTGTCGTCCTCTCCCACACGCGTTGCGACTCACGTCACTTCTCGGTGCATGAGTCCTCGAGTCGGGCCCGCGGTTCCTTGAGGCAAAACGCGGCCGGGTCGGCCGGGTAGCCCATCGGCACGAGCATGACGACATCCTGGTCGGCCGGGACACCGAGGATTTCCTTTACCTTTTCCCCATCAAAGAAGCCGACCCAACAGGTGCCGATGCCCTCGTTGCGGGCGGCAAGCACAAGATGGTCGATGGCGATGATGGCATCGGTACGGTAGCGCGTCTCAGCGACGCAGACAGCGATGACTGGAGCGTCCTTGATGAAGTGTTGCGTCGTACCTTCCGTTCCGAGCCGATCTCTGACTTCGGGGCTTTTCACAAGACAAAGATGCCAGGTCTGCTTGTCGGAACCAGTCGGCGCCGCGATGGCCGCCTTCAGGATTCGCTCCAGGACGTCGGGGGCGATGTCTCTCGGTTGATAGCTGCGGATACTCCGCCGCGTCTCTATGACCTTTGTGAAATCCATGGCTCTGCCCTCAAGTGGTTATCTGGTTGGCTACTCGCCCTCTTCCACGGCTCCACGTCCGTCCGCACGTGGTGCACCGCGCAGCTTGGCGATGCTGTGCATCAATTGAGACGCCCAGCGTGTCCCCTGAGCGAACATCTTCGCCTGGGACGAGAAGCTGCCCGACCAAAGATGCCCGGCTTCCGGCCACATGCTGAACAACTCCTCCGACATGCTCTCGCCTCCGGGCAGGCCACAAGAGTAGTACATGGCCAGGTAGCGAATGGGCACCCCGAGACCATGCTTCATCCGTCCGGGATACCATGGCCCCGGGGTCAGAAGGAATGGGCACGTGGTGTATCCCAAGCCCGGCAAGCCCCGGGCTCGCCGCTCCCGGACTTCATCCATGGTGCCCCGGCACGCGTTGACGATGCACCTTTCGACATCCGGATCGCCGGTGACTTGGTGGAACAGGACCTGCCCGTTAAGGACAATGTCCTGCATGAAATAGACGCGTCCGGAATGGGCCGGTGCATGGAAACAGTGTCCGGTGGAAAAACGTTTGATCCAGCCTCCCGCGAACGGGTGCTGAGTTCGCACGACCACTTCCTCGACTTCACGCGCCGCGTTCAGGTAGAGCGGATCCGCGGTGGCACGGTAGGCGGCGATCAGGCCCACAACCGACCAACCGTAGTCACGGCTGCCACCTGCCCCGGGAGCACCCTGGGCACAGATGCCCGCGATCCGGTACGCCAGATCATTGCTGATGCCAAGGGCTTTCTGGGCGCTGCGGCGGTCGCCAGTCAGGAAGTAGTACTCCCATGCCCCCTCGCACCACGTGTGCCCCATACCGGCCAGTTGCCGGTTGTGGTCGCCGGCGTGTCCACAGAGCCGTTCGAAGCCAGGGCGGATGGTCAGGCAGTCCACATCGCGGCTGTGCAGGTGAGCCTCGCGCCCGATCGCCAGAAGACGCAGATCACCGGTCCGCAGGTATTGCGTCAGGCAGCAGTGACTGAAGTCGTACTCCAAGTTGTCCCAGTTCTTGCCATCAGAACCGAAGTGATCACCGAAATTGCGTTTGCCGTACAGACCGAAGCGGCCGTCGAAGAACTTCTCCGCTTCACGGCGCGCCAAAATATTCTTGAGTCCTCTGTCAAACGCGTTGTCATACTCCGCGAATTGGTTGCTGTGTGGGTGAAACTGCCCAAGCGCACCCGTGCTGGAATACCAGGACGGCTCAGCCTGAGCCATCAGCGGCTGGGCCAGCTGAGACTTGGCCCAACCAATGGTTGTCTTGACGTCGGTCTCGCCAAACGTCAGAAACAGCTCCTGCGACCGCCCTTCGCCACGGCGCAGGCGGTAGACACCACCACGCAGAGATCCCCATACCCAGTCCTCGATCGTGTCAGGGGCGGACGGATAGTCAGCAGCAAATATCTCGGGCAGGACACCGATGCGGACCCCGCACTCGTTCCCTTGCTTGCGGAAGCTGAGGGCGTTGGGGTACAGCTGCCAGAAATCCCTGGCTGCAACAAGCAGGTCGCCAGTTGCCGCCCACCCGGGCAGACGCCCAAAGGGGCGGTCACCGATAAGGGCACTGGATTCAGTCTTCTGTCGCAGTTCGAGCGATTCCCCTTCCGCAAGAGCGACCGATATGTTGCCCCCTGTAGCCGTCGTGCCGACCCGGACACGATCACCGGCGTTCGCGAGCATCAACTCCAATGACATGGACCCCACCGAGACGTCCTGGGGTTGGCGGCGTTCGGCAAACTCGTACTGGGTCTCGCCTTTCGGCAGACACGTGGTGTTGTGAATGACCCGGACGAAGGGCTGCCCGGCATACGCATGGATCCGCACGTCGTAGGCAAACCAGGGTTGTCCATCACTGCTCACAAACCGACCTGCCACACGGAGACAGACCCGCAACGGTCCAAGCTCCTCAACCTCGACTGCGTCCGGTTGCCGCGCGGTGTATTCCCGGCCTTCAGGATCGGTCATGCTCAGACGGCCGGGACCACCCACGGCCCGATCTCCGACACGGACATCCTCAAGGAACCGGAAGTCCGTCTTGCTGATGGCAAAGGAAACAGCGCCGGTGTCGACAGTGACGCGCTCGTCGTTTTCGCCCACGACCAGCGGTGCCTCGACTGGAATCGCAGGGACCGTGCTCCCGTACTCAAGCACGTACTCGCTTTCACCGTATGCGGTCACGTTGGCCTGGAAATCGAGTAGGGCCCAGCGCACAGACCCGTCCGGCCATTCGGCCAGCGTCTGGCACTGCACCGGCACGGGAGCGCCGTCGGAGTCAAGCAGGCGCAGGTTATCGGCGCTTCCGAGCTGTCCTTCGGGGAAGGGAACACCGCTGGTGACCGGCCACTTCTCGCGCACGACCCCGACGGTCTCGGACACAGTCAAAGGGATCACGCCATGCTCGATCCCCGGGATCGGCGGAAGGCTGGTGTCCAGCAAGAACGACTCGTCGATAACTGGTGGCGCCTCGGGAGTCTCCCGGGCGACAACGCGGCACCGGTAACGCCGTTCCGGAAGCAGATCGCGCAGGACCGCCCGCATGGCAATGCCGGAGACGTCGCCGATCCCGTTGTGTCCTTCGACCCGCTGTTCGTACTCTTCGCCTAAGCCGAACTCGAGTACGCCCTGAGCTGCGGACGACGTCGACCAACTGACAACGGCGTCAACCTTGTCTCCGGCGCCCCGACGGAACAGCGCCAGCGGATACGCAAGCCTGCCGTGACGAAGTATGTGCGTCGCCACGTTCTTGATGGCGAGAGGGCGAGGGATGCCCCGGTTGTTCCCCGCATCGGTGATCGCATAGACCGGGTACTCCCCACCGTGCAACTCGCCCTTCTCATTGGCCAGAACGGCCTTGGCGGACACCCCGGGCCCGCCGGACGGGAAGCGCAGACGACGCAGGCTACCGTCGGGAGCACCGTCGAGGATCTCCAGCGCCAAATCGAACTCGAGGCCGACTTCCGGGGGGCTGCCAAGAACGGATATGGGCGCAGCGACCCCCACCACATAGCCATCACACCCTCGCACTTCTTCCCCGAACTGGCTGACAAGGCGGTACATGTTCGCGGTCGAGCCCACGGCTATCGCCTCCTTCACCACCACGCGCCAACCTTCTGGCGCTGTGCCGGACCGAATGACGTGCTCTTGTCCGTTGAGCCACACGGCGATGCCATCGCGTGCCGGATCAAAGTCATCGTCTGCCACCTTTGCGGCAAACAGGAGGGTTTGCTCGTCCCACGTGGTGTAGAAGATACCGGACGCACTGCGGTTCGAAGCAGCGGCCCCCTTCACAACCTGATCCCGAGTGATGACGACGGGATTGGTTTCCCACCAATCGCCCAAGTCGCCGTCAATCGCGATGGGATGCCGCGTCCGAGAGAAGCCGATGCGGGGATGGCATTCCTCCAAGACCGCATCACCCACCAGCATCACCCCGCTGGTGCACATGCGGACACGGGAGCCTTGGGAGGGATAGGTATCCATGTGAAGCGCAAAGCCACCCCCGACATTGAAAGGCGTGACAAACTCGAAACCCAGCGTCTGCCAAGTCCGCGGTTTGCGCATGTCGTATGCCGCCCAGGGCATGCCTGAGTTCCAGCAACCGCCATAGGCTCCGATCGTCACCGTCGGCTGGTCGTACATGCCCTCCGGATACTCGGCAAGCCACTCCTCGGACTCCGGCGTGATCTCGAACTCCTGAACCAGGACGTCGCAGTGGAAACGGTAGCGCGTGTCCCGCTTGAGGGGGGTGCTCAAGACATTGTCCCGGCTCAGTAACAGGTTGCCCTTCTGCGCCCAACCGCGCAGCTCGCCCACGTTCCGCCAGGTCACCTTGGCGACGGGCTTCCCGGAGCGTGCCGGCTCCGGAGGAAACTCCAGTTCCACGTTCTGCGCGGGAGTCCAGTTCATCGTTCGCCCCCCTGCGTTGTCGTTGCGGATCAAGTTTGGTCGGGCGGGGGCCGCGGCCAACAGGAACACGACTGCCGGCAATACACACGTCTTCTTCACTTGGCTTCCCACTTTCTCTCGCACTTCGAGCACAGGGCAAGCCTTGTGGAGTGCCCTTTCGCCCGCTTGGTCGCTGCCATCTTCTACACCTCGCCTGCGCACGCCGTCAGCATACCGCAAGCCATGAGGGCCGGCACTGAGTAGCCGGAAGGTCCTCCGGTGCCATGGTCTCTCCTTTGGGCCAATCAGCTCGTGAGACGGCTCATCTCAAGCCGCATGTGCTGGCGCGATGCCCTCGATGTCGCATACGGATCCGGGCTGGCGTCTTGCTCGACCACAAGCCAGCTGTCGTAACCAGTTCGTGCAAGTGTGGCCACAATGCGCCCAAAGTCAACCACACCGGTGCCAAGCGAGGTGAAGTGAGGAGCGATAGGATCGAAGCGATGAGACAGCTCATTCATCGTTCCCGCGGCTTGAGAACCACGGCGGCGTACGGGTTGAGGCGGGGAACGATGAAGCCATTGGCTGTCAGTTGCAGCGTGCGATCAGGGCGCCCGGGAACGAGGAGCTTGGCTTCCTTGAACTCAGTGCCGGGAACAGCCAGACGCACCTGCAGGGGGCCGGCCGTGATCGTCTTGTCCGCAGCTTGCTGCTCCAGCTCAGACAAACGCGGGTGCAGGTTAGCGTTGTAGTTCAGCAACTGAAGAAGCAAGCCATTTTCCGTCTTTGAGACATCCACGTACACACAATCAGCGCCTTGGCCCGAGACGGTCAGCAGGCGCTGGGGAGGCAGTAGCGGCGTGATGTGCCGCATGACGGCGTCGGTCGCCTCGGGCGCTGGACGGTGCATCTCGGCCACGCGCACGACATCGGCACCGGTGGCCACCTTGATGGTCGGCCCTTCACCTGCGATCTCCTCCACCTCGAACCCCTGGCCATACGGCAACCAGGCGTCCCCCGGGCTCAGGAGATTGGTCGTGATGGATTCAGTACCTGCGTCCCATGGCCCGAAAGCCACCTTGCGGAACCAAGCCGTGCCCGTGTGCCCGCGTCGGAACAAAACGTGTACCCCCGCGCTCTTGACCGGCTTGGGCGGCTCAATGATGAATCGGCTCTGCTCCCAGTCATGCGTGCCCGTATTGAACGTGGCAACCTGCCCCCAGACGTTCGAGCCATCCTGAAGCGTGAGGTCTACGTACAGGGAGTAGCTCGCCCCGCGCACCCCCGTGACGTTCAGCGCTTTGCTCTCGCCCTCGATCACCAGCGGGGCCGCCTCGGCCTGGTTGACCTCAACCGACTGCGAAGCACCGAACGTCGGGCTTTCCATGCCGTCACCTGTCCAGTACCACACGGGCCGGCCATTGATCGTCTTGGCTACTACACCGGTCTCGTCCCTGGGTTTGGCCAACAATGGGGGCACGTGCTTCAGTTCACGCCACTGGCTGTCATACTTCGGTTCGGCCCCGATCATCATGAGCTTACCGTCCTGTTCGACGTAAGCCGCCAGCGCGGTCGTTGCCTCGGCCGCCAGGGCGGATGCGTCCAGCAGCACCGTAACCGGTACACTCGCGAGCGGCTCAGCCGACAGTTCCACATCGGAGACAATCGTGAACGGTACGTGCGCCCGCATGAGGGCCTGTCCCACCGCGTAGAGCTGCTTGCGTGAGGCGCCGCCGGTGAGGAACGAGCGCGGCGAGAACAGGATCGCCACCTCGGCCAGGTCCCGACGCGTGGCCAGCATGGTCGAGAGCCTCTCCCAGAGCGTGTAAACGTTCTTGACCATGGGTTCATGTTCGCGCAGCAGGTTGCCGGTACCAGGCCCCCCCAGGCCCAGCCAGCTGACTGCGCCCTGACTCATGATCTCGCACAGAGCCAACTGCGCGCGGTCCGGGGCCATGCGTCCGTGATGGCGCTTGCCGTCTTCGGTCACCAAATGGTAGGTGACACTCATGGCCACCTTGCCCGGGGCAAGAGCGTGAGCCAACTTCAGCCACAGGATCTGCTGGCTTGCCGGCGGGAACGGCCCCCAAGTCGTGCCCTCGATACACATCAGGTCAAAGTGATCGCCGTAAGCCCACTGGTACGTGGAACCGGAATCCTGGTGCCATGTGCCGTCAGTGCAGAACCCGGGCTTCACAGCTCGAGCCGCGTCCCGAACCAAGGCCAGGAAGCCCATGATCGTCCGGATCCGAAACTCGCGCAGATGCATGCGATAGCGCATGTCACTCGGTATGTTCCGCAACTCTGCGACCTCCAGGCCGTGCCCGGCCGAGTATTCGCGCCATTCGTCCTCGCAATGCGTGCAGAAACACGGCTCATAGTGCGACGCGTAGTCGATATGGCAACCATCGTAGCCGTCTTCTGCCATCTTCCTGAACACGTTGCGACCGTGCTCCCGCCACAGCGGGTTGTTCACGCACGCGCTCCAGTTGTTGGCAACGCTGGGGAACAGCGGGTCATACGGTCGGCGATAGCTGCCGTCCTTGTTGACCGCAGCCATCTTCTTGATGGCGTCGAGCTCGAACGGACGTCCCGGGCGCATGGAATTGAGCGTGAACCAGGTGCGCGTCTTCAGCCCATGCTGGTGGGCGTCATCGGGCTTGACGCCCATCACGCAGTTGACCCCGCATCGCGACCACTCAGCCAGGTCTTTGTCCGGCATCCCACGCACGAGCATCTCACGCACATGACCACGCCGCCAGAAGCCTGCAAGCGGCTCGTCGGCCACCACGCAGGTCACAGAGAACACGGTCAGAAGGAACGCCATAGTCAGTCGACTCACAGTCAGACTCCTTGTCGGTTGGGGGCACGGAAGCCAAGTGATCGGTCGAATCGGTCAGGCCCTGTGGGCAGAAGGCTACCAGCCCGTTCAGCTGGCCGCGACCTCCACCTCACGGCGTTCCGCAGCGGATGCGTAGAGCGCATCGAGAGCGCCCATGACGTTCAACACTTCTTCGCGCGTGACAAGGAGCTCCTCGTCGCCCCGGATGGCCTTCACAAAGTTCTCCGTTTCACCGAAATGCCCGGAGAAGCCTCCTTTGTGGCCGGCGGGAAGCTCGGGTTCGGTCTTGACGAAGTGTCCTCCCATGCGGCTGGTCACCGTCAATGGGCTGAACGTCATGCCGCCTTCGGTTCCCAGCAGCATGTGCCCGCTGCGGTACATCTCCGGGATGTACGATGCCCAACTAGTCTTGAGCGCGATGGAACCACCGTTCTCGAGGCGCAGGAAGCCGCCGGCGAAGTCCTCAACATCAAATTCCCGGTGGTCGTAGGGCCGGGGAGTCAGAGCGCCGTCGGGGGTCGCATTCTTGCCTTGATCCCGATCCCCAAACTTGGTATAGGTGGACGCGCTGACCGCCACGATCTTCGGATTACCCATGATCCAGACGATCAGATCAAGGATGTGCACGCCAAGATCGTAGATCGGGCCCCCGCCGGAACCTTCCATCATGTGGAACTGCCCCCACGTGGGGATGCCGCTGCGTCGCAGCATGGTCGTCTCTGCAAAGTAGACCTCTCCGAGCTGCCCAGACGCCACGATGTCTCTCGCCGCAAACGCATACGGCGCAAACCGGGAGCTCTGCCCGACCATCAGCAACCGGCCAGCTCGATCAGCGGCCGCGTACATCTCGACCCCATCCGGACGACACGTGGCAATCGGCTTCTCGCACAACACGTGCGCTCCTGCGGCCAGTGCGGCGAGAGTCGCCTCTCGGTGGAAGGAGTTGGGTGTGCAGACAGACACGATGTCCAGGCTCTCTTTCGCCAGCATGACACGGTAGTCCCCGTAGTGATTCGGGATGTCGTTCGCCCGAGCGAACGTCGCCGCGATCTCCGGATTGACATCCGCGTTCGCCACGACCTCCACGCTGTCAGACAGGTTCTTCCAGGCCGGCACGTGCGCCACGTTCGCGATCCACCCGGACCCGATGATTCCCACTCTCAACGTCTTCTCGGACATCTGCGTTTCTCCTGCTTTGGACCTGGGCTTACGGTACTCATGTCTGCACGGACGGCAATCTCTGAGTGCATTGGCCCACCCCCGCGGAAGGTCGGTCCAGATTCCGGCAATGGTCTCATTGGCAGCAAAGATGGAGGAAGAAGAGCGCGCCTCCGGTCTCTTCTGGCTCTTGTGCACTCCCCGAAGGACCGGTCGCCGGATTCGTTCTGCCCAACTGTGGGCAGCCCGAAGCCGGCGGACACTCTCTCCCTGCCTTCTCCGTGTCTCCGGAACTCCGTGGTGAAACGTCGTCGTCTTTGATCGGGAAAGGCGACATACAGAACTCCCGGAGACTGGCGGTTTGCTTGCCTCGTGCGCGTCCCAACGCTGTCCTTTCTGCTACCGATAGGCGGAAGTGGGCAGGACTCTGAGCAGGGCGATCTGGCAGGGAGCGACTCGAAGATGGCATCCTCCGAATGTAAAAGCAGGCAGTTCTCGTCCCCCAAGCGCGTTCCGGAGCTCAACCGGCGACAGTTCGTTGCGAACTCAGTTGTCGGCGTGGCCGCCACCGCCCTTGCGCTTCCGCTGACTGGACTAGCAGCTGCGGGCAAGCCCAAGCCAAAGCCACGACGCGTGTTGATCGACTCCGATGCCAAGAACGAGATAGACGACCAGTACGCCATCGTCCGTGCTCTGATTGCCCCGGAACTGCGCATCGAAGGGATCACGGCGGCTGGGTTCCACGATCGAGAGCGGGGAGCCAAACGCAGCCACGCCGAAATTCTCCGCATCCTGGAGCTGACCGGCCTCACCGGCAAGATCCCCGCGGCGTTGGGAAGTTCGGATCCGATGACCGACAAGCGGACGCCGCGACCAACCGACGCCACGGCACTGATTATCGAGCGGGCTTTGGCTGATGACCCCGAACCGCTCTACGTCCTCGGTCTCGGGCAGTTCACCAACCTGGCATCAGCACTCCTGATCGAACCGAAAATCAGGGATCGTGTCGTCTACGCGTGCATCGACGGCGACTACAAGCACGGGCAAACTCCCGCGTGGGGACGGGGCATCTACAACTGGAAACTCGATGTCCCCGCCGTGCAGGCGATCTTCGAATCGGATGTCCGCTACATTCACATGCCGGACCGAAGCGTCAGCGGCAAGATGTACATAACCCGGACTGAAGTCGAAAAGCGCTTGAGGAACCGGGGGCCGGTGTATGACTTCCTTGTGTCGCTCTGGAACGAAGGTGAGTTCCGGAAGCTCAAGGGGAAGATACTCTGGGACATTGCGCTCATACATGTCATGATCGACCCGTCCCACGGCAAGCGAGTCACCGTTCCGGCACCAATCGTGCACGACAACGGGGCGACGAGAGACGCCCCAGCCAACGAGCGCAAGGTCGACGTCTACGCCGACATCAACCCCGCCGAGATCTACCGCAGCTTCTGGGAAGCCGTAGACGCCCAGACCGGCTGACTCCCCTCCCAGTGTGCCAGGATTTGACCGATACTGTGAGGAAGCCGATGCACCGTCACCCGCGAAACACGATGCGCGCGGACCGCCGAGCCGGTCGCTGTGCCGTTGTCGGCCTCTTGCTGTCGGCCGTTGCCGCCCGGGCCGATTACCCGCCGCCCGAGGACGCAGGCTTCCATCACTGCGTCCTGATCTACGACCGGGACCAACGTGCGGCGAGCGATCTGGCCCCCTACGTTGCCAAACGGGTTGACGACGCGCCACGTTCCTGGCTCTTCGACTCGTTCCTCTTCTGCATGCTCCGCACGCCATCTGGACGCTCAACCACCACCGGCCAGACCCGGCGGGAGGACTGGCTGTACCACTTGGACCGCTGGTTCACCCCTGGTCGCGATCTCGCTGCGCTCAACGCGGCAATTGCCGACGCTGTGCCCATTCTCGGAGTACCGCGAGAGAAACGGCGCGTCATGCTCTCCATTCCGCACCCGGACCGCAGAGTCACGGACTTTGGAGACGTGGATGGAGACGGGCGAACCGAGGACCTTTCCACGGACGTCGGGCTTCGCACCGTTCTCACCTGGTACATAGCCGAAGCGCAACGCCGTTTTGCCGCTGCCAGACCCGCACATCTCGAACTCTGGGGATTCTACTGGATGCACGAGACGATCCCTCCCGGGGATGAAGAGCTTACCCGCACCGCTGCGTCCGTCGTGCACACGGCGGGTGCCAAACTCCTGTGGATTCCCTGGTTCAAGGCCGCGGGTTGGGACCGGTGGCAGGTGTGCGGGATCGATGTCGCCATCATGCAGCCGAACTACGCGTTTTTCTCCAAGCATGCGGGCTGGATCCGGCGTGACCGTCTGACCCTCAATGCGAACCTTGCCCGTGCTCACGGTCTGGGCGTCGAAATCGAGCTGCCAATGTTCTGCAACCACCCCGCAACGGCCCTTTATCTCCGACGCTACCTAGCGGACGGCACCGCCCAGCGCTACGGCTACCAGGGGGCCGCAACAGCCTACTACCTCGGGAGAGATAACCTCGAACGGCTCTGCGTCTCAAAGGAAGCATGGCAACGTGATCTGTACTCGGCCCTGGCTGACTACGTTCAGGGAAAAAGTGTGCCCGATCCGGATCCGGCCTGCGAATGGCATGTCCGCGGTCGCGCGGTTCCGCTGCTGCGTGACGGACGGTTGCAGGACCGTCTCGAACTTCTCAGCGCAGAAACGGAACTGCCAATGCCGACGCAGGTGAACGCCATTGACGTCTACCTGAACGATCCCCTGCCCGGGGAACCTTGGATGGGCCGCCTGGTGGCAGACGTCCGACACAACGACAACGCCTGGAAGCCGGCAGGCTGGGCGTTGTGCTCCGGCGAGGCACGGAATTCCGTTTCCCCCCGGGTGGTCACGATCCCGGTGCAAACCGTGGGGCGTCGGCTGCGCGTGTCCCTCCAGCCCTCCGCCGGCAAAGGTCCGGTGCCGGTCAGCGAGATCATCGTTGACTGCTGCCCCCCTGAACGAACGGGGCGAACGGTCACGCACATGGCACTCGAAGCGGCCTATACGGTCACCCCGGCGCTGGGCAAGGCGACCTATGGGGATGACGGGAACGAATTGACCGATGGCGTCGTACCGACCACGGGCTTCGCGTCCGGCGGCAGCGTCGGCTGGCACGGCGGCAACGTAACCATCGCCTTCGACCTGGAGAAACCAATCGCTGTGGAGCAGGTTGAGGTCCATGTTGAGGGCGGCGGGTACGCTGCCGTGAACTGGCCGGCATCGGCCGTGCTCAAGACGAGCCCATCGCGAATGCCGCCGCGAGGGATGAGCGGAACGGGTCCATCGCCTAGAGGGTTCGCGTGGGCTACCGCTTCGCCGATGGTCGTGGATCAACAGCGCACGCCGAACGCGGCGAACGGACACTTGACGTTCCAGGCTCAAGAACCGATCCGGACCAGGTACCTGACCGTGGATCTGATCACGAGCGGCTGGCTTATGGTGTCTGAGGTCAAGATCGTTAGCGACGGCCGGAACGTCGCTCTGGGAAAAGGCTACTCGCTCGCCCCCGCACCGTCCTGCGCCGCATCGGGCGCGTACCCCGACGATGGCAAACGGCTGACGGACGGACGCATCGCCGACAGATTCAATCGGTCGCTGCTGACCGGCTGGAATGATGACGCCCCCCGGAGCTTCACTGTGCGGCTCCCCGCAACGGACAAAGTCAGTGGTGTGACGGTCTGGACGCTTGCCGGGGGGGCCTATGGCATCCGCGCACCGAATCGGGTGCTTGCAGAGATCTCGACCAACGGCACCCACTGGCGCCGCATCGGTGAAGCCCGCCGAGACGAAGACCTGGTCGAGACCGAAGGCGCTGAACTCAGGGCCTTGCCATACCGCGTCCGCACCCCCGGCACACAGGCGACGGCCATCCGCGTAACCGTGGAACGAAGCCGGGGCTGGACCATGCTGAGCGAGCTGCAAGTCGACGGACAAGATGGGCGACCCGATTCGGCGAACCGACCGTAACGGCTTCCAGAAAACGGGGATCCACGCGGTCATCTCCTCGCATATCGAGAGGCCGGGGCTTGACCGTCAAACCCCATATCGGGCTCGCAAGCTTCTGCCGGGCAGTCACGCATGAGTGCCGCCTCCGGCCAGAAGTCCGGCCGTCGTACCGGAGTGGTGTGACTGTCCTCTGTTGGCGGCCAGCAGTTCGCCGTCCAGAGGCCGCCTCCCACACTGAACCGGGCGCCCTTGAAAGGTGGGAGGCGGCCTCCGGACGGCGACTGAATTGGGCGTCTGGAGGAGCCGGTTCTCCACAACCGGCCTGGCCGCTTGCGGCCTGCCATAGTGTGTGTGGGAGCGGCACCCGGCAGAGCCCGTCGTACCGGCCGACGTCGGGCGGTGCAGCGTTACCGGTGCATGACGAATCCGGCGTCGACCCAATCCGCCATGCCCCAGCCGTGGCCGAGCGGGCCACCGTCGACCTTGAGTAGCAGCTCGCCTGATCCGGCCGGAATAGGGCAGTCCAGGTACCAGAAGCGCTGCGCGGTGCCTTCGAGGATCGGGCTCTCGACCAGAAGCGTGTTGCCGGCGTAAACGCGAAAGATGATGCAGCCGTTGGTACCGGTCACGTCGTCCAGCCCGATAATGGCTACGAAGCGTCTGTACTCGGGCTTGAGAGGGTAGACAGCTTCAGCGTTGGCGTGGATGCCGATGCCGCGTCCGTGGACGCGGCCGTTGAGCCGGAGCGGCTTGCCGTTGTAGCAGCACTTGTCACGCTCAAGCGAGAAGGCACCCACTTTCACCTTGGTCGGGGTCAGATCCGAGAGGTGGACGTCTGGCGGCAGCGGTTTCGGGGGCAGCATCCGGATCTCGAAACGCCCGCGCACGGGATCGCCGCTGGGCTTGCCGCCCCGGAACGGACAAACGACCAGATCCGCGGGCTCGGCGATGGTGATCGGGCCTGCGTAGAGCTTCGATCTCAGCGTGGGCTCGGAACCGTCGAGCGTGTAGCGAAGTGCGGCGCCGGGCTGGCCGGGCAGATGCGCTGCTACGGTCACAGGACTCACGAACAGGCCACGGCTCGGCTTCAGCTCAACCTTGTCCGGGATCGCCGGATACGAGATCGGGGCGATGATCCGCAGTGCGCTGTCCGCAACCGTGAACTCGAAGTCCGTTTGACCAGCTTGCTGTGGCTTATCTGCCAAGCTGATGGCCTTCACTCCCAGCGCGATGCCAGTGTCTGGCGCGTTGGGCGTTTGGACGAGCAGCAACGCTTCGGCGGCTACCTTCAGAGTCCCGGCTTCGAGTGAGGTAATGCCCTCGCGTGCGGCCAGCCAGGTGACATCGGTGCCGTCGTTGAGGACGAGCCGGCAACCGGACACCGTGCCGTTGGGTAAGGACAGATCAGTGGCCGTGGCCACGGGATCGTCGGTGGTCGGTGTCGGAACGAGGACGGTGGTAACGATCGTGTTGCCGCCTGTGTCTTTCCAGCAGGCGTAGACATCGACGGCGGGTAGTTTCAGGCCGCTTATGGCACGCGCGAACCAGCCACGCCAGGGCTTTTTCTGGCCGAAATAGCGCCGGTAGCTTATGTCGGCGGCCGAGAAGTGGCGCAGGACGATGTTGGGGCCGCTCGTATCCGTGGTCCGGATAAGTCGGCTCTCGGCGTCGGTCACAACCTGGCTATTGAGGAAGCCCGGGGACGTGATGTTCCACTGTTCGTGCGGTGGCGGGAAATGCCACATCTGCTGGTACTCGTGCGCTTTGCCGTCGCCGGTGAGCCGGTCGGTCACAAGCCAGAGCCGCTGCTTGCGCAGGAACACGATCTGCCGCTGGTGCCGGACCGTGATGGGGGCCGCGCTGCCCCACTTCCCCCCGCCGTAACCGTCGCCGTAGCTTCCTTCGGCCACGTCGAAGGCGGCGGACGTATGCCAGCGCACGGCGATTGGGTCGGTGTAGGCTTCCCTGGCGCCGCGGATCTTGTGCCTGCGCTGGGAGTGGTCGTCAACCGTGATGGTGTTGGAGGTCAGAGAGGAACGTTCCCCGAAATAGGCGATGGCCTGCTCGTACTCACCGCGCTGGCTCTCGTCCAGGTGATGGGGGCCGTAGGGCGGGGGACCGCCGTCGACGATAAGATGACGCCCATAGGCGGTTATGGCGATGCCGTTGATATTCTCCTTGAAGTGGCCCGAGCCAATGCGTGAGGCAATGAACGACAGGTAAAATGACTGCATGTTCCAGCCGTCGCGCATGGCGTAGTAACCGCTGTAAGGGAACGCGATCGACGTGAAGGTCGGGGCCGGGCGCGTGCCGTCGCCGAAGAGATGATTGTAGACGTTCTGCGCGATCGGGTCGGCAACGTTGGCGACAGTCTTGGCCATGCGCTTCTTCCAGCTCTCGCGGGTTCTCTCGTCCTGCCAGGCGGCGGGCGGCGGGATGATCGAGTTCGTGCCGGTCTTGGGCACGCCCCCCAACGGCATGGTCATGCCCGCGAACAGGCGTTCACGCTTGAGAATGGCCTCGTGCAGGAGCTGCACCCATTTCGGTTTGACCGGATCCTCGGCGAACATGGCGACAATCTCCTCGCCTTCGCGAATGAGACCACCGTTGTAGTTGAACGACTGCTCGAGGTCGCCGCCATCGGGCAGCACCGTTGTGTGGACGTAGTTGGCCAGGCACTCGCCGGCCGTCTTCCCGATCGCTCGACCCGCGTGGAATTCGTCGAAGAACCTGGCCGTCAGCGCCAAGCCGGTGAGGCCGGTGAAGCGCTGGTTAGGCGTGCGCCCGGCCTTGCCGTAGGACCTGAGCATCAGCGGCGGGTGATCGAACAAGAGCGAGATGGCGATATCCGCCAAGTGCCCGGCGGGGATCAGGTTGATGGCGTCGGGGGCGACGGGCGTGTCGATGGGTTGCAGCGACTCCAGCCAGGGCCGTGGCTCGTTCCCGTCCGGCAGCGCCTTGGCCAGGCCAACAACGCCTTTGACGAGATTGTGCACGCGTGCCGCGGCCGACAAGCAGACCGCGTGATTGCGCACGTCCCAGTTGCCTTGGACCTTCTTGCGTTCCTCTTCCCCCAGGCTCTCGACCGAGCGCTTCTGTTCCACCACGAAAGCCCCGGCGATCTCGAACCACTTGGCCAGATACACCGGGTCTCGCGTCTGCTGGTAGCCCGAAACCAGCGGGGAGAGACACTTCAGGGCAGAGTAGTCCTTGCCGCCGGTCGCCAGCCAGTTGATCTTGCGCGCTGGGTCGGGTGGGCCTCGGAAGTTGTAGACGCGATAGGAGTTGAGCCACTCGGACTTGAGTTCGATGTCGTCCCCGAGCAGGAATCTGGCCGTTGCCTTCGAGTTAGGATGCAGTTGGTGGCTGTGTTGCCAGAACTTGCCAGCTTCTCGCCCGCGCATCTTCGCGACCGAATGGTCACGCCACGCCTCGAGAGCCTCGGCGTACTTCTCCTGCTCCACCAGGGCCCGGGTCCTGTCGAGCCCGGTGGCTCGAAGGTCCATCAAGGCAAAGAACCGCGCGTCCACGCTTCCCGGCCTGACTGGACGCAGTTCCTCGGCCGGGGCTGGAGGCGGCGTAATGTCTTGGGCGTGACCGGCCATGCTCAAGGCCACGGCCACGAGGCCTATTGCAGAGAACCTGGTGGTGATGAGCAACATACGGAGAGCTCCTGTCCTGATGGCGACACTGGCACCGGCGGTACTATATCCTCGCTGCCCGCCTAGGTCCCCGGAGAAACCGTCTTGTGCCCCGCGGTCAGCGGCCTGGCCCGATCGTTGGCAAAAGCGCGCAAAGTCAAGAAATCGGACTCCCCTCCCGGATTCCCAAGCCGGCGAGAGGCAGCGTTCTGTTCCGCATCCCCCGCGATTCACCCGACGAAACAAGCGGGTTCAGGCCTTGCGGTCTGTAATTCCCGCGGCAGACTAAGTTCCAGAAATGCAGACCGCAAGGCCTTACCCCAGCCCCCTGACCCCAGCCCCCCGAGACGTTAGGGATGGGGAGGGTTGTCGCCGGAAGCGGCTCTGAAAAACGATTCATTCCAGTATGGGTGGTGCCCGATGACGAGACCAATGATGTGGCTTCTGACCGTGATGTTCCTAACCTGTTTGGGCCTCTTTGCGAAACCGGCAGGGCCCAAGGGGCAGTTTGTGCGTGTTGAGCTCAAGGGTGCGAAGAAGACCCTGTCTGTAGCGGAACTGCAGGTCTTCAGCGGCGGGGCGAACGTGGCGCTGAAGAAGGAGGCCAAGCAGAACGCCACGGGGGCTGGCGGCGTCGCGTCACGCGGCGTCGATGGCAACACAGACGGGAATTGGGGCGGCAAGTCAGTTACGCACACGCCCGGGAACAAGAGAGATCCGTGGTGGGAGGTCGATCTGGGCCAGGAGTATGCCGTCGATAAGATCGTGATCTGGAACCGGACCGGAGGGAGGATCGGGGACAGACTCAATGGCTGTGTGATCAGCCTGCTCGCTACGGACCGCAAGCCGGTGTGGACCGTGACCTGCCCCAAGCCGGGGGACAAGCGCGAGTTCACGGTGGGCCCGCCGCCCAATCCGCTGGAGACCGGGATAAAGAACATGATTGCGCTTCATGGCGCCAAGTACGCCGCGGGGCCCTCCCATCTGAAGCGTTTCCTGGTCCTGGAGCCAGGGCTCAACAGTGCCGAAGGGAAGTCCGCCTACAACAAGCTGAAGACAGAAGTGGAAGCCACCGGGGCGGCCTTCGCCGAAGCCATCTTCACCGAGGCCCTGAAGCCGCCGGTCGACATCCCGTTCCCCACCGACGCAGTCGACTGGTACCAGAATGACATGGCCACCGCCTGGCCCTGTCCATACTCGGAATCGGACAAGAACTGGCGCAAGATCCGCTGGTTCATTCGGTGCAGCTGGAAGAAAGGCCTGAAGCGCGGCCCCAACCAAGTTACTCTGTGCGCGAACTTCCACATGCCCGCGGCGAAGATCCAGGGCATGAACATCAGCGCGGGCGGCGGCCAGAAGCAGAAGATCATCTGTAACGGTAAGGAGATCCCTGCAAAAGGCGGCACGAGGATCTACCGGCTGCCCCTGAAGAAGGGCGAAAACAGCCTCTACCTGCGCGCCGAAGCCGATGTCAAGCCGCCGCCCAAGCCGAAGCCCGGCGCGAAGAAGAAGAAAAAAAGGGGCCCATCGTTCTCCTACTTCCTGACGCCGGTCGAACTGGAACACGTCTATCCGGAGCCCAAGCACAAGCTGGCGGCGCTGTGGCGTTCAGTCGAGTACCTGGCGAAGAACCACGCGAACTACCCCGGCGCCCAGTACAAGAAAGAGATCAAGGCCCTATTTGCCCAGCTCGGGTCGCCTGATATGGACAAGGCGGTTCACGCGCTGCAGTACAAAGCGCTCGTGCTGGACAACCCGGTCGTGGATTTCGACAAAATCCTCGTGCGCCGCGGGAAGGCCTTCAGGGTCGCCAACTGGCAGGGGAACTCGGAGAAGAGGCCGTTCGGCTACAACAACGAGATTGCATCGCTCAACCTGAGAGACGGCAGCCTGGAGACTGTCTATCGCTCGCCCAATAACGGCAGCACTGCCGTCTGCGACCTGGTCCTGTCCTTCAACGCACGGAAGCTCATGTTCTCCTCCGCCAACGAAAAGGAGAAGAACTGGCAGGTCTTTGAGATGAATATCGACGGGTCGGGCGTACGGCAGGTGACCCGGAGCCCGGGGGCTGATGTGGACAACTACAACGGCATCTACGTTCCCAACGGGAAGATCATCTTCATCTCAACCGCCAACATGACCGGGGTACCGTGTGTCGGCGGCAAGAACAAGGTGGGAACACTGTACACAGCCGACATGGACGGCAGCAATGTGCGGCAGCTGACCTTTGAGCAGGACGCGGATTGGTACCCGTGGGTCATGGCCGACGGCAAAGTCATGTACCTCCGCTGGGAGTACACGGACAACTCCCATTACTTCACCAGGATTCTGATGACGATGATGCCGGACGGCTCCCGTCAGCGTTCCTTTTACGGCTCCGGCTCCTACTGGCCCAACACCATGTTCCACGCCAGGAACATCCCGGGCAGCAACAGCCAATTCGCGGCCATTTGTTCCGGACACCACGGCGTATCACGAGTCGGCGAACTCATTCTCTTTGACGTGAACAAGGGCGAGAAGAACACCCAGGGCGCGATTCAGAAGATCCCCGGCTACAACCGCAACGTCCAGAATATCATCCGTGACAAATATGGTGTCGGCGTTGTGCCCTATTTCGATCACCCCTTCCCTCTCTCGGACACCTACTTTCTGGCGGAAGGGCATGTTCCCGGCATCGGTACCGGCCTCTTCCTCCTTGACCGCTTCGACAGCATGGTTCTCATCAAGGAAGGGCGCGACCTGTTCGAACCGATTCCCTTGCGCCCCCGCAAGCGGCCGCAGGACCTCGCCAGCCACATCAACCCCAAGGCGAACGACGCGTTGATCTCGGTCCAAAACATCTACGAAGGACCGGGCTTGGCCGGGATCCCCCGGGGCACGGTCAAGACGTTGCGCCTGTTCACCTACTCCTACGGCTATCGCGACAACGGGGGCCATCACCAGCTGGCCATTGAGGGCGGCTGGGACTGCAAACGCCTGCTGGGCACGGCGCCGGTGGAAACGGACGGCTCGGTGACGGTGCGCGTCCCACACAGCACGCCCATCTCGATTCAGCCGTTGGACGAGAACGGGCAGTCGCTGCAGTACTTCCGCAGCTGGCTGGTGGCCATGCCGGGCGAGTCCCTCTCCTGTGTCGGATGCCACGAACCTTCAAGAACGGCGCCGATACCCCGAACCACCCAGGCCATGGCGATACCGCCCCGCAAGCTGACCCCCTGGAACGAACACAAACTGCATGGGTTCGGCTTCATTCGCGAAGTGCAGCCTGTGCTCGACCGGCGCTGTGCGGGATGCCACGACGGCTCCAAACCGGAACGGCCCAACTTCAAGAGCACTGAGGAAGAACGGGGCTTCGCTGTCTCCTACCACTCGCTCCACAAATTTGTCCGCCGCCCGGGCCCGGAAAGTGACTTCGAGATCCTCGACGCCATGGAGTACCACAGTTCGACCAGCGAGCTCGTGCAAATCCTCAAGAAGGGGCATCACGGCGTGGAGTTGATGCCCGACGACTGGAAGCGCCTGTACACCTGGATTGACCTGAACGTGCCGTACCACGCGACGTGGACGGACTGCAGAGGACCGAAGCGGATCAACGCTATCGCCTCCCGTGCCCGGGAGTTGCGGAAGCTGTACGCCTCCGTCGACGATGATCCCGAATACGTGCCCCCCAACCCCGGGAAGAAGCAAGAGTACCGGAGACCAGCGGGCAGCCCCAAGCCCAAAGCACCTGCCCCCGAACTCGCCGGCTGGCCGTTCGATGCCAACCAGGCCAAAGCCAAACAAGGCAACTCCGCCGTAACGATGATCGATCTCGGTGACGGACGGCAGCTCAAGCTTCGGCGGATCCCCACCGGCAGCTTCGTAATGGGCTCAAACAACGGGGCAGAGGACGAACGGCCTATGGCAAAGGTCACGGTTGCCAAGCCCTTCTGGATGGCAGAGAGTGAGATCACCAACGGGCAATACGCCCTGTTCGACCCCAAGCACGACAGCCGGTTCATTGACCAGCAGTGGAAAGATCACATCTATCAGGGCTACGCCGCGAACAAGCCGCACATGCCCGTGATCCGCGTCACCTGGCAGCGAGCCATGGCGTTCTGTGAATGGCTGTCCAAAAAGACAGGCAAGAAGGTGACGTTGCCGACGGAGGCGCAGTGGGAGTATGCCTGCCGAGCCGGCAGCGGCCGGGACTTCTGGTTCGAGGGCAGTGACTATGGACCCTACGCCAACATGGCCGACAAGAACATTGGCCTGCTCGCCGTCGCCGGCGTGGACCCCATGCCCATCCCGGAGAAACGCCGCACGCTCCTCAACGACTTCGTGCCCCGAGACAGCGACGTTGACGACGGGCGGCTGCTGGCCGACTCGACCCGCCAGTACAAGCCGAACCCGTGGGGACTCTACGACATGCACGGCAACGTCTGCGAGTGGACCCGCACGGACTACGAGCCCTACCCCTACAAGACAGCAACGACCAAGTCGGCCGGGAAAGTGGCGCGCGGCGGGTCCTGGCGGGACCGGCGTAAGCGATCCACCGCCTCCTACCGGTTCGCCTACCAGCCCTACCAAAAGGTCTTCAACGTGGGCTTCCGCGTCATAGTGGAAGAGTGACGGCTGGAACGGGCACGGAGAGTGGGGTCGGTCCTGATACCTGCATTTATCGCTTGGTCCACGTCATGCGAGTTCTGCCTCCAAGCCCAAGCTCCCATGCAGAAAGCCTGGTGGCGATGAGCGACATACGGAGAGCTCCTGTCCTGATGGGGACACTGACACCGGCGTGTACTATTATATCCTCACTGCCCACCCAGCCCCCCGAGGAAACCGACTTGTGGGCCGCGGTCAGGGGCTTGCTTGGTCCGATCATCGGCAGAAACATATGGGGCCAAGAAACAGGCCCCACGGGTTGAGAGCAGCCCCTGATTAGTTCTTCTCCAAATCGAGCCTGACGTTGTCGATAAAGAACTCGGCGGTCTTCCCGTCGGTGAGATTCATGAAACCGAGCCATTCCAGGAAGCGGAATTTGGGTGACCCGCACGGCAAGGATTGACGATCCACAATCAGTTCGCCTCCCGTCTTTACCTTGAGCCCATATGTCCCCGCCGCTGATTTGCCCAGACCGCAGAGGATCTCGACGTGGATCCACTGGTCGCGCGGCACCTCCGCCAGCTTCTCGCCGTGCGCGGTCAGCGTGCCGACAGCGTCGATCGACAGACTGGGACCGACCAGGAACGGGTGCTTCGAATCACGCCATGCATGCCCCATGACTGCCCCTTCGCACATGCGGATATCGAAGCTGAGCAAGGCCTTCCCCCGGCGGAATCGAGGCGCGTAGAACATGTGAGGGTTGTAGATGTGTTCCATCCCAGGGGCATTCCTGAAGAGAAGAGCCTGTCTGCCTGCCGCGGCTTGTCTGTCACTGATCTCGAGGGCGTCGCCTTTGCCTTCTGTGAAGATGCGTGCGTTCTCAGGAGGCTGCCCGGGCCTCGTATCTTCGAAGCCATCGTTGATCACGACGGGTGGCAGGTCGTCGAGGGAAGGTGGCAACACTGTCTTGTCGTGCTGCCGCGTCCTGCCATGCCAGCGGGACTCAGACGTCAGCCCAACCGCGCTTGTGTCAATAGGCGTAAAGCCGACGGCGACCGCCGGGGAGCCGGGCTTGAGCCGGAAGTCCCCGTTCGCTGCGTCCACGAACATCGGGTCGGCAAGCTTCGAGTTCCGGTCCATACCGCGTTCCCGCCATTCCTCAAGCGTATAGTCGTAGAACAGGAGTTCCTCATCGTCGGTGCGCCAGTATACGTTGTGATCCCAGGGCGTCTCGGTGTCCGCGGCGCCGCCGTCCGCATAGAAGAGGTCTCCTTGGGTCAGGTAGAAAATGTTGTTTTCGACGATGCTTGGGGGGCCGTCATCACGCTTCCAGCGCCAGACCGCCTGCCAGGCACTGTTGGCAAAGATGTTGTTGCGGATGGTGTTTCCCGACTGCCCCGTGTTCATTAGCCCACCGGTGAGCGTGTTGTAGGCAATGTTGTTCTCCGCCAGCATCCCGTTGCTGCCTTGGTCAAAGTAGATCCCCCACGCCATGGTCGGGTCGCCCATGTAGGGGAAGATATCATGGAACACATTGTTCCGGATGACCGTTCCTGTCTGCGTCCCGAGAGTGTAGATGCCGGCTCCATCACTGAGCATGCCGCGCACGACATGGTGCACATGGTTGAACTCGATCGTGTTGTGAAGGGTCCGGGTCGGGGCTTTGCTCCAATTCCAGCCGGTCGAGATCCCGGTGTAGTAGCCATCGTGGATTTCGTTGTGCGATATACGGTTGTGACTGCTCTGAGCAAGCCAGATCCCTACGCCGGCATGATAGATTTCCCCAATGTCATGGATGTAGTTGTTGTGGACCACGCTGCGACTCGTTTCCCCGATGTCCTCTTTCGCCATATGAGGCTCTCCGACCCGGATGCCACCCGCGCCGAGATCAAACAGGTGATTTCCGCTCACGCTGCAGTCCTTGCAGCCGTGGCGCAGCCAGATCCCGTAGTTCCCAACGTGCGCGATCTCGCAGTCTTCTATGCTGCACTGCGATGCCCCGTCCGCCGTGATGACCGCCGGGACACTGACTGCGGCCTGGGTGTCACTGTTCCCCTCGGGCAAGAGTGTCCAGTCCGCATACATGAAGGCAAGCCCTTTCACATGCACGTGCTGTACCCGTAGTCTGGCTTCCGGATCTCCGGAAAAACGCAGGAACTCAGTCAAGACCGGCGCGATGACTTCCGTTCGGTTGAGCGTTTCACCAACCATCGGGAAATAGGTCAGTTCCCCCGTTCCCTGGTTCAGATACCACTCTCCCGGCTGGTCCAGGAATTCACGCGCGTTTTCGAGGAAGTACCGCCCCTGCGGCTCCCAATGGCCCACACCCCACCATTCCTTCAGGGGCGCGGTGAACGTCACCACGTTGGCCTCAGCGTCGATGGACTTGATCGGATGAATCGACGATTCCCACGAGTGAATCATCTTGACGTTGACATCACCGAGCCGTTCGCATGGTGTGATGTCACCCGGACGGAATCGGAAGCCGGTCTTGTCCGGGGTCGGCTTCTCCCCCTCCTTGCCCGGAATCACAGGCAATGGACTGGCCATCTTGAAGAAGCCAGCGTTTGGCATTCGAGCGCAAGTACGCCGTTCCCCGTTGACAAACAGCTCCCGGAACCGCCATCGTCCTTCGGCCACGCCGGGAACTGTCGTGATCCACAGATCCCCCGCCTGTCGGAACCCAACGATTTCCCGTCCACCACTAAACACGGGGCGCTCCCCCGGGTACGCCGCGTACGTCACCGGTGCAGCAACTGTGCCGGAATCCTCCGGGGCGAAGAGGATCGGTTCCTCGAGTGTGTACGTCCCGCCGCGCACCAACACGGTTAGAGCGCGATCCTTGGCGATCCCACGAATCGCGTCACGGGCCTTCCCGATCGTAGCAAACGGCCCATCCGCACCAGCCGCACTCGGGTCCGGCAATCGCCCTGTCCACGCATCATTCCCGATCGGAGATACATAAAAATCAGCTTTCACAACGGCGCCCTCCACTCTTCGTTCCTGAGCGTTTGCTCCACGCATGGCCCCGACCGCGACGATCAGGGCCATGAGCCTGACGGACGTTCTGATAACACTGCACGTGTGCATGTCTGCTCCTGCTCTCTCACTGAGAACGGCTACCCATCTGTTGTCGGGCATCGGCAGCCGTTCACGCTTTCCCTGTCCGGCGAAGCGGGGGACGGGGGGCATGGCCGGACCCGCGGCAGCGATGAAGATAGCGTTTGGGGATCCAGCGGACAACCGGGGACTGGGCACCAGTCCCATTGCTTGAGTCTGGCGCGGACGGAGAACGGCGAGAGAGGGGCTGACTTGGTCACTTGACCAGCCCGTCGCCTGCCTCGAAGTGAGCGGCGTCAGCGCCGAGATCCGACACGGACGAGCCCTCCTCCAGACGGTAGTCGCCCTCGGCGGGGTCTACGAATGGGGGTGCGGCAAACTTGGCATCCGTGCCTGCCTCACCCACCTGGGCCGTTCCCGCCGCGTGCAGCAGGTTGCAGGAGATCACGTTGCCTTCCGACTCGCGCAGACGCAGCAACATGCCCTGGTTGGCCGCCACGATGTTCCGCTCGATGCGGTTCCCGGTCGGCAGGATCGTCCCCCCCGACGTGCGCACGACGCCGGTCAGCGATTTGGTCCCCTTCAGCCACTCGCCGAACAGCATCCCCTCGCGTCCGGGGTTGACGATCGTGTTGTTGGCGATCATACAGTCGACCACGGGCAGGTACCGATATCCTTCCCTGCCTGGGCGCGTATCCGGCAAGCCCGCCACCATGCGGATACCCGAGAGAGTGGAGTCCACTACGAGGTTGTTCGTGACCTTGTGCCCACTGCCCGAGATGCGGATGCCTCCCATGCAACGCTCAAACCGGTTGTTCTCCACCACACAGCGGTTGCCGTTGCGCAGGACCAACTCACCCCGTGTGTCCATGAACAGGTTGTACCGAAACGTGCACCCCGAAGCCTTGACGCTGATCGTCTCGCCCTCGCCGTCGCAGTCGTCGAACACGTTGTATTCGACCAGTACGCCGGAATCGGTATCCATGGACACGTCCCCGCCACCGATCCGCATCACCTCGTAGCCGTTGCTCATCTTGCCCTTGGGGCGCTTGGCGAACGTATTGTGGTCGATCCGATGGTGCACCGCCTTGTCGCCCACCGCGACCACGATCGTCTCGCCCCGGTCGGCTTGCCCGATGAAGCGGCAATGGTCGATGCGGTTGTGCTCGCCGGAAACGTAGATCCAGCGCACGCGATAGGTGGCCAGCGACGTCCAGTTGTTCATCCGGATACGCGTAAGACGCGTGTGCCGTGCCTGGTGCTCCCCGTTGATATGGAGCGCGATCACGTCGCTCTCGTAGACGTGCGAGCGGTCGCGCGTGGTGAACTTCGGGCGCACGCCATCGCGGAACACCAGACCTCGCACCTCGATGTACTCGCCGCCGATCTTGAGCGACGACGTACCGGTCACCACCACCCCGGCTGGCGACTGCGGACGCAGCACCACCGGCTTGTCCGTTGAACCCTTCGCCAGAAAGACAAGGGGCATGTCGCTCCACGTGCCGTCCTTCATCACCACATGATCGCCGGGCTTGGCCCTGGCAGCGGCCGCAAGCAGCTCGGCCTCGTCCTGCACGAGATGCTCGGCCGCACCCGCGTTCAATAGAAGTAGCATAGCCAGGATCGGACATGACAGACGGCAGGACATGATGCCCTCCTGCGGTTCATTGAAGTAGCTAGCGCCGGGATGCACAGTGCCGCGAAGCTAGCGTTTCGCGGCCGCCTGTCAAACAGATGGAGAATTTCCCTCCGGCGACGGGGAAGAAGATAGCGCCGGATGGCTGTGGTGGTGGGATCTGTGAGTTTCCCGATGCGTGTTGCCATGTGATCAACCGTGGCAACTTCCAGCTTGCGGCATTCCGTGAAGATCCGGATCGCCAGTTGATTCTGGTGGAGTTTGCCAATTTCGTCGAACGCGTGGGGGCATGACCGTTGGCGGCCCCGTGCGCTGCGGCGCTTACAGCCCCCCGAAGAAACTGACTTGTGCGCCGTGGTCAAAGGCTTGGTCAGATCGTTGGCAAAAGCACATAAAGTCAAGAGACGGGACTGCCCCCCAGATTCCAGAGGCACTACGGCCGAATCCGGCCGTTTCGCGCTTCCAATCGCCGCATTCCTCGGCTATCTTCGCGCCATGGCCGAACGCAATCTCTCATCTAGCGCCACTGCGGTGGTGCGGCCGTAACCAGAGGAAACGCTCAATGCAATCGGTGCACCGTCACATGCGGAGTTACATCATGCTTGGAATCGCGCTTGGCAGCTTGTCTGCCGCAGCATTCACTGTCACGCCGACAGACCGTGCGCCTGCCGCGATCGTTTTCGGCGTCGGCCTTGACCAAGACGCGGCAACCCTCGCTGCAGCGTCCCGGGAAGCATCCGGAACGGCGCCCGAGGTCCTGCCCGCCGCAGACGTCATGCAACCCGATACCTGGCGACTCGCCGAGCCGTGGCTCAACCGCAACCTGATCCTCCTCGGCAACATCGTCAACAACGAAGCGATCTTTGCACTCTACAGCCGCTACCTGGCAGGTGTGAACGCCGCCTATCCTGGGCCTGGACGCTATGTTCTGCGCACGTTGCACCAGCCTTTCCGCCGCGGCGTTGACATGCTTGTCATCGGCGGCTCGGACCAGCCCGGCGTCACCGCAGGCGTCAAGCGTGTTGCCCAGCTCCTCAGCGCCAACAGCGGTCGCTTCCCCCCGACCATTGAGCTCGGCAGTGCCAAAGGACCGGACAAAGTGCGGGCAAAGAAGCGCGGGAGTTTCAGCTCTGCTGTACACCACTTCTACTGGGATGCGGATATCACCGCCGGGAAGAAAGCAAAAGAGCTTCTGCTCGCAGAAATGACAACACGGGAAAAGGGCCTGTGGGGTTTCAACAAGGCTGGCCATTACCAGTGGGAGAGGAACTATCGGCCTCTCGGCCAACTCCTCGTGTCCGGCCTGTTGTCTGAGGCGGAGCAGGAACAGGTCGATGCACGCCTACTCACAAACGCTCTGGAGAACACGGACTGGGCCGCCCGGGCCGCGCTGGACTGCCGGGCCGGACGCATGTCAGACCGTCTTAGCCGACATGAACTCTCCGCCTTTGCCGGGCTCTTCATCGTCCTCGATTACCTGCAACACGTCGCCACTGTTCCCGAGCAACACCGTGCCGCCGTCAAACGTAACTATGAGCATCTACTGGGCCACTGCGGCGAACTCGTGCGGAACAAGCAGTTCCACACCAGAGTCCTCGCCGGCACCGAAGGCGCGGAGTCCACCAATATCCTCGCCGACCTGTATCTCTTCCACGGCGACCGGCAGGTTGTGACCGATGGCACAATCCGCCGCATGGCCGACTACAACATCGCGGCCAAGGACAACTTGGGCTGGTACGCAGGTGGGGACAGCTACATCACGTGCCGGCCCGGCTGCCATTTCGCGCGTGCCGCGGGCGGCGCGGCCTGGTTGTTGGCAGGCTTTTTCTACAAGGACGGCGGCTACCGGTGGATGCTCGAGAACCAACATGCGTTCATGACGCATTTCCAGGTGGCCCGGCCGCCCCAGACTGCGGCTCTCCTGGAACATCTTCAGGCATCCGAGCCAAACCACATCTACGGAGTCACGGTCCACCCCGTGGATGCGTGGAGTTACCGCAAGTGCACCACGAGTGCACTCGCTGAAGTAACCGTACCCGTTGAAGCCCCCGCCGAACAACTGTTCAGCCGGGCAGCGTTCCGCGAACACTTCGACCCGGCCGCCGCCTACATGCTCGTCCAGGGGCTGGACACGGGCAGTATCAACAGAAACTACTCGTTCCAGGCGAACGGCATCACACGCTACACCGAGCTCGGTTCACTGCTGCTCTTCTCGAACAGCATGAAACACACCGGCTGGTCACAGAACGTCGTTTCCGCCAGCCGCGGCAAGCCGGATCCGCAATCCATCGCGTGTGTTCTCGAAGCGTCACACTCCTCGGATCTCGTGTCCGGCCTGCAATCGCGTCAGGAACACAACGGCGGCACCCGCTGGACTCGCACCATCGTGCGCCGGCACACCGGCTACTTTGTCGTCCTCGACCAGCTCACCGCGCATGAGGAAGACACCTACAGCTTCACCTGTCGCTGGCGCTCGTTCCATCAGGGACGCAAGACCGGTCCAGCGCTCTTTGAAGCCGTCGACGGTCTGCACCAGGTGCAGTTCCACATCCAGAGCGCCGTGCCCGCAACCTGGCACGTGGAAACGTTGCCGCGCGACGGTGCCGCGCGCCCGACCATGGTCCGGCAGATTCAGAGGCAACATCTGCGCGATGGCGACAGCGCCACGTTCCAAAACCTGCTCTACACCAGTGACGCTGAACACGTCCGCACCTTCACGGCCCAATCACTCGGCGCAACGAGCGTTCTGGTCCACGGCACGGACGGGGCAGGCGACGAACTCGCTGCCATCGGCACCGGCGACATAGCACTCGCTAACATCCAAGCCCCCACGACGTTCTGGTATGCCTCCGACGCTGCTCTGGTACTGGCCGGCACACGGACAGCGCGGCTCGGCAACGTCTGCCGCATGGAGTCGACTGCGTCCTTCAACCTGGAACTGCAAGGCACCACCGGCACTGGCTGGCTGTGCAACCCCGGACATCACCCCCTGCAGCTGAGAATCAACGCCAAACCAGCGACCGCGCTGCGGATTAACGGCAAGACCGCCGCCAGTGTTGAACTGGCACCGGGAAAGCATCGCCTTGAATTCGCTGGCGCAGCCGCGCTCTTTGCCGCCATCGACAGCACACTCAAGTCCCACCGCGGCCGAGCCGCCATTCCCACGGAACTGGCCGAGCCTGAACTCAAGGTCGACGGCTCTGGCCGTTTCGACGCCCTGTGGGAGCAAGCCGGGCTACCGCCGCCGTATGCGGAACACGGCAACATCCAGATATCGGCCGAGCCTGAATGCGATATAGGCCAAGCCGCGACTTGGCGTAACCGTCTACTCGGCCCGCCGGCTGGATACGGCTGGCACGGCAGTGAGCGAGCCGGCTGGCGCAAGGACGTAAACGGCGCCATCATCATGGACCTTGGCACCGAAATCGACATTGCTGATATCCAGCTGGTTCGCAGCCGCCGCTACCGCACGGAAACAGGCGCGTTCACCCCCGGCGAGTTCGCCTTCGACATCACGCTCAGCAACGACAACTTCAAGAACGATCTGCGACAACTTCGTGTCGACAACCCGACGTACAGCATCTGCTATGCAGAGATGATGCACTACACACATACGCGCCGCCTCCCCATGTTTACGGTGCCCTTGAACCAACGGGCCCGCTCTGTGAAGATCATGCCGCGCCGCCTGATTGACGTGAAAAGTCCACCAGCCAACTACTACGGCACCTACCGCGACGGCGAGGTTTCGTTCATGGAGATCTATGTGCATCGCACCGATCGCGAACCACGTCGGGAAGCGCAACTTTGGCATATCCCGGACGGTCCGAACCCGGGCGTGCTGCACCAGGCCGGGACCCAACTGCAGATGCTCGCGCCGGACGGCACCGTGCGCTGGATCCAGGAACTGGACGCCAAACCTGCGACCCTCACCCAAGTCGCGGACGTTGACGCTGACGGTACGCCGGAGGTCTTGGTCTTCACACTCGAAGAGACACTCACGACCTACAGCGCCGCAACCGGCGAACCGAAGTTCGTGTTTGACACTAACGCCTCGCCAAACACACCTGACCGGGCCCAGACAACGCACAGCCGGCTGCGCCCGAACGCATTCGCGGCCTGGCGCCCGGACAAGAACGGCCAGCTCGAAGTCGCGTTCTTCCCGCACTACGCCTACGGCCGTATCACCCCCGGCCCTGACCGCATCTTCAATGAGGTCATCTATCCCAGTTTCTCGCGCAGTGCCAAATTCGCCTTCCGCGTGCCGGACGTGACCGGTGACGGACGTGAAGAACTCGCGGTCGTTGGCATCTACGGCACCAACAAGTTCGGCGTCATCGCCTCCGATGCACCAGTCGAAGACGGAACCCTCCCGACCTACATCACCACCGCGCCAGTGGCTGGCTACGACAGTGGTAACATGGAGCTACCCCTCTACTGGGAAGGCGCGGTCGTGCGTAACAGTGCTGGCGACTGGATCGGCACAGTCGCGCTCAATCCCGGCGGCATCAACTACTTCGCCGGTACCACGTTCGAGCCGAAATGGTCGCACTTCCATCACCCCGAAAACCGTTGCTTCACGCAAGCCGATCTCGACGACGATGGCGTCCCGGAGCTCCTGGTCGGACGCGTCGATGGCTGCGTACTCGCATACGCGGCAGCCGACGGCAGGCTGGTTGCCAAGATCATGCTGGACGGCACCGTACGCTGTCTCGCCAAAACGGCCGCCGGTGTCATTGCAGGCACAGAACAAAGCCTGATCCTGCTCGACCGCGCATTGCGCCCGGTCGCGCGCCGTCCCGGCGGCGTCGAAGCCATTGCGGTCGTGCCGCGCCAGGGCACGTCCGAGCTCATTGTTGCTGCCCAGGCCAACGGTCGCGTGGTGGGGTTGACCGTGAACCGCTGATACGGAACGTCACCGATGTGGTCGCGTCAGTGGGCTGACGCCGCTCAGTGTGACTCAGATCAGCGAACGGGAGTCGGAAGAGAGAAGCAACGATGAGAAGCATCCCCTCTCTACGCCTGCTCTCCCAAGACGCTCCGAATGCAGCGTCTGATGCGCGCAATTCGTCCCCCGCTCCGGCATTGAGTTGCCAGTCGGTCAAGATCTGGTAGTAGGGCCTGGAGGCGGCGACAGTAGTCCAGGCGTCCAGGCGCGGCCATGCTGTCACGCAAGTAAATCGGGGGACCGGGCCGGCGACCGGATAGCGGGGTCAGGTGAATCTGCCCCGGAGTTTCGTCGGAGGTCTCCGGTCGCAATTGGTAGTTGGCGAAGAAGGCGGCCTCCGCTTCCTCAAAGACGGCGGCCAAATCACTGGCAGCCGCGGTGGTGCGGGGGTGGTAGAGCTCGTCGATCACTTCGAGCAACACGTCTTGGTTGTCACGACCCACACCGGCCAGCTTGCGGCCGCCAAAGGCCACGTTCAACTCGACGCCCGGATTGCGGGTCGGTCCCATGTAGTACTCAACGGCTCGACCGCCGTCGGCGTGAAGCGCCTCAAGATGTCGTCCTGTCCGCTGAGTGTAGGGGATGAACCAGCGCAGGCGTTGCCAGCGCTGCGGCGGGTACACCCAGACCCCGCCTGAGGTGCCGAGAGCGCAACTCAGCGAACCCACGAACTGCCGACGCAACGACGGCTCGATGAACGGCGCGGTGTGCCCGGGATCGATCAGGAAATCCAGCTCCTTCGACAGAGCCTGAAGGTGGGGCCAGTCATTGCGCGGAACCGTCGTCCCGGGAGGAAGGTAGCCGCACATGTTGACCATGAGCACGGCGTCAGGGCTGGCTCGTCGAATGGTGGCCGCGGTCTCCGCGTTGAGCCGTGAGTAATAGGCTGTGTCACTTTCGCAAGAGCAGGTGGTGCAATTGCAGCGGCCCAGGTCGGCCGCCTCCAAATGAAACCCGTCGAAAGCGAATTCGGCGAGCAGGTAGTCGACCACCCGTTGCATCCACTGCCGGGATTCCGGCCGGGTGCCACACATGGCCCTTGGGTTGTCTCCGCGCACCGCTGCATCCTGGACGATGATGTGATCGAAGCCCCAACTGTAGACGCCCAACCCATACAGCACCTTCAGCCCGAACGCGTGGGCTTCTGCCAGAATCGTCCGAACCATTTCCACCCGCTCCGGACTCACGGTGTGCGGGATGTCTGGCGACCACAAGCTGGCCGTCAGCAGTCCGAACAGCGTGACAGAGTTGAAACCGGACTCAGCCTGCAGTCGGAAGGACGCCCGCAGACCGTCCCTGGCCTGGCGGTCCAGTTCCACACACGGCCACTGCCGATTCGGCAAGGCGCTGTCACGCATGTCATTGATCCACACGCCCTGGGCAACGCGGAACGTGTAGCTTGTGGGCGCAATGGCCGGCTTCCGAATCGAGTCCATCAGGCTTCCCTCCTGTTGTGCGTCCCGGAGCACCGATACCGTGCCTCCGGCGCCGATTGGTGGCGCGTAGCGCTCACTCTCCCCTCGGTGTCCGGACGAACCCTGGCCCTTGTGTCTCTGCCTCTCCCGTTCGGGCGGGGCCAAAGGCAATCAGGTCGATGTAGTTGGGCCATTCCAAGCGAAGCGCGTGAGAAGCGACACGCTCAACCCGAGGTAGTGGCATGCCGTCTTTGTGGGGCAGAAGTGCAGTGAGTATGGCCGGGGCCTCTTCGGTACGGATATTCGCCAACAGGCGTGGATGAGGAACGGCTTTGGCGGTCCGATTCCAGCGGATCTCCTTCACGTCTGAGGAGAATTCCGGCGTCTCTACCGCGAACATGACGATGCGCATCTTCCATCCGGTCTTATTGTCGGTGATCATCGGGTGCTCGCCTGCCACATCGATCTCGATACCTTCGCCCGACATCATGAAGCCATGGCTGTTGACCCCCTGCAGGACCCACGTGTAGCCATGCTCCTCCCCATCCGCTTCCAGGTCATCGAAAACTACGGCGTAGGGGTGATCCTGATCGTGGACAAAATAGATGTGCCGGTCGGCCTTCTTGAGAGCTTTGTTGTGGTAGAGGTCACCGGCCCGTCCTGCCGCATAGGTTGCTTGCCGTCCAGGGTCGAAGGCGATGATGCGTCCCTTCGGACACTTGAGCTTCTGTCCTTCGCCGTCGAAGAGCACCGTATTGTGGTCCTCTGACTGGCCGCCTCCGTAGCCGGTGTCTCCCGCAAGTGCACTATTGCCGCGGTAGAACGCAAAGTGCGCGCTGTCGTATTGACCATGGCCGTACTCGGGATTTCCGCCACAGGTGAAAGACATCAGGCAACCATCTTTTCCCCACCCGTTCCGCATGGCTACGAGACCGCGACGGGCGAAGCGGCGGCTGAGAGGCATTTCCAGGTCATCGGGAGACTGGGCCTTTGGTGCTGCTCCATACCAGAGCAGAATGTAGTTCAGGATGGGTTGGGCGGCATTCCGACCGTCACCATAGACATCCGCGGGATCGGTCAGTCGCCCCGATATCTCCTCCCACATCCATGTCAACTCGGGTCGGTTGTAGACGTTTGCGAAGAGAAGAAATGGGGCGGTGTGCGCGTGGAAGAACGAGTCGTTGGTGTTGTCGTAGTAGTTCCGGCCCGGGAGCATCTCGTACAAGTAGTAGTCCCACACCTTCTTGAGGCGTTCGTGTTGGTAGAGATCTTTCCCCCCGGCCCGGCGCAGGGCTTCTGCCGGGAAGCACAGGTAGTACAAGCAGGCGGACGTATAGCCTGCCCCTTCGAGTGCTCCCCCGTCGGGGCCGATCCCGATATCCAAGTATTGCTCGATTCCCCCGATGAAAGTCTCGAGCCATTGCTTCTCCAGCTCCGCGTTCCCGGTTTCGCCCCAAACGGCAAGCGTCATGAGCGCCGCGGCCGAGTTCCCGATCAGGGCGAAGTTGTGGCCCAGAATGCCTGGGTATCGGTCGCCTTCCGGGAGCTTTCGCATGTAGTCGTAGAAGTAACTCAGGTAGGTTTTCGTCATGTAGTCCCGGACTTCGGTCCGTTCGTCCTCCGCGAGGTGGTCGTAGAGCAGGTCGTAGAACACGGCCAGTGACCGACTGGAGTGTCCTGCATCCAACGGCTGGCTCAACCATCCCCCGTAGGGTCTCCCGTAGTTGGTGCCGCCAATGGTGTCGATGACGCGTTCCCGGATGATGGTCAGGACAATATTCTTGGAGCCCTCGATGTAGTTGGCCTCACCGGTCAAGACGCCGGCCCAGGCCAGTTCCTCGAAGCACTTGGTCAGCCAGGTTGCCCCGGAACGATTGTGCCAGAAGCTCTTCTTGCGTTCCTTCCAGTCAACGTAGAGACGACTGCCGGGATCCAGATAGCCATCGCACTTCTTCAGCATCTGCTGCAGCGCCCGTGTCTCGACAGCTCCCGCGAGGCGTCCCCGGACGGCGTCGAGATCCCGTTGGTTGCAGACAAGCCGTGGGTGCGGGGTAGGCGTGGCATAGGGTACAGGAGCGGCCGAGGCAGCGGCTACGGAAAGGAGCGCCATCATCGCTATCGTCCTCCCAAGGGTCATCGTCTTCATATGCTCACTTGTGATCTGGTAACGAGTGGTTTTCCTGCGACGTGTTGGAAGATAGCGTCGGTGGCCCCTGAATCGAGGAGCCGGTTGAGAAAGGGAATGGCCATGGAGTCGCTGGGTCTGAGCTTCTCCACGGGGCCCGGGCCTCGAGCATCGTCCTGGGATCGTCCGCAGGCACATCGCCGGGCATGGGAGCATCCCTTCGTCCAAGGCGCCCCGGGAGGAAAAGGGGACAGTCGATCTGTGGTTGCCTTGCTGCGCCCGGGACAGGGCCGCAGACCAGTGAGAAGGACATCATTGCAGTACACTCTCTGTCTTCCTGGAGCAAATGAGCCGTAATCGTTAGGCAGGTGACGGCGTGCCTGGTTGGGTGTAACGCCGCTCTCCGGACGGCAGCTCTTCTCGCGGTCGCAGCAACCGTCAGGAACGCCATCCGGAGAGCGACGCTACGGTCAAACAGAAGCCCCCAGACCTGCTCAACGGCAACAACAGTCCATAGTCAACGTATCTGCTAAGGTAGCAATCAGATCGTTCGTGCCAGCCTTAGCAGCTGCTCTCCGATTGGTCATGGCAGGTACGGCACCGGCATTCCTCTAACGAGTGTCCCCCGCTCAGGGCCATGGGCTGGTCGCTGTCCATAGCCGAGATCAGCATGGCTTCGACCGCGCGTCTGGCAAAAGCCACGGCGGCGTCTCCTCGCCCAGGTTCCGCAGGCGCGCCTACTCGGCCTTGGGCGGCCAATGCAGCTGGTGGAGCCCGGGGGCGAGTTCCAGCGTTGCTTGGTCGATGGTCAACGCGGCCTGGCCGCTTGTCGCAACGTGAAGGGCGCCAGGCTTAGGCCTAGGGCGACAGACAAAGAACGACGGGACCTCGACGACGTCTCCGGGCTGGACGGCGTAAACGATCATCGGGTCGCCGGTGCGGACCTGCTCCGGGGTGGGGGCGTCGGCCAACGTCCAGTTGCGATGGTGGTACGCGCGCCAGCCATGCGCCCCGGTTGCGGAGACCGCGGTCTCAAAGCCGGTGCGCGGAAAGCGCACCCGCCGCCCGATCAGGTAGGGTTGATTGGGCGCGACGAGGTTGATCTTGTCGGCAGTCACGGTGTGCGGATCCTTCTCGTCCCGGCCCACCACGCGGTACTTGTACTGGATGAACCCAGGGACGCCCGCCAGGTCGATCCGGTAGACAAAGGGGCGGTCGCCTGGCGACGAAACGCAGGTTACGCGCTGGATCCGATAGCCGCTCGTATGGGCGGGGTTGGTCTGATGGCGGACGGTGATCGTCATGCCGGTCAAGACCCCGTTCGTGGGCACCGGACGTGCGGACTCCGCAAAGAGCGCGCTCTGGGCAAGGTCGCCGGTCAGGTCGCCGCGAACACCGAGCAGTCGCAGCCGCCAGGACTTGGCGAGCTGCACGGCCATGCTCGGGCAGCGCAGCTGCGTGCCGTCGTAGAGAAATGCGGTCTGCGCAGAGGGGATGAGCACGCCCAGTCTGCCGTTTAGTTCGAGACCGTCCTGCGCGAAGACGCCGCCGTTCAGCGTGCTGGCAAGGTAAACGGTGTGGCCATCGCGGGTATGGACACGCGCGGCGCGACCGTCGTCCGTGCCGTCGCTCAGGATCGTCGCCGTCTCGATGGCGGCGTCTTGCGCGGTTGTGTGAGGCTCGATGATATGGGCAAAGACACTGCCGAGGTCGGCCTCGCCCTGCCGATGCTCGATCCAGTAGGAGAATGCCTCCTCGAACTGCAGTCCGCCATATCCCTGGCAGTAGGAAGACCACGGACCGACCGCGCCGAGAATCCGCTCCTTCGCCGGGGTCCCGTCGAACTGGCCCCAGATTCGCAGCCGCACGGGTTGCAGGAGCCGCCCCCATTTCTCCCATTCCTCATTGCGCCCGGACTTGAACGTGGGGGCGTAGCGTTCCGGGTCGATGGTCCAGGCAGCGCGCCACGTCTGCCCCGGCTCGGGCGTGCGGACGGTCGGCTTGGTCAACAGTTCGAGCGTGTCGTCTTTGTAGCGCCAGTTGCGGCTGGCGTAGAAGCGGCTGAACGGGTCTTCTTCCTTGCGCCAGCCTGGTGCGGGGTCCGCATGCGCGCTGTAGAATTGGTGCAGGTTTGTCTCTGGCGGGATTTCCGGCGGGTCGAGATCGGTATCGGGAGCTTCGGCGGGGACGTGCCAGAAGAGGTCGTGACGGCGTCCGCCCTTGATGCGGAACACGTCGAACACGATGGGGCGTCCACCCGGCAGGTTGATCGTTGCTGCTTGCCGGTTGTAGATATCGACCGGCTCGGCGTGCTGTGCGAAGACGGGTCTGCCGTCCACTTGCACAAACTGCACAAACCAGCGGGGATCGTCCGCGGGCATGTCGCCGAAGTAGCGTTCGAAGGTTGTGCAGCGCAGTCCGAATTGGTTTCCATTGACTGCTGCTGTGCAGTGGTTCTCCACCGTGTCGTTGTAGCCGTACCGTCCCTTCTCGGGAACCCGCCCGAGTCGAAGTGCGGAGTCCGCAATCGCCGCCTTTGCCGCCGCAAGGTCGGTCCCGTAGGCCATGTAGCCGATATCGGGGAGGAGGTTGACGCCTTCGTAGAAGAGCTGGAGCCCGAGCCGATCGGGATCGGTATGCATGGTCGGGTTCTCGTGGCTCATGATCAGCTCCAAACGAGAGCCCGGCGCGCCGGCGCGAAGGCAGGTGAGACCGTATTCGGGGAAACACTGCGAGCGTTCGTGAGAGGCATAGTCGAAGACCGGGGGCGGCCAGAGCTTGGCGCTCGAGAAGAAGGCGCTGTGTTCGTCGGCATGCGTGCTCTCAATATGGGCCAAAGTCTGCACCGGATAGTCGCCAAGTGCATGGAGCCGTTTGAGCCATGGGTAGCGGTCGGTGAAGTCAATCCCGAAGAAAGTCCTGGCGATCCAGGGCTCGTAGCAGGCGCCCATCATCGCCGCGTAGTTGAAGGCGCCTTCGTGGGAAATGCCTTCGGCGAAATGGTGGTTTACCAGAAAGCTCTCCATGCGTTCGACGACCCGTTCCGCATGGGGAAGATCCTGGCAGACAACCGCCAGCGCGGTGTGGTAGGGAAACCAACCGATGGCAAAATTCCCGCCCGGGCACGGGACAAAGCGGACATGGGCGTTGATCTCGCGCATCAGCTGCCCCGCCGCAACGCCGATGGCGTCCGCGTCACCGTGCCGCTCGCGGCTGAGAGCAGCCACGGAGGGATGCCGAGCGATGATCCCCCAGGCTTCCACAGCCGTCGCCCACTTGCCGGGGGCGGCCAGGAAAGCCGGGGCAAACTTGCGCTTGGCGGGGGCGTTTGGGCGAATCGGCCCTGCATTGAGGGCGGCGACCAGACGCTGGTGGTCCGCAGCAGAGACGAATGCGTCTGCGGGCCGTTCGGCGAAGCTGGCCGCCAGGTCATCGTAGCCGGAAGGGAGCAGGGCAGGCACATCGCGGCAGCGGGCAAACACATGGGGCTCGTTGACTTTCGCGTAGGGCAAGACTGTGCCGACCCGGGCGAGACGGTCGAGAATGGCCGCCAATGTCCGCGCGGCGTCTGCGTCTTCGTGGACCGCGACGCGGTTGACCAGGCGCGGGATGATGGCGTTTAGGACATGCCTGTAGATCTCCGCGGCGAGCACGCTCGCGGGCACGAAGAGCTTGCCGCCGGCGTTGGCGTAGGCGGGGTAGACGACGGTGCGGCCATCTCGGAGTGGGACCGTGACGCTGGCGTCGGGCTGGACCGGGTCGGCCGCCGGAATGCCGCGCGCATGGCTGTAGATGGTGCGCTTGCAGCAACGGGTCCGCCCGGTGTGGGTCGGGTCCATGTTGGCGTCCACCCCGGCGAACGGATCCCCGCAGAAAGGGCAAGGACCGGCATAGGCTGCCGGCGGCCCGTCCGGCAACGCCGCTTCCCAAGCGTCCGCGGCGAGGTCGTATCCCGACGGCGCCCTCACCCCGGCGCGGTAAACCCCGTGGAAAAAGGGCCATCGCACCGGTCGCCCGGAAGGCCCTCTCGGGACGCTCGCCTCGCGCCGGAACGCGGCCTGCACGGCGGGCGTGAAGTAATGCACCGCCAGCTTGGTGTCAAGGGGTTGGCAGAGCGTTGTCAAGAGCCGGGCGTCGGACACCGGCGCAGGCGTGTCCGACACGCCACTGCCTGCCCGGCACTGGGCGCAGCCGCTGCCCAGCCAGGCGGTAATCACTGCGCACGCGGTCAGCCGGCCGGCTCGGAGCCAGGATTGGTTTGGCGTCTCCGCCTCTGTGTGGAACGTCAGCATTTGCACACCATGCCCCATCTTCCCGATGCCGCAAACTGCAACCTGCAATGTGCAGTATCGAGTGCAAGGGCGCCCCGGTCGTTGAGTCGCTTTACTCTGTATATTGGGAGGTTATGATTGCCCGATTGGGGCCAACGCAAGTGCCCCGATGCCTAGTGGGGGAAAAGGAAACGGTCGATCTGTGGTCGCCCTGCTGCGCCCGGCACAGGGCCGGAGACCGGTGAGCAGGGACACCATCACATGTACAGCCTCTGTCTGCTTAGAGCAAATAGTCCATAGTCAGTGTAATCTGTCTAAGGTAGCAATTGGGTCGTTAGTATCATCCTGAGTAGCTGCTCTCCAATCGGTCATGGCCTGTACGTCCTCGGCATTCGCTAAGCGATGCAGGTATGATGCCAGCTCCCCCCCGGGGGCAATGC
>Ga0209045_1000563_pt1 | contig 42987 bp, 29 predicted proteins | sample SaaInlLV_10m_DNA_4_FD_184664 | JGI IMG/M metagenome (GOLD analysis project Ga0209045, IMG submission 184664) | Marine microbial communities from expanding oxygen minimum zones in the Saanich Inlet - Saanich Inlet SI072_LV_200m_DNA (SPAdes) (version 2) | ecosystem: Environmental > Aquatic >...
GAATTCCTGCCAGATCAGTAGTTATTCCTGGTTCTTATCCCAAAAAATTTCCTGCAGGAGAATATCAGGTGCAATGTGCTTTGATCATCGGCAAACGAAAAGCCTCAACTGATTTAAAAACTTCTTTGAATGATGCATTGAGGGAATTCAATGTAGCCGTATAAAAACCAATCCTAGCTCAAGTTTGCAAATGGGCGAATAATGAATAAACCAAAATTGCAGATAAATAAACGGTTTAAGTTGCAAACTTAAACCAGAGTTGAGTGAGAACTTTTAGCATGGGAAACCTATTGACCGCGGTTGTCGACAAAGTTTTAATCTCAATCCTTTTGCCCTTGTTGGTGTTATCACCAACAAAATGACAATCCAGAAAACCGTTGGTGATAACACCAACTGAGGCGTATACACTAATTTAGTTTGCTTTTCAGGTATTTGGCTGTATATGAATCTTTATTTCCAATCAATTTTTCAGGAGGTCCTTGATAAACCAAATAGCCACCTTCTTCTCCACCTTCCTTGCCTAGATCAATGAGATAGTCGGCATTCTTAATAATTTCCAGATTGTGCTCTATTATTAATATAGTATGACCAATGTCTAAAAGAGCATTGAAAGAATTCAGCAATTTATTGATGTCGTGCCAGTGCAATCCAGTAGTTGGTTCATCGAAAATAAACAATGAAGGATCAGCTTTTTTCAATCCTTTAGCCAGAAAACTGGCCAGTTTTAATCGTTGTGCCTCACCACCACTTAATGTGGAAGTGGGTTGCCCAAGTTGAAGATAATCCAATCCAACCTGCACTAAAGGTTCGAGCCCACTGATAATGGCTTTTTGATCAGCAAAAAACTCCATTCCCTCACTGATAGTCATATTAAGTATATCGCTGATATTTTTACCATTATACATGACATCTAAAATATCGTCCTTATAGCGTTTGCCTTTACACTCTTCACAAATCAGGTTCATATCAGCCACAAATTGCATTTCAACAACTATTTTCCCATCACCCTTACACTCCTCGCATCTTCCACCATCTACATTGAAAGAAAAATAAGCAGGTGTGTAGCCGTTTATTTTTGAAAGTTGCTGCGAAGACATCAACTCCCTGATATGATCAAAAATCTTTAAATAAGTGATTGCATTAGATCTACGCGATCTGTCAATACTATCCTGAGATACAAATTCAATATTTCTTATTTTATCAAAGCGTCCACTAATTTCTTTACAATTAACAGCATCGGGTTTTAATGATTCTCCAATATTCTTTAGGCTTTCAAACAAAACCTCCTTGACCAATGTTGTTTTTCCTGAACCAGAAACTCCGGTCACCACACTTATGGCTTGCAAAGGGATTTTTACATCAATATTTTTTAGATTGTATTGAGATGCGCCTGTTATTTCTATAAAATGTTCAAAGTCTGTGATTTTCTTTCTTATTGGAATTTTCAATTCCCCATTTAGGTATTGAGCTGTTATACCGCTACCTTCCTTTTTTATTTTTTCATGATTTCCCTGAAAAATAATATTACCACCAAACCTTCCAGCATGTGGCCCTAAATCAATTATTTCGTCAGCAGCCCGAATAATATCTTCATCATGCTCAACCACAACAACTGTATTTCCCAAATCTCTCAGGCCAATTAATACTTGAATTAACTGGGCTGTATCTTTAGGATGCAAACCAATACTTGGCTCATCTAAAATGTATAAACTTCCCGTTAAATTACTACCTAAAGAATAAATCAATTGTATTCGTTGTGTTTCTCCTCCACTCAAAGAGCGAGATGTGCGATTCAGCGACAAATAACCTAAACCCACATTGACCATCATGTTCAAACGCAAATTAATCTCACGTAGTAATCGCTCAGCAATAGGATTTTTAAGATTTTCCTTGGAAAACTGATCAAAGAATTCCTTTAAATCGCTAACGGGTAATTGCAACAATTCTCCGATGTGTTTCCCTCCAATTTTTACATAGGTAGCTTCTTTTCGGAGGCGCGTACCTTTACAGGATTTACAACGTGTTCTTCCTTTAAAACGTGATAAGAAAATTCGGTAATGAACTTTGTAGGTATTGCTTTCGAGGTAGTTGAAAAAATCATAAATACCTTCCGTTTCATCAAACCCATCCCATAAAAGGTCTTTTTCCTTTTCGGTTAACTCCTGATAAGGTTTAAATATTGGAAAATTCACTTTATCTGCAGAGCGAATAAAGTCTTTTTTCCATTTACTCATTTTCTCACCTTCCCAACAAATAACTGCTCCATCATATAATGAAAGCTGCTTGTTCAGAATTACTTTGTTCTCATCAATGCCAAGTATTTCGCCAAATCCTCCACATTCATCACAAGCACCGTAAGGGCTATTATATGAAAAAAGATCAGGAGTTGGTTCTTCGAATATGATTCCATCTGCTTCAAACTGATTGGAGAAACTGTATTTTTCACTTCCATTCAGTTGCACCAAACATCGTCCGTGCCCTTCGTGCAAAGCCGTTTGAACTGAATCAGAAACTCGTAAATTAATATCCTTGTCGCTAATATCTAAAATCAAACGATCAATTAAAATAAAAGCATTTGATTCTAATGCATCTAATAAATCTGGCTTGATTGTTTTTTCCTCCAAGCTGGATAATATATCTTCAATATCATAATCTTCACTGGAAATTACTATTCTTGAGAATCCTTTTTGAAGAAGAATACCAAGCTCTTCCGGCCAAAGTCTATCTTCTTTTAATTTCAATTCCGCTAAAATACGTATTTGAGAATCCTTTTTCTGCTTAACCAGAAAATCAACAATGTCATCAACACGTTGCCGTTTTACCTCTTTTCCAGAAACAGGAGAATAGGTTTTCCCCAAACGGGCATAAAGCAATTTGAGATAGTGAAACATCTCAGTTACAGTACCTACAGTCGATCGAGAATTCGATGTAGATCTTTTTTGTTCAATGGCAATAGCTGGGGGCAATCCCTTAATATAGTCTATTAAAGGTTTTCTTATTTTTCCCAAAAACTGACGAATGTAGGCCGACAAACTTTCGACATACCTTCTTCGACCCTCTTCGTATAATGTTTCAAATGCTAAAGATGATTTTCCGGAACCAGATACTCCTGTAACAACAACCAATTTTCCGTGGGGTATTGCCAAATCAATATTCTTGAGATTATTTTGATGACCATTCTTAAGTAATAAATAGGATTTATGACTTAAACCTTCTAAATCTCTGGTATTCTTATATGTTTCAACTATTTTTTGCGGCATAATTTCGAACAGCAAATTTAACAAAGCTTCAGCAAACCAACAGTATATGCTTTGCGCGAATTAATTACTTTTTAAATGAATTAATCACTTCCTGCAACACCCTAACTTTTTCAGAACTAAACATTTAGAGCCTGTTAATATGTTCACAAAACATAATATAAAACTAAAAAGAAAACTGCAGGGGAAAAGCAGTGAAACACTTGTTTAGTGGAGCTAAACAAATTTATTGACAAAAGTCTTGGTTTCCGTTAATTAATGTTGTATATTGGTAGTCTAAATTAGTATTTAATAACCTCTAAATTTCACCATTCGAACAACCTCTACACTAAGTAACACATAGTTTTTTCACACCTAAAACTGTAGAGGTATGCGTAAAGCCATTATTAGTGACGAAATGCTCATTCAAAACTATTTGAATGGAGATGAGAATTGTTTAAGACAAATTATTAATCGTCACCAGAGCAAATTATTTTCCTACATTTTATTTCTTATCAAGGATCGTGCATTGGCGGAAGATGTTTTTCAAGACACCTTTGTTAAAGTGATTAATACCCTGAAAAGCGGGAAATACAAAGAAGAAGGCAAGTTTTACCAATGGGTTGTGCGCATTGCCAGAAACTTGGTTATTGATCATTTTAGGAAGGTCAAGAAAATGCCACTGATTACTGATAGCAGTGGAAACGATTTGATGGCATCTTTAAAAATTGTTCAGTATAATCGTGAAGATGAGATCATTCATGACGAAACAATAAGCGTTTTGAAAAAGCTTATTCAAAGTCTGCCAAAAGAACAAAAGGAAGTTTTGATTTTACGACATTATGCTGATTTGAGTTTCAAGGAAATATCCGATTTAACCAATGTAAGCATCAATACTTCATTGGGAAGAATGCGTTACGCATTGCTGAATCTGAGGAAAATGTTGGTTAAACACAATATCAATATATAGTTTTCTGTACTGCCGATATGTTAGGGTAGGCCAGTTATCTTCCACTCATCAACGCTTATTATTTTCATACATAGGTTCAAACTGTCATTTTGCAATTTGCAATCATTAAGTGATTTCTTCTATCTTCGTATTAGCCAAAGGGTTTAATTATGAAGTATATTCCAGAATCAGAGCTTATTCTTAATGATGACAGAAGTGTTTATCATTTAAATCTCAAGCCTGAAGATATTGCTGATACCATTATTTTAGTTGGAGATAAAGACAGGGTTCCGCTTATTAGCCGGTTTTTTGATCGTATAGAAATCAAAAAAAATAAGCGTGAGTTCTACACACATACAGGTTTTTACAAAGGCAAAAGAATAAGCGTAGTTTCTACAGGAATTGGACCCGATAACATTGACATTGTACTGAACGAATTAGATGCTCTTGTTAATGTAGATTTGGAAAATCGGACACTTAAAGAAAAACTAACATCACTGAATTTTATTCGAATTGGCACTTGCGGAACATTGCATGCCGAAATTCCAGTTAACTCATTTATAGTATCTGATTATGGTTTAGGATTTGATAATTTGCTGAAGTTTTACCAAGGAAAATATACGACTGATGAAAAACGTATTTATGATAAATTGAAGGCACATTTACATCAGCATGAAAGCAAAATCTCTTTTTACCTATATGCATGCTCTAAGGAACTTCAAAAACGTTTTGAGAACGACTTTTACCATGGCATAACCATTACAGCTCCTGGGTTTTTCGGCCCGCAGGGACGAAGCGTGCGTGCCCCATTAGCCTATCCTGGCTTAAACGATTGTTTGGCAAAATTCCATTATGAGGATCAAAAAATTCTGAATTTTGAAATGGAAACCTCAGCTATTTATGGTTTGTCGAAACTATTGGGGCATCATGCCATTACAGTTGACTTGGTTTTGGCAAATCGAGCAACAGGTGTTGCTTCCATAAATTATTCTGATAGGATGGAAGAGTTGGCTGTTAAAGTGTTAGATATTGCTATTACACTTTAGTCTATTCTTTTAAACTATTTCACCTGAGTTCTATACAATAAATCTGAGATAGTTTAGTTTTAGCATTGCTAAATAAACTTGTCATGAATAAACTTATAGCTCTTTTTATTTTTCCATTGCTAACATTTATATTACTCTCTTGTGAACGTGAAGTTTATATTAGTAGATATACTAGCAATCAATCTTTTGATACAATTATTATCCAGCAGGGTCGTGCTTCAATACAAATTCCAAGTTTTAATACACTTTTGCACACTGAGGCACTACACTTAAACAGGTTTGTTTCAGAGGCTAAAGATTTTGATACAAATACTTACAATTTTGCTGCAATACAACCTTGGGAATGCTACAGTATTTATAGCAAAAGCGGGCGTTTGCTTATTAAAAAACTAAGTGATAGTGAGAATTGGGATATTGAGATGATTTCTGAAACAATATATAAATCCACTTTTATAATAACTGAAGCTGATTTACAATAAAAAAGCTAATATATTAACACCTTGTGATAGAAATTTTCTCCAGCAAAAGATCCCTTAATTATATAAATACCAGGGCGAAACTCAATTAAATTATAGGGCACTGAATTTTTGCCAATTCCACTTATTTTTTCTTCTTTCAGCAAAGCTCCCGAAACATCATAAACATTAAATAATAAATCAGATGAACCTCGGCTGTAATGTGTTTCGAATACAATTTGCCTTTGTGCCGGAGAACTTCTAATATCAACCCTTGAGTTCGAATTTAGCGAGTCATATTCGTTGATACAACCTGCATTCACCAAATTATCATAGCTTACCAATTCGGATCGATGCGTTTGAATAATTAAGCGCATTCTATCATTTTGTCCTGCTGTAAAAAGCTTCATACAAGCATCATAGGAATAATCCATAAAATCTTCAATCAATCGTGTATTATTGCATTGATTTGGGTGCGGACAGGAGTTTGTAGGATGTGAAAAAAAAGTGGATGAACAGTTTGGGGTATCAAAAATCCCATCATCATCTTTACAATCACCTTCCCCATTTTCATCGCCTCCCCACACATGCATCAGATCGAAATAATGTCCGACTTCGTGTGTACAGGTTCTACCCAGATTATTAAATCCTGTGCCTGTTCTCCCAAAATATTTATAGGTAATAACAATGCCATCACCATTAAAATCAGGCCCACCTGACTGAGTAGGACGATATGCATAGCCTAGCAATTTTGGATCTTTATCAATTGATTTTACAATCCAAAAATTTAGATATTTATGCGGATCCCAATAACTTAAATCTTTGGTCGACATTTCATCTTTAGAGTCTAAATCGGCATAACTTGACTGCAGCCGAACAATGCCTGAAGTTTTTAGGCCATTTGGATCTTTTGATGCAAGACAAAATCTAATTTTTGCATCCTCACCTCTTACATCAATATTGTGAGAACCATAATGTCCAAAATCTTCATTTAATACAGCAATCTGGCTTTTGATCATTTCATCAGAAATATTCTCTATACCACCATCATGAATAACATGAACCACACAGGGAATAATATAATAATCATCTTCGGCTAAGGAAGTACTATTTCTATAAATAGGGTTTCGTCCTTGAACAAAGCGACTTAAGTTGATTTTCGTCATCTCGTGAGTGAAACAACCTTTTTTTGAAAAACTATCGAATGGAATTTCTTGAGCAAATCCAGTCAAAAACAAGAACAAACTCAGAATCGACAAACGATATTTTAACATAAACTTATGCATGCAATAACTTGAAGTAGGCTAAATAAGCCATGAAACCTATAGCAGTTATCAATGCTTTTTCATCTGGATTAAAAGTGGCCGAATGAAGAGGAGATGTGTTCTTCATGTCTTTATTGAATACGCCTAATCGATAGAAAACTGCTGGTTTTTCTTTTGCAAAATAGGCAAAATCTTCGGCTGTCATTCGGAGGTCTAAATCTTCGACCTGCTCAACTCCCAAATAATCATAAGCTGCTTTTTTTACCTCTTCATATAAAAGCTCATTATTGAATAATGAAGGATAGCCATTTCGAATTTCAACTTCAACCGTAGCGCCCTGGGCTTCTGCAGTCTCAGTGGCAATACGTCTGATATGATCGTGTGCTTGCTTCCTCCATTTTTCATCAAAAGTTCTGAAAGTTCCATCTAGTTTCACTTCCTCAGGAATTACATTGTTTGCACCATCACCAATAAAACGCCCAATTGATATAACGGTAGGAATATTCGAAGGAGCCAAACTTTCACTTACTTGCTGAAGATTCAATACTAACTGAGAAGCAATTTTTATTGGATCGATAAGTTTCCAAGGCATGGCAGCATGCCCACCTTTCCCCTTAATTGTTATATAAATTTCATCGCTGGAAGCCATAAAAGGCCCTGCTTTTAGTCCGATTTTGCCACTTTCAAGCTCTGGCAAAACATGTTGTCCGAATATGAAATCTACATCAGGATTGCTCAACACCCCTGCCTCTATCATGGCTTTTGCACCACCAGGTATTTTTTCTTCTGCAGGTTGAAAAATGAGCTTCACACTTCCGTTCAACTCATCCTTTATTTGCATTAATATTTTTGCAGCACCTAATAAACTGGCCATATGCATATCGTGACCACAAGCATGCATAACACCGATATTGGTTGAGCAAAAATCAAAATCATTTTTTTCTTGAATAGGAAGAGCATCCATGTCAGCGCGTAATGCTATAATGTTCGACCTATTTTTACCTTCTATAAATCCAAGCAAACCATTTCCTGCAACCTTTTCAAATGGAATATTTAATTTCTTAAGTTCATTGGCAATGAAAGCATGGGTATTTACTTCATCAAAAGAAAGCTCCGGATTTGCATGTAAATATCTCCGCTGTTGAACAACTGCAGGAAAAAATGCATTTGCAAGTTGATTAATCTTTGATTTCATCTAAAGGATATTCTAATAATTCAGGCAGGTCAATTTTATCTACTACAATTAAAACTGCCTTAAACTTTTCATTCTCTCTTAATGATTCATAAAGCTTAATTGCTTCTGCTTTTGATCGAAAATTCCCAACTCTAACTTTAAAATAGGGTTGGATATAGCTTAAATAAGCTCTCTCCTCTCGATACTCAACCATAAAAGCAGCCTTAACCTGATTGGCAATCGTTCGTTTCGAACCGGAATAAATCTGAATGCGATAGCCATTGATTTGAGGCAAATCTTCATTTTCAACATAAATTCTTTGAACCAGTGTATCCAGCCTCACATCACGAAAAATAGCAACTTCACCTTTTTTAATGCCTTGAAAAGAATCAGTTTGGGCAGAGACAAATTGGGCTGCCAAAATAAATAACATTAGTAAAAGGGAACGGTTTATCATTTTCTTATTTTTAAGATTTAATGATTTGAATACCTGCAGATGTTCCTAATCGATCAGCACCAGCCTTTATTAATGCCTCAGCAAATTTTCTATCCCGAATTCCGCCTGAAGCCTTTAGCTTTATTTTAGCAGGCAAATTCTCTCTCATTAATTGAATATCTTCTACCGTGGCACCACCGTTGTACCCAGTGGATGTTTTAACATAATCAACTTCCACCTCAGCACATATTTCGCAAGCTTTAACAATTTCTTCTTTACTAAGGTATCCAGTTTCAATAATCACTTTCAATGGTTTTGCTTTAAGGCGACAAAATGTTGCGACACTCTCAATGCCATCTTTAACATGACTAAAATCACCACTTTTAAAAGCAGCTACATTCATAACCATATCAATTTCATCGGCTCCTTCTTCAATTGCCTTGCGGCTTTCCTCCACTTTTGCGGCTATCAAATTATAACCCAAGGGAAAACCAACAACAGTAATCACTTTAGGTTTCTTTTCAAGAAGCGCTGCACTAGCCGCTTTTACATAATAAGGTGGAACACAAACACCAGCAAAATCATTTTCAATTGCTTCTTCACAAAGTTTTTCAATATCTGCTTTTGTTGCATCAGCTTTAAGCAACGTATGCTCAATATATTGTGATATAGGTTTCTCTTCTTTATTCTCCATGGCAACTTTTGTATTTTTTCCCACTCCCACATGGGCATGGATCATTTCGACCCACTTTCTTTTCCACTCTAACCGGTACTTTCCTTTCTTCTGCATTGGTAGCTCCAACAGGTGGCTTAGTACCTTCAAAATCCTGAGGTCTCGATTCCTTTAAATTGCTTAATCCTGCTCCTCGTTTTGCTGTTCCTTCTGATACATCGTCAGGATCTTGTGTTAATATATCTCCTTTGAAAATCATTGGAAGAACTTCGCGACTAACTTTTCCCAAAACAGTTTCAAAGAGTTTAAAAGACTCCAGTTTGTAAATTAAGATTGGATCTTTCTGCTCATAAGTCACATTTTGAACACTTTGCTTCAGATCATCCAGTTCACGTAAATGTTCTTTCCAAAAATCATCAATAAGTGATAAGGTTGTCATTTTTTCAAATGACTTTAAAATTTCTTTTCCCTTCGACTTATAGGCTTTTTCCAGATCTACTAATACATCAACAGCTTTCTTTCCATCAGAAAAAGGAACCACAATATATTTAAGCACCTTGCCTCTGTCTTCATAAACTCTTTTTATAACAGGAAATGCTTTTTCTGCAATTGCATTAACCTTCCTGTTGTAAGCTTCCTTCAAATTTACAAATAGTTTGTCAGCTAATATATGCTGCTTCTCTTCTTTAAATTCATCTGCAGTAATTTGACTTTGAGTCGCAAAATAGCGAACAACATCTAAGCTGAATGAGTCAAAATCACCTTCATTTCTGTTCACATCAATAACGTCATCGCAAAAGTCCCTCAACATATTGTTAATGTCAACTTCCAGTCTGTCGCCATAAAGTGCATTTCTTCTACGTGTATAAATAACTTCACGTTGGCTGTTCATTACATCATCATACTCCAATAAACGTTTACGAATACCAAAGTTATTTTCTTCGACTTTCTTTTGAGCGCGTTCGATACTTTTCGATATCATGGAATGTTGAATGACATCACCATCTTTCAAGCCCAGTCGGTCCATGTATTTAGCAATTCGTTCCGAACCAAATAAACGCATTAAATTATCTTCCAAACTCACATAAAACTGTGATGAACCTGGATCCCCTTGTCGACCCGCACGACCTCGTAACTGCCGATCCGTTCTTCGTGAATCATGCCTTTCGGTTCCAATAATGGCTAAACCACCTGATGCAACAACTCCTTCGCGAAGTTTAATGTCAGTTCCCCTTCCTGCCATATTGGTCGCAATGGTTACAGCTCCTGCCTGTCCTGCTTCAGCAACAATATCAGCTTCACGTTGGTGCTGCTTGGCATTCAACACATTGTGTTTAATTTTTTTTCTGGTCAGAATTTTACTTAATAATTCTGAAATTTCTACGGAAGTTGTTCCCACTAAAATCGGCCTTCCAGCATTCACTAATTGCTCTATTTCGTCAACAACAGCATTGTATTTTTCGCGAACAGTTTTATATATCAAATCATCTTTATCATCACGAACAATCGGTCTGTTTGTTGGAATAACTACCACATCCAATTTATATATTTGCCAGAATTCACCTGCTTCGGTTTCAGCAGTACCTGTCATGCCACAAAGTTTGTGATACATCCTGAAATAATTCTGCAAGGTGATGGTTGCATAGGTTTGAGTCAGTTTCTCAATCTTAACATTTTCTTTAGCTTCTATAGCCTGATGCAATCCATCAGAATATCTCCTTCCTTCAAGAACACGTCCTGTTTGTTCATCAACAATCTTAATTCTATTCTCGCCAATAATATATTCTACATCCTTTTCAAAAAGTGTATACGCTTTTAGTAGTTGATTGATAACATGAATTCGTTCTGACTTAAGCGAAAATTCTTTTAAAAGCGTGTCCTTCTGGGATATCTTTTCATTATCGGGTAATTCAGAATCATCAATAGCCGAAATTTCAGCTCCTACATCTGGCAAAACAAAAAATGTAGGATCCTCGCCTTGAGAAGTAATTGTTTCAATTCCCATATCGGTAAGCTCAATGGAATTATTTTTCTCATCAATTACAAAATACAGTTCCTTGTCTATTTCAGGCATATGCTTTGATTGCTCTTGCATAAAATAATTTTCAACTTTCTGCATATAACTCCTAATCCCAGATTCACTTAAAAATTTGATAGTTGCTTTGTTTTTAGGTAGACCTCGAAACGCTCGCAACAGCATCATAGCTGGTTCGCTTGTTTCTTTATGATCCAAAGATTTAGATAGTGCAGATTTGGCAATATTCAAAGCTTTGTTTACATATTCCTTTTGGTACTTTAGCAGTTTTTCAACTCTTGGCTTTAGCTCTAAAAATGTTTCCTGATCTTTTTCAGTGTTTGAAGTAGGTCCTGAAATAATTAAGGGAGTACGAGCATCATCAACCAAAACAGAGTCAACCTCATCAACCATGGCATAATGGTGTTTGCGCTGAACTAAATCTTCTGGATTTCTGGCCATGTTATCTCTCAAATAATCAAAACCAAACTCGTTATTTGTTCCATAGGTAATATCAGCCAAATAAGCATTTCTTCTCTCTGACGAATTGGGTTTGTGATATTCTATGCAATCAACACGAATACCTAAAAATTCATATAAAGGCCCATTCCATTCACAGTCACGTCTGGCTAAATAATCATTCACCGTAACTATATGAACTCCCCGTCCTGAAAGTGCATTTAAGTATGCTGCTAAAGTAGATACCAGCGTTTTTCCTTCACCAGTTGCCATTTCAGCAATTTTACCTTCGTGAAGAACAACTCCTCCAATCAGCTGAACATCATAATGAACCATTTCCCATTTGATTAATCCACCTGCAGCATCCCACTCATTAGCATAAGTCGCCTGATCACCTTGTATCTTTACATAATCTTTAGAAACAGCTAATTCCTTATCCCTATCATTGGCTGTAACAACCAATTGTTTATTTTCTGTAAGCCTCTTGGAAACTTGCTTCATTGTGGCAAATGCCTCAGGAAGTACTTGCTTTAGTACTTTTTCAAGTTCCTCATTTCTTTCTTTTTCAAGCTTATCTATATTACGATACAATTCTTCCTTATCCTCTGGTTGCATATCCAGATCCGTATCAATTGAGTTCTTAATTGTACTAATTTTATCATCAATTGAATTCAGATGCTCTTGAATTTGATTTCTGAATTTCGTAGTATTCTCTCTTATCTCATCATCCGAATAGGAGTGGAATTTCTCATATGCCTCATTAATTTTAATTACTAAAGGCGTTGCTGACTTTACATCCCTGTCAGACTTGTTTCCAAACACTGAGGTTAGAACCTTGGCTAGAGTATTCGACATTGTAATTTTTTGATTCGCTGTATTTTAATAAAAACCATCATTTATAATGAAGCAAAATTAAACATTCTGTATTAACCTGAGCTCGATCATTAACAAGAATGCTGAATTGACAACAACTATACCATTAAAGCTGTTGTCATAGAAGCAAAATAGATAGGAATGACCTAAATTGCACCTGTTTTTGCATAAACAGATTCGTGAGAAAACTTATAAAATTATCATTTAGACATTACACAGGTCCATTTATAATTACCTTTTTTATAGCCCTGTTTGTTCTCGTAATGCAGTTTCTATGGAAATATGTTGACGAATTGGCAGGGAAAGGTCTGGAATGGTATATCATTGCAGAATTGCTTTTTTATGCTTCAGCTCACTTGGTTCCATTAGCTCTTCCTCTTGCTGTTTTACTCTCCTCCATCATGACCTTTGGCGGATTGGCAGAAAACAACGAGCTCATGGCATATAAATCCTCAGGCGTTTCACTGGTTCGCGTTATTTCGCCTCTTTTCTTCAGCATGCTTTTTATTGGGGCAGGTGCTTTTCTTTTTTCAAATTATACACTTCCTAATGCTAATTTAAAATTTGGCACCTTGCTGTATGATGTACAAGAAAAAAAACCCTCCTTTGACTTAAAAGATGGTCTTTTTTATAATGGAATAGATCAATACAATATTCGTGTTGGTCAAAAGGATAAAAATGGTGAAGATATTTATGATGTACTGATTTATGACCATACTACCGGATCGGAAAATTTAATTGTAATTCGAGCAGAGAAGGGAAAAATGAAACATAATGAGGAGGAAAATTTACTGAGTTTAACGCTATACAATGGACATCGTTATGAAGAAATCCGAACTTTAAAAAACTCACACCAAACATTACCTCATAGTCAGCTGGGTTTTGAAGAATATCAAATTGTTTTTGATCTATCATCTTTCAAATTCGACCGTTCGGATGTGCAATTGTTTAAAGGCAATTTTAAAATGCTCAATATGGGCGAATTAACGAATAAGCAAGATTCTGTAAGAATAGAGATGGAAGAGTTGAAGCCTAAAACCCGCGAATACCTAAGGCCATACCTTTATTTTCTGAAAGACAGCTCATTTATGGGAATTTCCGATGATAGCTTGATTATGAATATGGATAGTATGCTTGTTCAGTTTCAACTTAAAGATAAAGAATTGATTTATAGAAGAGCACTTGCAAATTCGAGAACTGCCAAGCATTTGGTGGGATCTCCTGCAAGTACCCTCAACGTTTTAAATGTTGCCATGGTTGGTTATCAAATTGAATGGCATAGAAAGATTATTCTATCAATTGTTATACTACTCTTGTTTCTAATTGGTGCTCCCATGGGGGCTATTATTCGAAAAGGGGGATTGGGCATGCCTACAGTAGTTTCCATTTTTCTTTTCATTTCTTTTCATGTTATTTCAATGACTGGTGAAAAGCTTTCCAAGCAATTAATTGTAGACCCTTGGTTTGGAATGTGGTTGCCTGTTTTTGTGCTTACACCTGTTGCTATTTTCCTAACCTTCAAGGCAAATTCAGATTCCGTTTTATTTAGCAATGAAAAATATGAACGTTTCATGGAATGGATTGCAAACAAATTAAAAATAAACAGTGACCAAATCTAAATTCCTTTAATTTTGCAAATTACAGATCGAATAATCTTTTACAAGTAATAAAATGAATATCCTTCAACTCTGCTTTCGAATGCCTTACCCATTGAAAGATGGCGGAGCTATTGCCATGTATAATTTGAGCAAAGGGCTTGCTGATACTGGCGTAAATTTGACATTACTTGTGCCGATCACAAATAAACATGATATAGATCTGAATAATTTACCAGAATCAATTCAAAAATTGGGTGAGTTTCATAGCCAGCGAATTAATAGTGATATTACGCTGATTGGTGCTTTTTTTAATTTTTTTACCAATAAGCCCTATTACCTTACTCGCTATTCCGATACAGCTTTTAAGTTCAAACTAAAAAACTTACTGAAAAGGAATTCCTATGATATAATTATCATTGAAAGTTTGAAGGTTAGTATGTACTTACCACTAATCAAACAATGCAGCAATGCTTTGGTTGTATTAAGATCGCATAATGTAGAGCACCTCATATGGCAACGGCTAGCCAGACAAACCAGCGGATTAAAAAAACTTTTCCTCAATGTGATGGTAAAGAGGTTGAAGAAATTTGAGATAGGTACACTTAATTCTTTTGATGCCATTGCACCAATTACGGATATGGATGGTGATTTTTTCAGAGACAATGGATGTAAAATCCCATTAATCACCACGCCTTCAGGAATCGATTTTGAACTTTTTAAAGCCGATCCTCAAAAAACAAAACCACAAACATTTTTTCATTTAGGAGCCCTCGATTGGCTCCCAAATCAGGAAGCTCTGGAATGGTTTTTAATGGATATATGGCCATTGATATATGCTGAATTTCCCACATTAACGTTTCAGGTTGCGGGTCGAAACATGCCCAAATCTTTTCTGGATAGCAAACACCCCGGAGTTAAAATCATTGGTGAAGTAGACGATGCTCATGCCTTTATCAAGGAAAATGAAGTTATGATAGTTCCGCTTATTTCGGGAAGTGGCATGCGTATAAAAGTAATTGAAGGAATGGCATTGGGTAAATGTATAATCTCAACTCAGGTTGGAGCCGAAGGAATTGCCTATGAGGATGGGAAAAATATACTGATTGCCGATAGTCCACAAGCTTTTCTTGAAAAAACAAGGTTGCTTCAAGCTGACAAATCACTGGCAGCAAAAATTGGAGCAGAAGCAATTAAATTGGTCCAAACTAAATACAATAACAAAGAGATAATCGAGAATTTTCTGTCAAAACTGCAACAAATTAAACCCATTAATAAGAAGCACAGCTAATTATGATTTGGGAAATTATTTTCATATTAAGCATTTTCTGTATTTTACAGTCCTACCTGTTTTACCCATGGATAATTGCATTTTTGGCTCGTAATAAAAAACAAAATGATCTTGTTTTTCAACCGAATGATATGGAATTACCTAGCGTTTCCATTTTATTGGCAGCTTACAATGAGGAATTAGTTATTGAAGAAAAAATTCGTAAAACATTTGAAAGCAATTACCCTATCGACAAAATTGAATTCCTGATAGGTTCAGATGCATCTACCGATAAAACCAATGAAATTATTAAAAGCTTTGAAGCAAACTATTCGAATTTAAAACTGTTTAAGTTCCCGGGACGAACAGGAAAATCATCTATCATAAACGAATTGGTTAAAAATGCAAGTAACGAAATTTTCATTTTAACAGATGCCAATGTGATTTTTGAAGAAGATACCATTTACCAATTAGTGAAGCATTATAAAAACAATGAGATATCGTTGGTTGGTGGTAATATTATTAATTCACGCTTCAGAAAAGACGGTATTTCCTTTCAGGAAGAAAAATATATCAGCCGCGAAAATTTGATTAAATATCAGGAAGGAATTCTGTGGGGTTCAATGATTGGCGCTTTTGGTGGTTGTTATTCCATTCGCCCGCAATATTATGCAGCTGTTCCTGCTCGTTTTTTCATGGATGATTTTTACATTACCATGAATGTAATCGAAAATAAAGGTGTTTGCATTAACGAGCTTCATGCCATTTGTTATGAAGATATCTCAAACAAAATCAAAGAAGAGTTTAGGCGGAAAGTGCGTATTTCAATTGGTAATTTTCAGAATCTTTTTCGTTATTGGAAGCTAATATGGCCCCTTTATTCTGGTGTTTCCTTTAGTTTTGTTTCTCACAAAATATTACGCTGGCTAGGCCCATTTTTTTTGCTACTTCTTTTAACCTCCAATGTCATGCTTTTTCAGAAAGGACTATTTTTTCAGATCAGCCTTTTTGGACAAATTATATTACTAATTATTCCATTAATGGATACTTTCTTGCGCAGTATTAATCTTCACTTAAATTTGTTGCGTTTTATAAGCCATTTCTATTTGATGAATTTGGCTTTATTGATTGGTTTTTTTAAGTTTATTAAAGGGGTTAAGTCGAATATATGGCAACCCACTCAAAGATATCAGTAAGATGTTAAACAAAGTAACAGAGGCAATAGAGGACATCAAGAAGGGAAAATTAATAATCGTTGTTGATGACGAGGACAGAGAAAATGAGGGAGACTTTGTTACAGCTGCCAGAAATGCTACCCCTGAACAAATTAATTTTATGGCTAAAGAAGGTCGAGGATTAATTTGTGCACCCTTAATCGAATCGCGAGCTGATGAATTAGGCTTGGAACTGATGGTAACCAATAATACTGCTTTACATGAAACTCCTTTTACCGTATCTATCGACCTAAATGGGCATGGATGTACAACCGGAATTTCTGCAGCTGATCGGTCTAAAACAATACAGGCATTAATTGCCCCGGAAACTAAACCTGAAGACTTTGGAAAACCCGGACATATATTTCCTTTGCGAGCAAAAGAAGGTGGCGTATTGCGTAGGTCAGGACATACAGAAGCAACTATTGATCTGGCTCGTTTAGCAGGTTTTGAGCCTGTCGGAGCTTTGGTCGAAATTTTAAATGACGATGGAACCATGGCAAGGCTTCCTCAGCTTTTTAAAATTGCTAAAAAGTTTGATCTCAAAATCATCTCGATAAAAGACCTAATTGCCTACCGATTATCTACTGAATCATTAATTGAACGATTGATTGATGTAGATTTACCTACTGAATTTGGCGATTTCGATGTTATTGCCTACAAACAATTAACAACAAACGAAGTTCATCTGGCATTGGTTAAAGGAAAATGGGAAGCAGACGAACCCATTATGGTTCGGGTTCACTCATCTTGTGTAACAGGAGATATTTTTGGATCATACCGCTGCGACTGCGGACCTCAGCTGCATAAAGCCATGCAAATGGTGGAAGATGATGGCAAAGGTGTTGTTATTTATATGAATCAGGAAGGGCGAGGAATTGGTTTGGTAAACAAACTAAAAGCTTATAAACTACAGGAAAACGGTTTTGATACTGTAGAGGCGAATCTTCATTTAGGCTTTCAACCTGATGAAAGAGATTATGGAGTAGGTGCTCAAATTTTACGCGACTTGAACGTAAATAATATTAAACTTATTTCGAATAATCCTGCGAAACGAATTGGCCTGCAAGGATATGGTCTTAATATTTCAGAACATATACCTTTAGAGATTGAGCCTAATGAATTCAACCAAAAATATCTGAAAACAAAAAAGGATAAAATGGGGCATGACCTGCATGCACAAGATTTAAAATAATTTCTAATCCCTGATACAGCGGACAGAATGGCCAGCAGTATTCATTATCCGCTGTCGATACACATTTCTTTCCTCATTTATCATGCATCTGTAATTTGCCCATTGCATAAGATCTAAATATGGAGTTGAAGTCCACCAAAACCCATAAAATCCAATATTCAAATAAGTTCCATAATACCCATCTCTTGTTCCTGAAGGAAGTGCTGTAAAACCGCTTTCATTATTTGAAAAGTTTGGGGTTTTCCAATGACTTAATCCTGACTCTTTAAGTTTAAAACCTGCCATTTTATTTCCATCAAGATAATCCACTAAAATTTGCCATTCAGCATCTGAAGCAACATGCCAACCTTCAGGGGCAATATTTCTAGAGTCATTTATTGCAAACCAATTGTATAAGCGCCCATAGATTGCGACATTATTTATATCATTATTGTAATTACAATATGCTGCAGAATTAAGATTCACCCAAAGGTGACTATCTGCTACATTCGGAATCGGATCACCATTTCTATATTTTGTGGTTCTTAAATTCTCAAGCATCCAAACTTGAGTTCCTATTGTTACATAGTTATAACTGTTCCCATCCACATCTGAGATACTGGTTGTAGAAAATGTAATTTCTTTTCCATAACCTGTTCCATTAATGTTGGTTGCAAATGCCCTTACATAATAGCTTGTATTTGGAATTAAACCTTTCAGTATACTGGAAAAACTTCCATCTCCACTTCCATTTGTTACAACACTATCCAGAATTGTTGGGTTTTGATTTTCACTCCAACAAACGCCACGAGCAATTATAAACTCACCTCCATTTGACAAAATACTGCCTCCACTAATTGCAGTTGTTGAAGTAATATTAGTAGTTTCACTTGTTTTCAGCCTTGGTATTCTGCCTTCTGTTTCGCAATTACTAAAAATAAGTATCTGGAAACAAAATAAAACAATGAATAAAACATATTGCACTTTATTATGCATACGAATTGCTATTTGAATTGATAGTCAAGTTAGCAAAATTTTTAAATATTTAGAGTGTTTTCAATCCATCTCTCAATTCCTGGATGGCAGTTGCCATATCCGATTTGCTTTCACCACCTGCAGCATTCAAATGTCCACCGCCATTAAAGTATTTTTTCGCCAGCTCATTTACAGGGAATTCATCTTTTGATCGAAACGATAATTTGATAAAGCCATCGTGCTCAACCAGCAAAACTGAGATGATGACATCCTTAATATTCATAGGGAAATTCACCAGATTTTCCGTATCTGAAGCCTTGGTTTTGAATTTTTCAAAATCTTCCTTGGATACGCTAATAAATGCTGCTTTATGTTCTTCGATAAATTCCATTTTTTCTGTCACACAATGCCCCCAAAAACGCAATCTCTTCTCACTGAAATTATCGTACACTTCTCTTTGTATCAGGCTATGTTCTATGCCTGATTCAAGTAATTTTGAGGCAATTTCAAACGTTCGTTTGGTCACCGAAGGGTAGCGAAAAGATCCACTATCAGAAATAATCGCTGCATATAGGCAAGTGCAAATAGTCTGATCCATTAACGAAGTTTCGTCAATGGCATTAATTAAATCAAATACAGCCTCACCAGCTGCACAATATTTTGTACTCCAAACTTCATAGGTGAAACTTGTATCTGGTTCGGGATGATGATCTATCATCAGTTTGGGTATTTCCAATTCAGCTAAATACTTACCCAAATCTGCATTCCTTTTTAAATCATTAAAATCTACAGCAATAATCAAATCTGTATTTTTTAAAAAGGTTTCAACGCTTCCTTTCTTATGTGGATATATCAGGGCATCTTCCACACCAGGAAACCACTTATGATAATCGGCAAAAATGGAAGGAAAAGTTAGCATTACATAATGACCTTTTTTTCTAAGAAAATGCATGAGAGCCAAAGAGGATCCGATGGCATCCCCATCAGGCCGAACATGAGTTGTAATTAGAATTTTGTGTTTCGTACTTAAAAAGTCTATAATGCGTGGGTCAATTATCATTCTTATTTCTTTTTTCCTCAAAAAATTCCTGCAATATCATTCTGCATTCATCTTGTCGAATACCGCTAATAACTTTTAGCTTGGGGTGAATTAATGAAGGTTTATACAGCCTATAACCTTTCTTGGGATCGTCTGCAGCAAATACAAGGCTTTCCAATTGTGCTGCATTAATAGCTGCTGCACACATCGCGCAAGGCTCTAGTGTAACATACAATCTGCAATCTTTCAGATATTTAGATCCCAAATAATTTGATGCTGCCGAAATAGCTATTATTTCAGCATGTGCAGTCACATCATGAAGTATTTCCGTTTGATTATGTCCCCTGCCAATAATTTTATTTTCGGCAACTATAATTGCACCAACAGGAACCTCTCCCTCTTCCAATGCTGCTTGGGCTTCCTCAAAAGCCTTTTTCATAAAATAATCATCATTGAAAGTCGAGGAGATCATATGTTTTAAATATTTCTTTACTAATTAATCATTAGGGTGAATTGTAAAGATAGACCTAAATTTGTTTTTATATAAAATAAATTCGAAGCATGACATTACGTGGCTCCATTATACTTATTTCAATCTTCTTTTTTTCGGGCTTACTACCTATTTCAATTCTGGCTCAAAATTATGCACAAAATAAGCAAATTCAAGAATCCATCCAGGAGATAATCCAGGAAAAATTACGAATTGAACCTGAACAAATAGAAACATTTGTTGAAGCCGAAAGGATTTGGGAAAATGGTCATTCTACTTTCAGACGCTCATTGGGAACCGAAACACAAGTAACAAATAATATTATTGCAGAATCAGAGGTTCATGCCGGACTCAATCCTACAGACTCTAATAACATTGTTCTTTGCCCCATTCGATTGATTCCATTTGGAGGATATACACTACCGATTTATTTCAGCAAAGATTTTGGTAAAAGCTGGAGTGAAAGCAATTTTGACCCTCGTCCGGATGTAAGCAATGCAACTGTTCTTGGTGGAGGAGATCCTGTATTCGCCTATGACGCTGGTGGAAAGTGTTATTATACATGGATAAGCTTATACCGAACCAGCACTACTTCTTATCATTGGGCATTACTTTGGGCTTATTCTGATGACGGAGGAGCTAACTGGCAAACAACCGACTCGAATTATATTTGTTTATCATCTGGAAATTCATTGGGAACCTTGCCCTTAATTTCTGACAAACAATGGATGGCAACCGATCAAAGTAATAGTGCCCATAAAGGTAATTTGTATGTTTCTTATTTACGGGCAAATATGCAGACGGGTAAAATCCGCATAGTTGTTCAACGTAAACAAGCCGACAGTAGCGAGTTTGATTTAAATCCCATTGAAATTTCAAATGGATCGTTTACAAGTGTGCAATTTGGTAATGTAGCAGTAGACCACAACGGCCATGTACATGTCACTTTTTGCGATGACAAACGATCTTTATGGCATAGCAAATCAACAGATGGAGGCGAAAGCTATAGCAGTCCCAAATTGATTACAAATTTCATGATGCCTGACGCAATTACCGGAGTAAAAAGTTCAGGATCAAGTCCTCGGATTTATCCAGCTCCTTACATGGCAGTTGATCAAGGCAAGTCTGCTCATGCAGGAAATATTTACATTACATGGACGGCTAAAGGAATTAATTCAGATGAAAACACGGGAAGTGATGTTTATTTTGCCCGATCCACTGATGCTGGTGTGTCGTGGACAGAGCCCAAGCTTTTAAATGATGACGATAAGCTTTCTCCAAAAGACCAGTTTTATTCAAATATATATGTTAATGAAGAGGGAGTTGTAGTAATAGGATGGTATGATGGCAGGCATTCTGTTTCAAATGTCCAAAATGAAATCACTCAATACTATTTAGCCTATTCTTTTGATGGGGGGCAAAGTTTTACAAGCAATTTTAACGTAAGCTCTGCCTTTACCAACTTTAGCACAGTTGGGAATAAAAATAATCAATTTGGTGTAGGGGAGTATAATCAGGTTTTAGCCACAAAGGGACATGCCATAGCTGTTTGGGCAGATGGCAGAAAAGGAGATGGAGATCTTGATATATATGTTGCTTTTGCCAAATTAGAAAAAGAACCTCAAAGCATAGCAGAAATCAGTCAAGTAGGTGGCAAATTTTCGCTAAAATCGATAAGTCCAAACCCTGCCAATCAAAATATTATAATTAATTACAGCCTTTACGAACAATCCAGAGTATCATTCACAATTCTATCAATAGAGGGGAAAATGGCCCTTCAAAAAGAAGAATTACTTAAAAATGCAAACGACCACAACTGCAATATTGACATTAAAAGTCTGCCTAGTGGTCAGTATATTTTTCTTTTTGATACTGAATTTGGAAGAATATCCCAAAAATTTATGATAAAGAGATAAATTTGCTCCCTCATTGTACATGTTTATTTTGGAATAATAATTGAAAAACAATAGAACTCACGTTCATGAAATGTGAATTCTACAAAATATCACTGAAAAACGAATATGAAAAAATTTGCATTTATTTTAGCCGGAATTATTTTCTACACTGGCTTGTACGCACAGTATAAAAAAATTGAATCCAACACTACTAAGGAAAACAATATTTTCGGATCATTCAGTATCCCTCATGAAAAGTATGAATTGGATAATGGAATGACCGTCATTATTAATGAAGATCATTCTGATCCTGTGGTAAGTCTTAATTTCTTACACAAAATTGGATCATCAGCCAGCTATGCTGACCGTACAGAAGTGATGTATTTGATTTCCTATTTGCTTTATGAAATGAATGAAAGTGTCAATTCTGATTTCTACACCGATTATGGTGGAAAATACGATTGGAATTTGGATATCGACAAAACAAATTGCAGACTTTCTGTTCCCTCCGATTTGTTCGAATCCGCACTTTCCAAAGAATCCAAAAGATTATTTGAGTTCATCCCTGGCGTTTCACAAGTCAGTTTGCAAAATGCCATTGAGGTAATTTTGCAGGAAGAGTTGAATAAACAATCCAATAATGGTTTTGAAAAAGCAGAAATATTTGCGAGAAAAGCACTTTACCCATTTGCCCATCCTTATTCCTGGCAAATAACAGGTAAAACTGAACAATATCAATCAGCTGCACTTACTGACATTAAGAAATTTTACTCCGAGTGGTTTGGTGCCAATAACTTGATTCTTTCTATTTCAGGAGATATTAATACTGAGGATGCCATTAAATTGGTTTCGAAATATTTCTCCAATTATCCTGCTACTTCATTTACATCCGACAAAGTTGGCAATCAAATAGATTTGCTTAATGGTGCTAATGTAGACCCACTAACAAAAAATCGTTATATCACTCATTTTAATGAAAATACAGAACTAAAAACGCCTTTTCTTCGAATGGTATATCCCAGTGTTTCAAAATACACAAACGAAAGTGTTGCCCTTAATATAGCCGCATTTATGCTGGATAATGAAAAAAATGGCAGCTTATCTAAGCTTTTATATTCAGCCAAGCTAGCCGAAGATGTTCATGTTTATCACAAAACCTATAAGCACGAGGGTGAATTTATTATAGAGGTTATTGCAAAACCAGGTGTTAGTCTGGCTGTTATTAAAGACACTATTGAATATACAATCCGACATACTTTCCAACTTCCTGAGCAAGAAATGGATCAAAAGCGCAGAGAGCAAAAAGATGGAGAAGTGATTGATATTGAAAAAATCAGAATGGATTTTGAAAATCGTCAATTTCAGCTGGATAGACGTATGCAATTACTCACTGCAGTTGAAATAGGTAAACTATTGTCTGGATTTGAATTAAGTGCTCACGAAGCAAAAACACTTGCAGATTATGAGTTTTATCTTGGAAACCCAAATAGCTTATCCAATGAGCTTTCCAGCATTCAAGCTATTAATCCAAGTTCAATTTTTGAAATTGCCAACCAATTTCTTGTTGATAAACCAGCTGTTGTCATTAGCGTTTTGCCAAAAGGTAAAGCTGAACTAAAAGCAGGTGTTGATAATCATAAAATTCATGAGTTAGAATCAATTGTGCAACCAACACTTGAAGAGGAAATTGCCAACATAAAAATACCAACTGCAAGTACATACAAGGCTAAATTAAATAAAGTAAAGGCATATCCTTTCCCAATTTATAAAGAAGTAACGCTTGAAAATGGACTTACGTACTTTGTCTCACCGGATTTAACAAGTCAGAATTTTAATCTGACCTTACGGGTTGACTTCAGTAATATTCGCACTTTACTTGAAAATCCAAAAACTGAAGAGATTATTCTCCATTCGATGTACTCCTATATGGAAACTCATATGAATGGGGATATTATGAATCAACTGATACATAGCAATACATCTTTCGACTTTAAATTCCTGAATAATCATTTGATCATCGAAGTAGAAACCTCACCAAACAACCTGAATGTTGTAAAAGAGATTTTACGTGAAATGTTTTTGTCAAATCATCCCATTCATGTAGATATGGAATCAATTGTTGATCAACTTTCCACTGAAAAACAATATTTGAAATTGAATCCTCATCATTTATTTTCAGATTTATTAATAAACAGAATGTTTCCAATGCAAGAAATGCAGAAGCAAGATTATATTACTGATAAAGATGAACTTATGGTAATGGTCCTACGCCTATCTGAAAGATATGTTTATCTTTTCGATCCCATAAACTCCAAGGTATTTATAACTGGAAATGCACCAGAAGGACAAATGAGTGACCTCATTGAAAACTTTAGACAATGGCAATCTGTTCCAACAGGAGATGTTGTAGCAAAAATTCAGGGCGACACTTTGCCTTTTGGGAAACAATTTTATTATTGCGATTTCAAAAGAAATGAAAAAGCAGATGTGTTGGTCAATTATCTAAATCTTCCTGTTGATGTCGATGAAAACACAAGGGCTAAATACTTTAATCATATATTAGGTAAACAAGATGGGCTGTTGAAAGAGTATTTGAAATTGAATTCTAACATCAGTGATTTTGGTTCATTTGAAAAAATTACCGGAAATGTACATTCTTATTATCTAAGTTTCCAGACTGATTACGATAGCGCTGCTAAAGTCATTAATGAACTTTTAAGTCATATTAATGCTCTGGCTACAACAAAATCTAATAAGAAAGATTTAAAACTGTGGACAGGACAATATCTTAGATTGGAAAATTGCAAATATGAATCAAATTCATCCAAAGCCTGTTTGTTAAACTCAATTAATACAGAGAACCTACCAAACGACTATTTTTCAAGTCGTATGAAAGTGGTCAAGAAAACCAAAGGAGGGAAACTTAAAAAATTCGTTTCAGCTACTATCAATCCTGATGAAATGCAGTTTCTGGTCATAGGCAATAAGGAAAAAATTATCAAACAATTTGACAAATCAGGTTTGGGTACAATGAAAGAAGTTTCCCTTTCAGGTAAGATAATTAACAATTAGGATATTTAATTTACAGCAAAATGGCAAAAAGCAAGCTTTTACTAATAATCACTCTTTTCCTTCTTACTTCTACAAGTGTGTTTTCACAAATGCAAGATCCGGTAAATTGGACATTTGAAATAAAAGCTATCGTCAACGATCAGTACGAATTGGTGATGACAGCTAAAATAGATGACAAATGGCATTTATATTCTCAAGATATTGCCAGTGACGATCCGGATGCAATCACTCCTGTTCCGACATCATTTAATTTCGATGATAATCCGGACATTGAGTTTATAGGCAAGGTCGAAGAAAGGTCTGAAGTGCATTCCGATTATGATGAAAACTTCGATATGATTTTGAAGTCGTTTATGCACAAAGCTGTTTTTGTACAAAAAATTAAGATTAAGAATGTTTCAAAAGTTACCGGCTATTTAGAATTTATGGCCTGTGACGATAAGCAATGTTTGTCACCCAAAGAAATTGATTTTGAATTTGATTTTAGCTTTCTTTCAGGGAAAGAAGAGGTTGCAAATACGGAAATTCCTGCAACTGAGCCCACTGAAGAAACCGATTGGGGATTTCTTCTGATAGCTTTCCTAGCAGGATTAGCAGCTATTGTTACTCCTTGTGTTTTCCCAATGATACCAATGACAGTTTCTTTTTTCATGCATGGTGAAGAGGAAAAGAAAAAAGGTATCAGAAAAGGATTATTATTTGGATTTTCAATCATTGCTATTTATACCATATTTGGTTCTGTAATGGCTGTTGTATTCGGTGCCGATTTTGGCAATTTCTTAAGCACACATTGGTTACCAAACATACTGTTTTTCCTGATTTTTGTCTTTTTTGCAGCCTCCTTTTTTGGGATGTTTGAAATTACCTTGCCCAATTGGATGATATCCAAGTCTGATCAAAAAGCAGATCAGGGTGGTTGGGCAGGTCCATTTTTTATGGCATTAACTACAGTATTAGTTTCATTTGCCTGTACAGGCCCCATTGTTGGCTCATTGGTATTTCAATCAGCAGGTGGTGAAATCTTAAAACCGATTATGGGTATGCTTGCATTTGGAATTGCATTCGCCCTACCTTTTACTTTGTTTGCCGTTTTCCCACATTGGTTGGCCAAATTACCTCAATCGGGTGGTTGGTTGAATAATGTGAAAGTAATATTGGGCTTTATTGAACTAGCCCTTGGATTAAAATTCTTATCTGTTGCCGATCAAACGTATCATTGGGGGCTTTTAGACCGCGAAATATATTTAGCTTTCTGGATTGTCATTTTCACTTTAATGGCGTTTTATCTGTTGGGAAAAATAAAATTTGCTCACGACTCTGATGTTCCTCACGTAGGAGTCCCCAAATTAATCATGGCCATTGCTACATTCACTTTTGTGGTGTATTTAGTGCCTGGAATGTTTGGCGCTCCACTAAAAGCACTATCAGGCTACCTGCCTCCACAACATACACATGATTTTGATCTGAATGAAATTATCCGAACCAATGCAGAAATGATTCTTTTAGAAGGAAAGGATGTCACGGAATTAGATAGCAAACAGGCCATGTGTGAAAAACCTAAATATGGAGATGACTTACACCTTCCACATGGACTTACAGGTTATTTCGAATATGAACAAGGGTTAATCTGCGCCAAAGAACAGGGGAAGCCTATTTTTATTGATTTCACCGGACATGGTTGTGTTAACTGTCGTGAAATGGAAGCCAGTGTATGGTCCGATCCCCGCGTTTTAAAATTGCTACGTGAAGAATTTGTTATCATTGCCTTATATGTTGACGATAAAACGATAAAACTGCCAGAAAACGAATGGTATAAGCCAGAAGGTAGCAAGCGTACAATTAAAAAACTTGGTAAGAAAAACACGGACTTTCAGCAAAGAAAATACGAGGTAAACTCTCAACCATATTATGTTATTTTAAATCACGAAGAAAAACAAATGGTTAAAGCACATTCTTACGACAAGAATGTTCAGCATTTTATTGACTTTTTAACAGAGGGTCTAAAGAAATTTAAATCACAGCAAATACCGGAATCTACTTTTTCATTTGAAAATTAAGATGGACGAAATCAAAAAGCAATTAGAAGAAGCCAGAAACTTATTAGATGCTTTTTTATCTAATCAGGATAATTTGAAAAATATTCAGTTAGCTGGTGAACTATTGGTCGATTGTATTAATAACGAAAACAAAATCATTTCTTGTGGCAATGGTGGCTCTATGGCTGATGCCATGCATTTTGCTGAAGAATTAACTGGCCGTTTCAGGGATGACAGAAATGCCATTGCTGCAGTGGCCATCTCTGACCCTGCTCACATTACTTGCGTGGCCAATGATTATGGCTTTGAGTACATTTTTTCCAGATACATTGAGGCAGTTGGTAAAAAAGGAGATGTACTTTTGGCTATAAGCACAAGCGGAAATTCGGCAAATGTGATTAATGCCATACAGGAAGCACAATCAAGAGGAATGAAAGTTATAGCGCTAACAGGAAAAGATGGTGGCGGCATGTCAGATATCTGTGATATTGAAATCAGGGTTGCCCATACAGGCTATTCCGACCGTATTCAAGAAATTCATATTAAGGTAATTCATCTACTGATCGACTATTTAGAGCGAAAGCTTTGGTTGTAAGCAGGTTCTTCTTATACACCATTGCTGAATAATATTTTCAGCATTCACTTATCTTTTTTAATACTTTTGTACAAAACTTAAGCTATGGCTAAAACGTCAACACCCAAAGGATTTAGGGATTTCAATCCGATGGAAACAAGCCGAAGAAACTATATTTTCAAAACGATTGAAAGCGTTTTCAAGCTCTATGGCTATCATTCTATCGAAACTCCGGCCATGGAAAACTTATCGACTCTGACTGGAAAATATGGAGAAGAAGGAGATAAATTACTTTTTAAGGTTTTGAATTCTGGCGATTATTTAGGCAAACTAAGTGATGTGGAATTAGCTTCAAAACAATCGAATAAGCTGACATCAAAAATAGCCGAAAAAGGTTTGCGTTATGATCTAACGGTTCCTTTTGCCCGTTATGTTGTCGAACATTTCAATGACATTACTTTTCCGTTTAAGCGTTATCAAATTCAACCTGTATGGCGTGCCGACAGACCTCAAAAAGGTCGTTACAGGGAATTCTACCAATGCGATGTAGATGTAATAGGCTCCAATTCATTACTGAACGAGGTAGAACTCATTCAAATTATTCATGATGTTTTTGCCAAACTTGGCATTTCAGTTAAAATCAAGCTGAATAATAGGAAAGTACTTCAGGGAATAATGGAAGCAATTGGAGAATCCGATAAATTCATTGACATTACAATTGCTATTGACAAGTTGGATAAAATTGGTATCGATAAAGTAGAGCAGGAGCTAATAGCAAAGGAGCTCAGTCAAACAGCAATTGACCAGCTTAAGGGTTTATTGACATCTGATGAGTCCTCAAACAAAAGCAAAATTGATATGCTCACGAACATAGCCGGCAAAACCGAAATAGGTGCCAAAGGTATTGCAGAAATACAGACAATTATTAATTCGCTGGAAAAGGTAAATTGCGACAAATTGCTTGAAATTGACCTGACACTTGCCCGTGGCCTTAATTATTATACGGGTGCCATTATTGAAGTTGCAGCCAATGATATCCAAATCGGCAGTATTTGTGGAGGAGGGCGCTATGATGACCTCACTGGTATTTTTGGACTGAAAGACATGTCAGGTGTGGGGATTTCATTTGGTGCTGATCGTATTTATGATGTATTGAATGAGTTGGATGCATTTCCTTCAGACCAAGTAGATGCCACCCAATTGTTGTTTGTGAATTTTGGCGAAAAAGAAGCTGAACATTGTTTGCCTTTATTGCAGCAGATTAGAAATGCAGGAATCAGGGCAGAGTTGTATCCCGACAATGCTAAAATGAAAAAGCAAATGAGCTATGCCGATAAGTTGAACATTCCTTATGTGGTGATTATTGGTGATGATGAAATGAAAAATGAGCTGTATTCTCTCAAAAACATGAAAACCGGAGAGCAGCAAAAACTGAATATTCAGGGCGTTATAAATGAAGTCAACGCATAAGGCTTATGTCGATTAAAGTGCTTGAACAATTCCTACCCGATTCAACTTTACCCTATATAGATGAGTTGCTTGACAAGCAGGGTATTTTGATAAAAATCACCAATCCCCGAAAAACCAGACATGGCTCGTTTAGAGCTGGACACAAAAATGTAAGACCAGTTATCCATATTTCAGGCGATTTGAATCCGTATGCCTTTTTGATAACACTCATCCACGAAATTGCTCATCTCAAAACATGGCAAATGCATGGACGAAAAGCAGCCCCACACGGAATTGAATGGAAAAATGTATTTTCTAACCTCATGTATCCTGTGCTTCAAAATGGCGTATTTCCTGACGAATTGAGGTTACACCTCATCAAGCATATGCAAAACCCAAAAGCATCAAGCAGTAGCGATACAGTTTTAAGCAGACTGTTAAAAGAATATGATGATAATCCGAATCAACTGCCTACAATTGAAGAAATTCCCATGGAAAGTGTATTTGAATGGAGAAATGGACGCTTGTTTCAAAAGAAAGAAAAACTCAGAAAACGCTATAAATGCATTGAATTGAAAACGAAAAAAATATATCTGTTTAATCCACTTGCAGAAGTTAAACCTGTTCGGACTTAAATTTGCAAATCAGCATAAGTATATGCCAAAACGCAAAACATCAAAATACCTATACCTGCTTGTTTTATCTCTGCTGATAAATGCTAGTCTTTTTGCTCAACCCATCAAGAAACTTAAAATTATTCAAGCCGATTATTTAGAAGGAATCGATAACAAATCCGGTAAACTTAAAAAACTAATTGGCAATGTTATTTTAGAGCACGAAGGAGCGCTGATGTATTGTGATAGTGCTTATCACTTTGAAAACAAAAATTACTTTGAAGCATATAATAATGTGCGAATTAATCAGGGAAGTGATTTTAACTTAACAGGACATTTTCTACATTATAATTTAGAAACCAAGCTGGCAGAAGTTGACCATAATGTGGTACTTTCTGATAAAGACATGACGCTCAGCACACCTCATCTTACCTATCATATGGAAAGTAAAATTGCGTCATATAGACTTGGTGCAACAATTGTGGATTCAGCAAATACACTCACCAGTAAGCAAGGATATTATTATTCCAACACCAAGGATATGTATTTTAAGCATGATGTGGTTTTAGTGAATCCAGATTTTACCATGCATACCGATTCATTGCGCTACAATGCCAATAATCGGGTGGCCACTTTTCTCGGACCCACCACTATTGATGGAGATGATTCAGAGGTATATTGCGAAGCAGGTTGGTATAACACCAATTCAAAGAAAGCAGAGTTTCGAAAAAACGCCTATGTTTTTAGCAATAGTCGAAAAATATATGGTGATAAACTTCTTTACAACGACAATACTGGAGATGCACATGCAGAAGGAATGGTTCGGATTATCGAAGAAAAAGATAATACTGAAATCAAAGGCAATCTTTCTTTTCATGACGAATTAAAAAATACTACATGGATTACAGATAGCGCACTATTCATAAAATATATGGATGACGACACCCTTTTCATGCATTCTGATACTTTAAAAATAATTAAAATACCAGCCACTGACGATAACATAATTGTGGCTTACTATAAAGTAAAATTATTCAGTACTAACTTCAAGCTTAAGTGCGATTCATTATCCTATCAAACGATTGATTCGTCTTTTCTGATTTATGTTGAACCAGTATTATGGTTTGATAGTTCACAAATCACAGGGGATTTTATTCAGATATATACGAGCAATCAAAATCTTGACAAAATGGATGTGAACGGCTCCTCATTTATGATTGAAATGGTTGATTCGAGTCGTTTTAATCAAATTAAAGGAAAAAATTTACAGGCCTACTTTCTGGAAAACAAGTTGGACAACATTTTTGTAAAAGGAAATGCAGAATCCCTCTATTACCTGCAGGATAGCGAGAAAAAATACATCGGACGAAACAACATTCAATCCAGTACCATCGACATAAAAATGAAAGACAATAAAATTGATGAAATACGATTTAATCTGCAACCGGAAGGAATTGTTCAGCCGGCTAAGAACATGGATAAAAATGATCCTCTGTTGAAAGATTTTCGTTGGAGGCAAAAAGAAAAACCAGTAAAATTTGAAGATATATTTAAACGAGACAATGGCTTAACAAATACAGTTGAATAACAAAATTGAATACAACTCGTTATTAATGACTGGCTATTACTATGAAATTTTTTATTAAAAATATCCTACTAATTATTTCCCTGATTGGAATAAATTTTTCCTCCTCGGGGCAAATTAAGTTTTCTAATTATAGTCATGATTTTGGAACATTATCGAATTGGAGTCAGACTCCTGCAATTTTTGAATACCAGAATGTAGGTACTCAGCCTGAAGCATTTCTGAACGCCATTCGATCGTCCAATGTGCATATTAAATATGCCACAAGCTTTATTCAACCAGGAGAAAAAGGGCAAGTACTTATTTATTTCGAACCATTAACTCTTGGACCCTTCAGCACAAAAATCAAATTATATGTAGGTTCTTCCACCAAAGCATTTGAATTTACAATTAGTGGAAAAGTCACTTCATATTTAGAATGCCCATCCGTGAATATGCCTGCCGATCCGGCCATGCTTTATCACGATCACAAAGGGATTGTAATTGACAGCAAAACAAAGGAAGCCATTCCTAATGCTCAAGTAAAATTCATTAGTTCAGATGGTGAAAAGTTTTCCGCAAAAGCAAACAAAGAGGGCCAGTTCAAAAAAAAGCTAAAACTGGGCATGTATCAAATAATTATTTCAGCAGAAGCTTACAACAACTTGGATGAATTGCTTTATTTAAACAAAAACTCAGCAGAATTGGTTTTTGAATTGGATCCGATTGGAACACAAAAAGAAATTGCTGAAACAACTATTGAAAAAGAAATAGAGCCACTTCATACCGAAGAAATAGATGAAATACAACTTCCAGAAGAAAAAAATACGGTAGAAGAAAAAGATAAAATTCGAATTGAATTTGAAAATGAGGAAATTGAAACTGAGGCGGTTCCCATCGAAATAATTGGCATTGTCCTTAATGAAATGGATTTAACTCCTATTGACAAAGCTTCTGTTATTTTAAAAAGCAAACAAGACCAAACACCATACTATTATAAAACCTATAAGGATGGTAAATTCTATAAAAATCTTGCCGCAGGAGTTTACTATGTTACTGTAAATGCTCCTAATTTCTTTCCGCTTATTGATACCATTGTTATTGAGTCAAATCAGGATATTATAAGCTTGAAAATGAAGCCTGAAAGTTTGCAACAAATTGTAATAGAAGAGGAGTTAAAACCTGCTAAACTTTTTGTTGCCGGCACTATTCTAAATGAAGAAAATAGGGAGCCCGTAAAAAGAGCATCAATAACATTAACACATGAGGATCAGGCAAAATACACCTATCTGACCATGAAAGATGGGAAATATCAAAAAACATTAATAGCTGGTACTTATTTTATTTCCATTCTTGCTGAAGGATATATTCCTTTTAATGATACAGTTCAAATTGAATATCCAACGCATGATCTGGATTTTTTAATGGAGAAAATATTTGTAGAAGAAAAACCAATTGCACTTATAGAAGAAGAAAAACCAATCGAAGCCATACTAGAAAATAACGAACCGATTGAAGAGGCTAAAGGAGTAGTTTTATCTCCTACGCATTATGCAGCAAATAATATTGTATTTCTGGTTGATGTTTCTTCTTCGATGAAGAAAAGAAACAAATTGGATAATTTGAAAACAGCTATGAAAAGGCTGACCGAAGTGCTTCGTGATATTGATCAACTATCCCTGATCAGTTATGCTTCCAAACCCACAACTATTTTTACGGAGTTACCTGCTGATGAAAAAGACACCATTTTTAAAAGCATTGATAGTTTGGCGGCAATGGGATTGACTCACGGGGTGAAGGGTTTAGAAAGAGCATACATTATTGCAGAACTTAACTACATTGAGGATGGCAATAACCAGGTGATTGTAGCAACTGATGGTGTGTTTAATAGTCCCGATCATTCTGAAATTGAATTGATAGCCCTAATCACAAAATACCGCCAAAAAGGAATCATTACTTCGGTCATAGGTTTTGGCAATGATGATAAAGCCATTAGAAGAATGAAGCGAATGGCTAGCCTTGGAAACGGAAACTTCATTCATATACTGGATGAAGAACAAGCACGAACGGTACTCATTGAGGAGATTAGAAAAAACTCCAGAAGAGGTTGAGCGTTTTGACGTCCGAATTTCTCCTGCAAAGAACATAAACCATCAGTCCATTACACTATTCTCTCATTTTTAGCGAATTAACAGATTTCCTCCAAATTGTTTTAATAACTTTGAAAAGAGTTTAAAAAATTTCTAATGAAATCATTTCTAAAACTACTGATAATACTTCCTATATTACTTTATTTTTTTTCTTGTTCTAACGATGAACTCGTTTTTGTAAAAAGCAATATCGAAGGAGAGTGGAGTCTGGTTTCGAAAGGAGATGGTTGGGGAGGTGAACTTAAAAAGGACTTTGACCTGATAACATTTACCTCCGAACAGAATTTTACGATTGTTCAATACAATAATACAATTTGCGCAGGAAAATATCGTCCAAAACCAGATGGACAAGCTGCTATTATTACATTACTTCCAAAATTTGGCAGTCATGAATTAACCAAATACGATCAGGTTATTTATATGGGAGAAGACCATATGAATGTTTCTAATAATGGTTGTGGTGATTGCGAATCGTATTACCTTAGAAAATGTGCTGAATTTGAAGGAGAAATATTTCGTGCAAAAGATACGGTTCTATCGGTATCTACTGATTACTTCAAATTTGGAAATTTCTCTATTCGGAAGTTTAACTTTTATGACGAAATGAATGGCTTTGCTATACAAGGAGGGAATTATATTTTAAAAACGGATAATGGAGGAGCATATTGGGCAACCGTTATTTCAGATAAAGATTCCAGATTTACCGACATTCATATTTCGCCAAACAAGCAAGTATTTGCTTATGGGAAAAAGGACATTGCCATTAACTCAGGTGGATGGACAGAACAACATGGAATAATTTATCGCAGTTCCGATTACGGATTGAATTGGCATGACACCGTTTTCCTTAACGATGGACCTATTTATTCGCTCACATTTGCTACTGATATGCTTGGCTTGTTTTTAACCAATAGCCGGATTTTCAGAACTATTGATGGAGGGAGTAGTTGGCACCAGCTTAGCTATGATCCGAGCTCAAGCTTTCAAAAAATTCATTGCATTTCTGAAAATATTTTCTTTATCATTCAGATTGATGGTGCGATCATAAAAACTTCGGATGCTGGAAATAACTGGACGATTGTTCGTAATCCTGATGATGATATTTACGATATGGCTATTTACGATGAAAATACCATGTTGCTGCAAGCTAGGCAAGCAGTATTTTATACAACTGATGGGCTAAAAACCTTGCATCTTTTAAATGGAATTACACATTGCAATTCTGTTCATTTTGTTAATGAGAATACATTTTATACTACTTGTACGAAAATATACAAAGAGGATTATTGTATTCTATATCGCAGCTCATTTAATAAATGCATTAATTGGGGACAAGAATGGATTTGTGAAAAAAAATTCCCTCTAAATATTGATGTTACACACTTTAACAATCAGTTTCTCTATGCTAGTAGTGGCTGGGGTGGGATGTATAAAATAAAGTTTTAACCTATTTCACCAAAACCTTCTCGGTAAACACTCCATCTTTATATTGAATTTTTACAATATAATATCCACTTACAAAGTGATTAAGGTCAATTTGATTTTTCCCCTGATTCAATTCTCGGTTAACCATTAGCTGACCTGAAGTATTATAAATTAATACCATTGCATTTTCTTCATTATTAGCAATAATCAGGTTTTTGGATGCTGTAAATAGCTTGAAATCTTTTCCCTTTTCCTCCACTGCTGAATAGGTTTGGCCTGCCTTAATAGCTTTGCCAGCATGAGATTCATAAGCAAAATCTTTAACAATTATTGTTGAGTCATTAGGAACAGAAAGCCTGATCCAGCCATAATGCCAAATACTATCTCCCTGAAACAAAAACCTAACACCAGCATAGGCATCCTCCTCATTCAACCATTTACCTGCTTTTACATTAAAACTATAGGAGCCATATGCATATTTAACGTTTGCATATAAAATACCATAGGAATTATCTGTCCAATAGCTTTCACTAGGACCAATATTGTCATTTGCTCCTAAAACAGAAGGGACAAACAAATAGGTTGATGATGAGCTTGAAGTAACAATATTTGATTGAATTCCCAAAAACTCATTCGAATCAACAGGAGTAAGTGTCAAAAGGTTATAAATTGAACTAGATCCACTACTAACCGATGAAGAAAAAGTATTTTGGATTTTAAACTCAGCTTTTCCACCATTATTCATATTAATCAACATGGTTTCATTTCTGTTTATTACAGAATCAGGTTCAATATCAGTATATTGAATTTGTGCCTGAACACCTCCAAATGCCAATACACCTGTTGCCAAAAGAGAATAGGATTTTAATTTTTTATCTAGATTAATCATTATTATTCTTTATTGAGTGGTTTTCAAAATTACGAAATAAAGCCTTAGCAATAAAATATTATCAGGCAAAGCTTAGTTTCACCATGTTGGTTTTGCCTTTTTCATCTAGCGGTATGCTTCCAATATGGACAACAATATCGCGCTCACGGATCAAATTTCGACCTTTCAAATAATCAATTGTAAACTGAATGGATTCATCAGCATTTCCTGTTTTTTCCATTAAATAGGATCGGACTCCCCAAACCAACGACATTCTTCTCAGCAATACTCTATTTTGTGTAAATACAAAAAGAGATGCTTTAGGTCGATAACTGGAGATACGGAAAGCAGAATAGCCTGAATGCGTAAATGTAATTATAGCATGTGCTTTTGTACGGTCGGTAAGTTTTCGGGCAGCATCACACATCGAATCAGCCAAAAAGCGCTTGATATCGTTATGCTCAATTTTACGGTTGTATTCAAAGCCGTTTTCCTCAGTGTAATCAATAATTTTTTGCATATTCCGAATGGCTTCAATCGGATATTTTCCCACAGAAGTTTCACCGCTAAGCATCAAAGCATCTGCTCCATCAACAACCGCATTGGCCACATCAGTAGCTTCTGCCCTAGTAGGTTCAAAATTAGTGATCATACTTTCCATCATTTGCGTGGCTACAATAACAGGTGTAGCTTGCTCAATGCATTTCTTGATAATGTCTTTTTGAATAATAGGCACCTTATCAAAGGATACTTCCACGCCTAAATCTCCACGTGCTATCATGATGGCATCTGCCACATCTATGATTCTGTCAATATCATCTAAGGCCTCTGGTTTTTCAATTTTGGCAACAACTGAAACCTCTTTGCCTCTTTCTTTGATTATTCTTTTTAACTCTTTGACATCGTTGGCATTTCTGACGAAAGATAACGCAATCCAATCTACACCATGATCAAGTGCAAAATGTAAATCGGCTAAATCTTTTTCTGTTAAGCATGGAAGAGAAACCTGTGTATCAGGCAAGTTAACTCCTTTCTTGGAAGACAATTTTCCGCCATTCAAAACAACCGCTTTCACCTCATCATCCTGATTGGTTGAAAGTACCTTCAAACGAATTTTTCCATCATCAATTAAAATATACTCATCAATTTTCACATCTTTTGGAAAATTTTTATAAGTCATGTATAAACGATCCTGCGTGCAATAACACTCTTGTGTTACAAAAGAAACAACATCTCCTTCTTTAAGAACAACATAGGCCTCCTTAAACTCACCAATTCGAAGCTTTGGTCCTTGCAAATCGGCAAGCACAGCCACATTTGCATTCAGCTCTTTATCCAATTCCAATATGTTTTGGATGTTGGCTAAATGATCTTTGTGGCTACCATGCGAAAAATTCAAGCGACAAACATCCACTCCTTCCATGAACATTTGTCGAAGGACTTCTTTGTTAGAGCAGGCAGGCCCAAGGGTTACTATTGTTTTGGTTTGTGATCTTTCGTGACGCATAACTAAGAGTTTTTTCAAAGTTAGCAAACATATATAGGATTTTGAACTGAATTGCCATGCTAAATTACGCTGATTAACAGCCACTGACACTTGCACTATTTGGGAGAGATTCTGATTGGATGTATCCCTGACAGGGTTTGAAACCCTGTCAGGGTTGTTGTATTATTTCAAAAAAACTTTTTCTGTGTATTCGCTAGTCTCATTCTTCACCTTAACCAGGTAGAATCCAGTTTTCAGGCCTAAATCAATCGATTGAAAACCAATACTGGAAGGTATGGATGAATATACTTTTTTACCGAGCATATCATAAACTGAAATGCAATAATTTTCATCCTGAGGAATATTTAAATAAATCAGGTTTTCGGAGGAATAGATTTTTACATCCTGATTCGCTTCTTCAACTGAAGAAGACTTGGCTGAAATAAACAAACTGAATCTTTCATCAAACTCACCACTTGCTGTTGTGAAGCTATAATCTGTCTCCAAAAGATTGACCGTTATATTCATTTCTTTGTCAACCAATACAATGCTATAGCCATCAAATCTTTCCATATTATCAATATCAATCGTATAGATCCCAGCCTGTTTTGCAAAATATCCCAACTTAATTTCCTTTTCTGATGTTGGAACAGGTAAACCTTGAATGACAAAGTTTCTGTCATCATTTTCGATAATAGAATAGAATGAAAGGTTTTCATTTCCCTGATTCTTAACTGCATCATACAATCTATCATAATCATTTGTGGCTTCTTCAAGGAATCCAATTAAAATATCATTGGAGTAATCATATTCATTATTGGTGAGCTTTAACCACAAGCGCTGTACTTCATTAATAGCTGGAGTATAAAAGTCAGCAGATGCTGTATGAACACGATGACTGTTTTTAAAAATTAGAGTTCCTGCTGAACTTGCCAATACAAAAAAGCCTTGCCCAACTTCAACATAATCATTTGCAGCAGTTGAAGTTCCACCACCGCTACTTCCGGTACTTCCTGTTGTAGTCCATGTTGCATAATCAGCAGTAGAATAACCACTACCTGCAGTATGATCATCAGCCCAATAATATATGGCTCCACTAATCTCAGAGTTATCTCCATCAGTAACAAACGCATCAGCATCTAAACGAGATGGATAGGGATTGCCCACTAAATTATAGGCAGTTCCACTATTGCTCACGGTTACATTTACATTGCCATCATTTAATGTACCTGAAAATACAATGGTTTTATTGTTGTCATAAGCTACACAATATCCACTACCTGCTCCCAATGAGGTAGATGAGAAAACCCTTGACCAAACTGGAGAACCTCCTGGTACATATTTATAAACATTATAGTCACCCAAGTTTTCATCAAGCAAATCTGCAGCAGTTGCATCGCTTATTGATGGAGATACATAATGGACATAGCCATTCGTTCCACCATCTACATAACGTTGAACTGTTTTATCTCCAGTAACAGTTAATGTTCCAGAGTTATTTATATAAGAACCTGTTGAAGTAGCATCTGAGTTAATGATAAAATCTCCAGCAACTGTAAGTGTTTGGCTGCTATTGATGGTTACATCTGCACCAGGATAAATTGTAAAATTATTTGCCGACAATCCAGTACTAATTGTTAAATCCCCATCAACATTGGCACTTTGTGATGAAGTAGGAGTTCCATTACTCCATGTACTTCCATTCCATGTTGTACTATTCGAAAAAATATAGGAAGAACCTGCAGCCCATAGGTAATTCTGGCCAGAAGCATCATGATCCTCATAATATGCACCTGAGATTGCATTATCTCCTGAAATGGCTACTGAATATCCAAAATAATCATCAATAGCCCGATCGGAGGAAACTATTTTTTGAAATTGAGCCCATGTTCCTGTATTGTTTTTGAAAATGTAAGCTGAGCCAGCGGCACTTAGTGTAGCAGATCCTGAAGCATTTTCATCTTCATAACAAGCTCCAATGAAGGCATAATCTCCAGATATAGAAACGGAAAAACCAAAAGCATCTCCTGCACCCCTATCGTTAGCAACAATCTTTTGTATTTGAGACCATGTACCAGAATTATTTTTGAATATATAGGCGGATCCGGCATTACTTAAAAGGTTCGTTCCAGAGACATCATGATCTTCAGTTTGAGCTCCAATAATTGCGTAATCTCCTGAAATGGATACAGATACTCCAAATTGATCGTAAGTATCTCTATCACCAGCTACGATTTTTTGCACTTGAGACCAAGTACCAGCATTATTTTTAAATAAATAGGCAGACCCGGCATTGCTTAATGAATTGGCCCCCAGGACATCTTCACTCTCATAATGTGCTCCAATAATTATATAATCTCCTGAAATGGATACTGAGATTCCGAAAAAATCCGCAGAAGCTCTGTCAGAAGAAACGATTTTTTGTAACTGTGTCCAACTGTCTAAATTATTAGTGAAGATATATGCTGCACCTTCATTAGTTGTATAACTTGTACTTATATCCTCTTGATAGGCACCAACTATTGCATAGTTATCAGAAATTGAAACTGAGTTCCCAAAAAATTCATCCCGTGCACGATCAGAGGCTACGATTTTTTTTATCTCAGTCCATGTTCCTGAAATATTTTTAAAGATGTATGCTACACCCGGATTAATAATATAATTTGAACCGGAAGCATCATAGTCTTCATTAGGGGCTCCAATTATTGCATAATCTCCGTTAATATCAACTGAACTACCAAAATTAGCCGATCCATTCCTGTCAGAAGCAACTACTTTTTGTATCTGTGTCCAGATACCTGCAATATTCTTAAATATGTATGCAGATCCAGCAGATGAAGCTGTATTTCCTCCTGAAGCATCTTCATCTTCTAAGAATGCTCCAACTATGGCATAATCCCCTGAGATGGCGACCTTACAACCAAAACGATCATCTTCAGCTCGGTCAGAAGCTACAGCTTTAGTTATTTGAGTCCAATTTTGTGCATGAATACTGAGTGCAAATAACAAAATAATATGAAGTATGTACAGCTTTTTCATAATTGTGTGTTTTGTGCTTTTCAAAATTAAATCAATTATTAATTAAAACCCTCGTCATTACCAATTAATTAATTGTATAATTATAAAAAATAATATGACAAAATGTAGATATGCATAATTGACATTAATTTGTCGAAAACTAATTTATATTTAAGCACAATGAAGCATGTATGTAATTATATAATGGGTGAAGTCAAAGGGTTGTTTTTGATGGATTTTAGAAGGGAATTTGAAGCATGTAAGAAAATCCAAAATAGATAGGTCAATTATACAGAAACAATACAAATATTCATGCCTGTATTTGTATATATATATGATATTTATTTATTCGAATAATTAGTATTATTTATTTGCTAAACTATTAAAAAAGGGAAACATTACTGCTTCCCTTTTGAATATATACCCTGACAGGGTTTGAAACCCTGTCAGGGTTATTTACTTGTATTACTTACTCTTCCAACTTCACCAACTCTATCATTTCCTTTTTGAAGACTTCAAATTCGCCTGTTTCAGGATCGCGTTTGCAGTTGACATAACACTTCCATTCGTCCTCTTTAAGGTTTGGAAAATCGGTGCGCAAATAATAGCCCGGCCAGCGTGTTTCTTCCCTGAACATCACTGAATGTACATGAGCAAAAGCTTGGCTCATCCGGTGTATATTTTCCCATACCCGCATAAGTTCATGCAAATCTTCAGCAGCCAGTTTTGTTGAATCTTCTTCCATATACGTGAGAAACTCCAAGCCTTTTTCTAAAAGCTTTTGTGAAGTCATAAAGGAGGAACCGGCTCCACCTGCATATTCGTCCATTATTTTTTGTAAACGGAACATAAACATCTTGGGTTTGATGAAGTTCGGGTTTATATCTTTATCTGTAGAATGATCTTTATGTTCTTCAAAAAGTGCTAATGGTTTAAGCATTTCTGCTTTCATTTCTTCGATTATAGCATCATCAAAGTTTGGAAGCGCATTGTTGTCGAGGATAAAATCAACAGCTGCTTTTCCAGCAATTCTTCCTTCTGTAAAAGAACCGGACGAAAACTTATGACTGGATGCTCCGGAAGAATCGCCACAGGCAAAAAGTCCTTTAATTGTGGTCATGTTTGGATAACCCCAATGATATCCTTCCATGTCTTCTGGCCCACTTACCCATGCACCTGAAGCTCCTGAGTGTGAGCTAATGAAATAGGGTTCTGTAGGTGCAATTTCAGATGCTTTTTCTTCTGGGAAAACATCGGTAGATGCCCAAAGTAAAGCCTGACTGATAGTCATATCCAGAAAATCTTCCCATGCCTCGTTTTCCAGATGCTTGAGTTTTCTTTTGGCCGCTTTTTCATCTCCTTCTTCTTCAGCTATTTTTTTAATGGCTTCTGCTGTTTGCATATAAAAAGGACCCTTTCCTTTTCGTTCATCAATCAACATCAGGTGATTTCGGAGGCTCGTTGGAATGGGTTTGGACTTTCCATATACTCCCCACTTCTCCAATTCAGCTTTATTGGTTTCCATATATTCTTCACCAGCAGCATTGGTCGATTTGGCTTTGAATAAAAGATACCAAGCGCCAACAGGCCCATATCCATCTTTAAAACGAATAGGAACAAAACGCACTTCCTGACAAGTCATCTCAGCACCTGCTTTCATTGTAAAATAAGTTGAAGCACCTGAGTTAAATGGAGGATACCAACTACGACCTAAACCTTCGCCAACATTGCGAGGTTTAAATACATGAACAGCTCCTCCCATGGCTGAAATAACTGCTTTGGCTTTGAAAATATAAACTTTCTTTTCACGTACACTGAAACCAATTGCTCCAGCCACTCTATCGCCATCCATAATGGGATTGGTAATGAATACTCTTTCATAATATTCACCATATTCTGCCATTTCGGATAAGGCATTCTTGGCTGCCTCAGCCACTATGGTTTTGTATGATTCACCATTGATCATGACCTGCCAGCGACCTTCACGTACATAATTCCCTTCGTCATCTTTCCAGATGGGCAATCCCCATTTTTCGAACAAATGAACGGATCCGTCTACATGTCGGGCAATGTTAGCAACCAAATCATCACGGGTAATTCCCATGAGGTCGGTCTTCACATATTTCACATAATCTTCTATGGTATTTTCACCATCTTTCAAACCCAGATAAAGGTTGATCGCAGAAAGCCCCATAGCCACTGCACCGCTTCTGTCCATGGCAGCTTTATCTACTACAGTCACTTTCAGATTATTTTTCTTTGCCCAATGAGCTGCTTCAAAAGCAGCACCACAGGCTGACATACCGCCACCAAGAATAAGCAAATCAGTTGTTACCTCAACTTGTTCGAATTGATCTATTATACTCATAAAAATAATTTCAGATTGATCATTATAATTTTTGTAATTCAGATGTGCCTAAAGATTCAGGCTCTGTGCGCAACATCGGACTTTTGATATCTTCAGAGTCCGTTTTCATATCTGCATCTGGCTTAGCACTT
>Ga0209045_1000573_pt1 | contig 42579 bp, 26 predicted proteins | sample SaaInlLV_10m_DNA_4_FD_184664 | JGI IMG/M metagenome (GOLD analysis project Ga0209045, IMG submission 184664) | Marine microbial communities from expanding oxygen minimum zones in the Saanich Inlet - Saanich Inlet SI072_LV_200m_DNA (SPAdes) (version 2) | ecosystem: Environmental > Aquatic >...
ATGGTCATGTTCAAGACAGCGGGGGCCAGGCCTCTCATCGCGAACTCGTTGAGCTTGACCCAGAAACAGCCGACCTGCTCGACCAGATCCTCCCGACTCGTTCCCGCTTCTCGATCCGCCTGCCAGAACGGCCACAGATACTGATCAAAACGTCCGACCGCAAAGGCGCCGGTGGATTCACCGTTCTCGATGCACGAGACCAGGAAGCCGAACCAGGTGAGTTGGAGGGCTTCGCGTAGCGTGCGAGGCGGCTTGTGGGCCACATGGGCACAACCGCCCGCGATAGTGGCCAGGTCATCCTGTCTCCGCGGGTCGTCTGCGCCGCTGGCCATTTCCTGTGCGAGGGTGGCGTAGCGCTCGATATAGGCAGCAAAGCTCTCGACGGTGATGCGCATGGCCCGGCGCTCGTTTGCCTGCGTTTCGGTGCCGTCTTGCGCGGCATCGTCGATGCGGCTCAGGTAGCCATCGACGCCTTCGGACAGGAGCCGTGGGTAGTTGGCGGTGAGGTGGTCGCGCTTGTTCGCGCTGGTGAAGAGTCCGGCTTTCAGCGCGGCCCGTTCTTCAGGAAGGCGATACGAATCCTGAGCGTCACGCCGGGGCCCCGATGGCACAGCCGTTTCCGGAGGAGGGACGGAGGACGGGTGCAGCCCCACGAGGACCTCGTCCGTTTGGACAGCCACCTCGATGTTTGCCAGGACGTTCCGGAGGGCAAGCGCGTGACGCACTGGAGTGGGTTCATCACTGTTGTCGCGCTGTGCTTCATTCCACCATTTGCGCCGAGTCCAGAATGTCCCTTGCCGCTGTTGGGCTCGAGCCAGCAGGCGTTGCAGACGATCGGTCATTCGTCGTCTCCAATCAAGGCCTGGGCGATCTCTGCGCCGACTGGAGGGCAGCCTTGGACATGCGCATGGGTGGGCCAGTAGTCCTTCAGGCAGTCTCCAAGTACCAGCGCGTTGTCAGCCGGCTCGGCTTGCGAGCCGAGAGCCACGGTGTTGACCGTGCGTTTGCCGCCCGCCGTGAAGAGTCCATCAATCAGGGCAGCCGAACAGGCGCTGCAGGCACCGGCTTCCTGGATGGTAAGGTCGGGGTATGATTGGCGCAGTCGGTCCTGAGGCCGTTCGAACCGTCGTGGCTCCAACGGCTCACCGACCACTTCGATGGCTTCGAGGCGGTACTCTCCCAGGCCGGCTTCTCCCGCCATCCTGATGAGCGGAACCTGCCCGGATCCCATGCCGACCAGGGCGCTGCCCACGGCATCGGTGGCCACGCGGTCGCGCCCGGCAACGAAAACCCCGAGAGGCACGAGATTGCCCTGATTGTGCCCGCCTTCCATGGCCTCAATGGCGTCGATCAGGTTGATCTGCGAGGGCAGAAGCCGGTTCAACCCCACCACGGCTGCCAACAGCCCGATGCGGTGGAATTCCATCTTGTCCTGTGGCCGCAGGCATCCCTTCAAGTTTTTCACGCACAGCGTGGTCATGCAGCATGAATGGACCTTGAGCATCGGCACATTGATCAGGACGTCACAGGCCAGGGAGTGTTCCGCCAGACCGATTTCCGGGGGGAGATCCGGAAGGTCCCGGTAGAGGCGGTGCCCACCATCATCGAAGAGCACGAATTCGACCCCGATTTTGGCCAGAGCTTCGACTGCCCCCATCTCCCGGAGGTAGGCATCGATCCGTTCCCGACCGACGACCACGGGACCTTCGCCCACGATCACTTCCCCGGCGCCTTGGGCCCGGGCCCACCGACAGGCGGCCAGCACCGTGCAGAGCTTGGTCGACCCCGCGATGGCACAGGCATTCCAGTTTGGTTTCACGAGCACGCGATCGCCCGGACTGATGACGTCGGTGCACGCTGCACGTTCCATCGCGAGAGCGAAGGCTGCGTCGACATCGTCACCGACGGCCGTGATCGAGACGAGGCTCATTGCTCGCTCCTCCACTCACGATAGAGCCGGGCCAGATCACCCAGATTATGGGCGCTGCGGAAACCAAGCACGGAACGCGCTTTCTCGTGAGAGTAGAAATGGGGGATGGGGGGGATGGGGATCCCCAGTTCCCCCAGCAAAGCGGGAATGCCGGGGTAATAGCGCTCCACGATGGTGTCCGGGATTGAGCGGAGGGCGGACGCATCGTCGGCACTGAAGGGGGCGCTGACGCCAACGATGAAGCGCTGTCCGGAAATGCCCGGTTTCTCGGCCGCGAGGCCGAATGCCGTACCCAGATCAACTGGGTTCATGAGCTTCTGCCCCGGATTGAGGTAGCGACCGAACAGTCCGGGAATGTCGGCGTTCTCCCAATCGATCGTGCCGTCGTCATTGTAGCCTTGGACCGGGTGGAAGCCGCAGAAGCGGATGACGACAGTCTCGAGTCCGTGCATGCGTCGGTACCATTCTGCCATATGCTCGCCCATGAGCTTGGTCACCCCGTACATGCATATCGGCTCACAGGGGGCTTCTTCATCGATCGGGAGATAGGGCTCGGTTGCACCGTGTCCGGTAGCCCAGACCGTGCTGCAGTAGACGACGCGTTTCACCCCGTTGTCCACGGCAGCCTGTAAGACATTGGCTGTGGCTTTCACATTGAGGTCGATCGAGAGGTCCTGATCAGGTTTGCAGAGCAGCGCTGCCATGTGGATGATGGTGTCCATCCCTTTTGCCGCGGCTTTGACCTGCTGGTAGTCGGTCAAGTCGGCCTGGATGGTTGGGGAGGGCGATGTTTGAGCCTGGATATCAAGCCCCGTCACATCGAAGCGTTGTGCCAGTTGCGGCAGGAGGCGGCTGCCCACCACGCCGGCTGTCCCAGTAATCAGGATCTTCATGTTGCTCTTCCTTCTGCTGTCGGGGTGGGGCATGCTGTGCGGTGCGCCCATGTTGCGCCGTCCATAACGTAAGCGGTCGCCTCCCGTTGGTCAGGGCTCGGACGGACAGGAGTCCCCTCCCGTTGGTCAGGGCTCGGACGGACAGGAGTCCCCTCCCGCTGGTCAGGGGTCGGACGGACAGGAGTCCCCTCCCGCTGGTCAGGGCTCGGCAAGAGGAAGGCTCCGTTCCGAACCGAGCCGCGCACAACGTAAGCGGTCTTTCCTCTTTGCTCAGGCGTGATCGATCTTGCGCAGTTCATCCACGTTGCTCCGCAGTTTTCGGAACGTGTCCAGGATGAGATCCATGTTCTTCCTCGGGCCGAGGAGAATGGTGTGCTGGAGGTCCAGGGCTTCGGTCGTGTGGATGCGTTCGGCCTCCGGGCAGTGCGTCGTCGTGTAATCGACGGGAGGGCCTTGGTAGAGCGGACAGCGGACGGGACAGCCGGTCTTCCCCCACTCACCTTTGGCGAACATGCTGAATGTGTAGAGCGGTTTGGTTGGGCCGATTCCGCATGGTACGCCTTCGGCACAGAGGGCTTTCCGGAATTGGTCGCGGTGAACACCATCGAATTCCTCGGGAACGAATTTGAAGTGCCAGCGGAACGGGTTCCAGCGGGTGACTCGGGGGTCGATTTCGAGCCCCGTGAGGCCGGGGATCTGCTCCATCCCGGCATGCAGGTACTTGAGGTTGGCGAACCGCCGGTCAGCCTGTTCGCCGAGTCTGGATATTGCCCCCAAGCCCATTGCTGCCTCAAACTCACTCATGCGCAGCGTGGTTGCCGGCCAGGTGAAATCTTGGCTTTCAGCACCGCGCTCACGACCGGCGTGATGGTAATGGAAGGCCGATTCGTAGAGCGCTTCGCTGTTGGTCATGACGATTGCTCCCTCGCCGATCGCCAAGACTTTTCCCGGCATGCAGCTGTAGGCCGCGACATCGGCATGGGAGCCGACCCCTTTGCCACGCCATTGGCCGCCGTGCGCATGGGCACAGTCACTGACGAGACCGATACCGTGCTTGCGACAGATTTGCCCCAACGCATCTGTGTCACACGGCATGCCGCCGAAGTCCACGGCGACAACGGCTCGTGTTCGTGGTGTGATCAGGGACTCAACGCTCCTGGGATCGATCGTGTAGTTGCGTGGGTCGATATCGGCAAAGACGGGGACGGCGTTGCAGATCAGGGCGCAGGACGCGGACGCGATGTAAGTCGAGGCGGGGACGATGACCTCGCAGCCGGCCTCAACGCCGAGCACACGAAGGCAGGTCTCCAGGGCGGTCGTGCCGGTTGACACCGACAGCGCGTACTTCCCATCGTGAACGTCTGCGAAGGCCTTCTCAAAGGCAAAGAGCTTGCTGCCTTCCTGATTGAAGTAGTTGTAAGAACTGCGTCCCCACTTCCGGCTGCGCAGGACGTCCAGCAGCCTCGCCTCGTCATCTAAGTCGTAGACCGGCCAAGGCTGCGCGAGGCTCTCCTGGACGGTCTTTGGGCCACCATGGATTGCCAGTTTGCTCATTGTTCTCTCCATGCCGCCAACACGGCTTCAAACACGGCGTCAACCTGTGGATCGGCCACCATCAGATCCGGGTGCCTGCGGAACCAATCGATGGATTGTGCTATTCCCTCACGGAAGGATGTCCGGCACTGGAACTCGGGCACCAGGCGTTTGATCTTCGCATTGTCGAAGACACCGTGTTCTGCCTTGTCTCCCTTGAGTTTGGCCAGCATGATCGGGGCGGCTTCGCAAATGACCTCGATTGGGACCTGGACAATCTCAGGGGATTTCACGCCTGCTGCGCGGGCCGTTTCGAGGCAGATCTGGTTCCAGGTCAGCACTTCATCGCTCGTGATCACCACGACCTCACCAATGGCCTGCTTGTTGCCGATCAGGCCGGCCAGGCCTACCGCGAAGTCGGTGGTGTGGGTGAGGGTCCACAGGCTTTGGCCCGTGCCGTGGACGAAGACGGGCTTGCCGGCTTCCATACGGGCGGCGAGCGTGTATGTCGTGCTGGACACGGGGTTGGGGACCCACCGGCACGAATAGGTGTGTGAGGGGCGCACGATGGTCACGGGGAAGTCAAGCCCATGGCAGCGCTCCCAGAGGAAGCGCTCGCAGGCGAGTTTCTTCTGCCCGTATTCCGAGAACTGGTTGCCCACTGAGGATGCCTCGTTCAGGGGTAGGACGTCATGTGGTTTCGCGTAGACGGCCGTCGTGCTGATCTGCACATATTGGCCGGTTCGCCCGCGGAACACATCCGCATCGATCTCGATGTCGGCCACCTCGTAGCCGATGAAATTGACGACCGCGTCGAACTCGTCATTGCCCACGGCTGAGCGAACGGCATCAATATCGGCATGGTCCGCAACGATCGCGCGGTACTGTTCGGGGACCGGGCGGGTTCCACGTGTCAGCATGGCGACACTGTGCCCACGTTCGTGGAGAAGGGCGGCACAGTCGGTAGAGATGTTTCCCGTTCCGCCGATGAAGAGGATATTCACGGTTCCGTTTCCTCCGCTACCCGATATATGGGCATACTTCGCGGTAGTTGCAGTAGCGACAGATGTGTTCCTTTTCGCAGCAGGGAAAGTCGTCTTCCCGAGCCGTGTTTGCCGCGACATCCAGGAGCTTCCCCCGCATGTCTGCAGCGCTTGAGAGGATGTGATCCTGAGCCTCCACCAGAATGTCCGGCGCGACTTCGTAGGTGCTGACTCGGGCATTCTCGTTCAGGAACACGCCCTGGAGTTTCACGTTCTCGATGGCAGCGAACCACTTCTCTGCGGCATACAGGGCGTAGCAGGCGAGCTGGACCCGCAGGGCCTCCCGGTGTTCGCCTCCGGTCTTCCAGTCAATGATGCGCAGCCCTCCCGCGGGATCGGTGAACGCGAAATCGACAGCGCACCACACTTTGAGGTCCTGAAGGCGGAACGAGTCGAGTTGGTCGACGGGCTTCCAGTTCATGTAGGGGACGGTCAGGATCTCATGAAGGATCTGGGCGTCTGCGAACGCCGCAAGGGCTCCGTACACACGCTCCTTGGTCCGTTCTGTCTGCTCCTTGGGGAGCGATTTGCCGTCGCCGTAGTAGAGCTCGTGGAGATTGGTCCGTTTGGGGCGTTGGAGCCACTCACCATTGACGGACTCGACCCAGCCGCTACGCAGTTTCTGTCGTGCTATCGCCTGCAGTTCTCCGGCCTGAATCGGGCTGTTGTTCCGGGAGTACCGGTTCAGTGCGTCGGCAATTGTCTCATGGACGATCGTCCCTGCCCACATCGGGAGGGTCTTGATATTCTTCAGGATGTAGAGTTGACGGGTAGCGGGATCCGTGTCCCGTTCCCAGCCGCCCCATGAGCCGTAGTATTGGTAGTAGTAGGCGCGGGGACAGTCTTCAAAGAGCTTGGCCCGGGAGACGGACCAGGTGAACTCGTTCTCAAGCTTTGCCATCGGTGTTACCCTCTTCCTTCTGTGCGCGTCGTCGTCTGCGGAAGAACTCCTGCAGCACGTATTGGCATTCTTCCAGGAGCATGCCGCTGGTGACCTCGAAGCGATGGAGCATTCCCGGGAAGTCGCTTAGGTCCAGTGCTCCGCCTGTCGCGCCACCCCGTGGGTCGGGACAGCCGAAGACCAAGCGTCCGAGGCGACTGTTGACCATAGCCCCGGCACACATCGGGCAAGGTTCCTTAGTGACATAAAGTGTGGCTTCATTTAGGCGCCAGTCGCCAATGCCGGCCGCCGCCTGGGTGATCGCAATCATCTCCGCATGTGCGGTTGCATCTTTGAGCATCTCAACCTGATTGTGGGCTTTGGCAATGATGCGATCCTTGTACAGGACCACAGCCCCAACCGGTACTTCATCAGCTTCTGCGGCTCTCTCGGCCTGAGCCAGGGCCAGGCGCATGCACTTCTCATCGTTGTATATGGGGGGCAACGGCACAATCACGTCGGTCATGCAGCGGGCTCCGTCTGAGGCGGGGCTGAATCGTCCTCCGCCAGTTTCCCCTTGACTGGACAGACGCTGCTGCATTCGTGGCAGAGCACGCAGTCCAGGTTGTGGCTGGGCGGGAGCCCGTTCTGAATGCGCTCGGATGGGTGCACCCCGGTTGGGCAGTTTTTGTCGCACTTCCGGCAGCTGATGCAGGCTTGCGTGGGGGGCTTCACGCGCCAGAAGCTGACGTAGTTGAACACTGCCATGAGGGCGCCGATGGGGCACAGGGCTCTGCAGAAGATCCGGCTGCTGAATACAACCGTTACCAGAATCACGACCATCAGTCCGATTTTGACCCAGTGATACCATTGGAACAACGCCACGCCATTCTTGGCGGCCCAGGGCAACGTGACCTGAATGGCCGCCACCGGACAGAACCGGCAATACGACCAGACCGTGCCCTCACCCAGCATGAACGGAAGTAGGAAGACTGAGACAATGAGCACCACATACTTGATGTTCGCGGTCCAGTCCGGGGCCGTGAACTTGGGGGACGGGATCTTATGCAGGAGATCCTGCAGGAACCCGAATGGGCAGACCCAGCCGCAGAGGAGGCGCCCCAGCAGAGCACCGAAAATGACCAGTGTGCCTACGGCAAAGAGCGGGAAGATGCGGTAGCCGGAGTAGTGCACGAAGACACCGATAGGGCAGGCAAACCAGGACAGAGGACACGCATGGCAGGTGTAAACAGGGTGACAGAGCCACTTGGCTTCCGGGCCCCAGGACGAGTGCAGGAGCAGCAGGGAGAGGCTCTGGACGAAGCGTCGTGCACGTTGCATAGGATGGGGTCAGTGCCTCTCGAGTTGTGGGGTTGGGAGTGACGACCAGCATGGCCGCCGATGTGGGCCTAGATTCACGTGGGACAGGCTTCTTTGTCGTCTCCCTTGGCGGGCGGAGCCGCTGACTTCTCCTTCGGCTTGGCATCCGTTCCAGGCTCGGAGCCGGCCACTTCTGCCTTCTCCGTCACATCAGCATCCTGGGGGGGAGACGTGGGCTCTTCGGGGGAGGCGGTGAGCTCGCTCTCCGTCCCTGGAGTAGTGCATTCCGGAGGCGTTTCGGGGGGTGCCTGCTTTCGCGTGTAAGCCAGGCTCCCGTCCTCCCGCGTGACGCCACCGGTGGTTGCCTGGATGACCATGTCCCGGTCATTGAGCGTTTCAGAGGCGTCAGGGGCATCCTGGAAGCGAATGTTGTAGACTCGTCCGATTCCGGCGGCCAGCAGCACAACGCCAAGGATGCACAGAATGAGGGCCGGGAGGCGGGTGCTGGCGAGGGACTGTCGGGTCATGTGAGTTGGCTATCCGTATCTGATTCGTGTGCGAGACCCAGTTCTGTGTGCTGCGAACCAGTATAAGAGACTCACCTTCCCAAGGCAAGTTCCGGAATGTGGTGTGTGTGGGCGCCCGGGCGAGGACGACGGAACGGCGCAGCGAGGAGGCACAGGGAGGCGCCAGGTTAGGCCCAAGTGCGCTGAACACCATAGGCATCCATCGCAGAATCACAGCTGATCAGTGTGAGGCCCTCTACGAGCGCTTGCGAGACCAAGAGGCGGTCAAAGGGGTCACGATGGTGAAAAGGCAGTTGGGAAACGGCAGCCAAGTGGTCGAACCCGAAGTTGAGGACGGCAAAACCGTTCTGTTCAAGCAGGTCGGGAAGCTCCTTGTCCAGGGAGTACGGTACACGCAGCTTTCCCAGTCCGGTCTTGATGGCCATTTCCCATACTGAGGCCATGCTAATCCACGTTTCGGCCTGGGGGGCTTCGATGCGTTCGGCCACGGCGTCCGGGAGTTGAGAAGCCCCCTGCAGAAACCACAGTAGAGTGTGTGTGTCGAGAAGATACCGCATCACATGTACTCACTGAAGTCATCGAGGGGCTCGTCAAAGTCGGAGGACATGAAGAAGTCGCTCGAAGCGGCGGACCCGCGTCGGGCGACAGGGCGCGGCTCAGTCACCGGAACGATGTTGGCGACCGCCTTTCCGTGTTTGGTGACGGTGAACCGTTTCCCCGCCTGCACTTCTTCCAAGATCGCGGAAAGGTGTGTCTTGGCGTAAAATACCCCAATAGCTTCGGCTGGCATGGTGTTGAGTCTCCTGGAGTTCATGTCTGTATAGTTTATACTAGTTTGGTTAGACCAGAATGGCAAACCGCGGAATCGGCGAGGTGAACATGTCCCTTTCCGGTAGTCTGTTTGAGCATTGTCGGCAGAAGGACGTGCAGCATGATTCTGAGACTGATGGTCGTTCTCAGTGGAGTCGCGCAGGCTCAAGAGGCCGTTTCACCCGTGATTCACATTACCCCCGGAAGAGAAGAAGGCGGTGCACGGACGAGTGTTCAGGAGCGAGTGAACACCGAGACGCTCGGGACGCCTTCGCACTTCGTGTTCGCCGGGAGCGATTCAGCCTTGGTGATCCCCGACGGTGAGGCCGTCAATGCCCCTGTCTTCTCTCTGGCTGCCTGGGTGAATCCGGCAGTCGGATCCCTTGCGGACCAGAAGCCTGTTTTGGTCAAGTCGCTCGAAGGCAAAGGTAAACCGTGGTATCAGTACGGCCTCTTTCTCATTGATCGTCCGGACTTCCCGGGAACGGTGGCGTTCAATGTGAGCAAGAATGGGACGTTGCACCAGCTCCACGCCCGAGGGCTCTCGTTATACGGGGGCTGGACTCACATCGTTGCGACTCACGACGGCACGACGCTTCGCCTCTACATCAACGGCAAGCCGGCTGCAGAGAAGATCCTTCCCCCCGGACCTCTGACCGTGTCGCCCACGCCTCTCCTGATCGGGGCCTACCAGCACCATCCACGGACCCCTGTGTACTGTTTCCGGGGTGGAATCGCGGATCTCCGGGTCTACGGCCGTTGCCTGAGTGATGGTATGGTCGGGGCGCTCCATCAGGAGTCGGCCGACCGCTTCCCTGCTCCGATGTCGGCAGAGCGAATCAAACCGGAGACGGCGTATGAGAAGGCGCTCAACGCGGCATTGCGCAGCCCTCGAGATGTCTGGGGGGAGGAGCTTATTCGTGCCGGTGGGGCAACGTACGACCGATTGAAGGACCTGCTCCAACCGCTTTACCTCTCCACCGGCGAAACGAATACGGACTACGCCCCTCACACGGTCCTGTTCGGGGATGACGGCGGCAGGCCCCCCTACATCGTGGCGACGGCGGATGGACACAGGCTCTATGCCAACCACACCCGATCAGGGAAGCGCATCGACATTGAGGTGGAGGAGGACGGTCGCTGGCAGGCGTTTGCGGGAGGAACGCCCGGCAGCGGCTTCCCTAAGCTCGAGAAGGGATTCTATCCCATTCTCCTCACCAGGCACACGACAGCTCGTGGAGTGGATCTGCGGCAGACAACATGCGTTGCTCGGAGCCCCGAGCTTCGGCAGATGGTGGGGGTGACCAGAATCAGTGTCTCGGACGATTCGGTTCCGGGGCCTCAACGCGTTCGCTTCCGGCTGCTCAATATCGATCAGACGTGTGTCCAGGTGTCGCCCCCCGGGACCTTTGCAGACGACGCGTTGACGGTGTCTGTCCAGCCGGGCCGGCCCTGCATTCTTGTCTGGTCGCCGTCGGGCCCGATGCCGGAGAGGATTGAGGCGGGCCCCGAGCTCTGTGCCAGAGGCATTCGTGGTGTGAAAGCGTACTGGGATGACCGGCTGAAGTCGTTTCCCTTTGAGGTCCCGGAGCCGCTCGTGATGGACGCCTTGCGGAACCTCACGACCCAGAACTTGGTGATGCGTTGGCGGTATAGCCTGGGTAGCGCTGTCTATCATAACAGCTTTTACCAGCCTGAAAGCAGCGATGCCTGCTGCCTGCTCGGGAAACTTGGTTACCCGGAGCGTGCCCGAGAGGGATTGCAGAGCCTGATCGGGATGACCAAAGGGAAGGGGCAGTATACGAATTGGGAGTTCGGGGAGAAGCTCTCGCATGCTGCGGAGTACTACCATCTCACGGGGGATGCAGAGTTCATCCGCACGAACGCTGCAGCTCATCTTGGGATGGTGCAGAGGCTCGCGGAACAGGTTGCGGGCGATCCGCGAGGATTGCTTGAGCCGCAACGCATGTGTGGCGATCAATCCTACCGGTCTTATGCCGTCTTTCACCTCACTGTGTGCTGGCGCGGGATGCGGGACTTGCGTCACATCTGGCAGGAACTTGGGATGGAGGAGACGGTGGCGGCCTGCGGAAGTGCGGATGTCCGTCTGCGCCGCGCCCTGGACGTCGCCATCCGCGAGAACACGACTGTGCTGCCCGATGGCAGCGTGTTCATTCCCAACCGTCTTTACGAGAAGATCCCCGTGTTCAGCCCCATCACGGCGACCCGCGACGGATCCTACTGGAATCTGTGCATGCCCTATGCGTTCAGTAGCGGATTCTGGCGCCCTGACTCAGACACCATGGACGGTGTCGCCAAGTTTCTCCATGAGCACGGGGGAACGCTGCTTGGGATGGTCCGGTTCAACTACTACCCCGTGCCTATAGGCGGGTGTCGCCCCGGCGGGTTGCCGGGGTACAGCACCACCGGCGTGGACAACGTGTATCTTCCCGGATACGTCCGATTTCTGTCGGATCGTGACGAGGCCGAACGCCTCGTGCTGTCTTTTTACGGGATGCTGGCACACGGTATGACCCGAGGCACCTTCATCGCCGGGGAGGGGGACACGCTCGGAGCTCACCCCGACTACCCATATCGCTCGTCCTATGGCTCGTACTGCTCAGGCAACAACACCGGGAAGCTCCTGGCTTTCCGCCAGATGCTCGTGCGGGAATCGTTCGATCACGACACCGGCCTGCCGCAAGGGCTCTTCCTAGCCCATGCCACGCCACCGGCGTGGTTGGAGCACGGACACTCGGTTCGCGTCCGGGAGGCGCCAACGGCATTCGGACCGGTCAGCTGTGAGATCACATCGCGGATTGGCGATGGTCACGTGGACGTCTATCTGAAGCCACCTGTTCGCCGCCGTCCGGAGTGTCTCCGGATTCGCCTGCGCCTCCCGCCTCCGTTCAGACTTGCGGACGTCGCAGACTTGTCCTCGGGGGCCGTGTTGTTGAGCGATCGTGAGACGATCGAGTTGGGGCGTCGGGAGTCTGAGGTCAGGCTGCGGCTCAACGTAGAACGTGTACCGTAGTCGCCAACCGGCGGATGCGGCGAGAAGGAGAGATCGATGGACGAGATGGGGCAATGAAGAGAAACACTGACAGAGGACACCGGAGCCTGGCTATCTGCTTGTTGCTGGGTGCATTCGTGACGGGGGAGGCCCGGGCGGCGCCACCAGCATGGCTGGACGACGCGGCCAACAGCAAATGGCTTGTTTTTGGCCCAGCCGGGGTCGCCGAAAGCAGTGGTCTGTCCCTGCGCGACAAGACCACCGAGGGCGATCTTGCCCCTGCGGTGCGCGACGGAGTGCCCTGTGGTCAGTCGATTCGAGCCAACGGTAAGCTGGGCTATTTCTACTTCATCGCCGAGCCATGGAAGATCTTCTCTGCCTGGTTGGGGGACAACGACGTACTTCTCACGGTGCGCTATTACGAAGGCGCGACCGGGAGGATGGTGATCAAGTACGATTCCTCGGACCCGAGGGTGAAGTACGGTCCCTACCCCGCTGGTGTGTGGCGCACGCCCGATGGTTACCCGAAGGGCGTGGGATTGCCCGGCGGCAAGACGTGGAAGACGTTTACCACTCGTCTGCCGTATGCTTTCTTCACCAAACGCGTGCACTATGCGGATCTCCGAATCGAGGGGCACGGAGCGGGTTTTGCACTTGCCGGGCTGGGACTCACTCGCGTGCCCAGAGGGAACCTGACGGACCTGCTTGTCAAACAGGACCTGCGCGTGGAGCGTGCCCTTGGGTTCAGCGCCGAAGATAGAGTCGCCCGCTTCGTGGGCACATTCGGGCAGCAAGGCGACACGCCTGTGCTGCTGGAAGCAGAGCTGGCGACCGTCCTTTCTCTGCAGGAAGGCCATGTCCCCGGGCTCGACGTACTGGCCTCCGGGGGGGCCTATATCCACTATGTGGAATCCGCTGCCTGGCAGGTCACCCTGGTGACTCCCGGCCGATACATTGCCTGGGAGCGTGCCTACTTCCCGTGGAAGGGGGGATGGAACCACACCGAGGGCATTGACGGGAAGGAGTCGATCATCGTCGATGGCTTGCGCGTTCCCGAGGAAGGTTGGCAATGGATCAAAGCCGGAACCTATGACCTGACCGCCGGCGAGCACACGTTCTCGCTCTCCTATCACGGCGGCGCCCGACTCGACGCGATTGTCCTATCCCGGGGCGAAACCGCACCCGACCTCTCGTCCCTGAGAAGTGCCTACCAGGGACCAAGCAACGGTGAGATCTGGACCATGCCGGTGAGGCCTTTCGATGTCGCGAAATGGCGCAGCGTGGTCCTCAACTTCAGCGGAAAGATCGGCGAGCTGACCTGCGAGTACAGCACCAATGGAGAGGTCTGGACACCGTTTGATCCGGCAGAGGACCTCATGGCCTTGGAGACTGTCGGCAAGGGACGCGACAGCCTGCAGTTTCATCTCACCGTGCAGGGGAAAGCGCCGGTACTGTTTTCCGGTGGAACGCTCTCCTATCTTGCCGGCCCCAGGAACGTGAAAGTAGTGGAGAACGCTCGTCTGCGTTTGGAGATGGACCCGTACGGTATTAAGGGCCTTTTTGACAAGAAGGCGGGGAGAATGGTGAGCAGTGCCGCGCAACTGCACGCTGCGCTGGGGATGGTGGTGACAAAGAAGCCCGGCGCGGCCCCGACCGCTTCCGCGGATCTGTACAACAGCCTGTTGGAGAATGTGGAGGTCGGTGGCACGGTAGAGAAGCCAGTGATCACCATGGGCCATCGGCTGGCCAACGGCATGCGCCTGATCAGCATCGCCACACTGCACCCGGATGGACAGACGGAATGGCAGCTCACCATCGAGAACCCCACAGAACTGGAAGTCGTGGAGATCCGTTTCCCGGTGCTCACCGGCGTCAGACTCGGAGGTGAGGCGGAAGACGATTGGGTGTTCGAGGCGAAGTGTTGGGGGCAGGTGTGGAAGAACCCCGCCGCCCAACGCCTGCGCACCACCTGGGGGCCGAGTATGCGTTGGATGGGACTATGGGATGGTGACCAGGGAGTGTACTATGGCATCGAGGATCCGAAGCTCGACGACTACGCCTTTGTTCTCGGGGGCGACAGCTCGGGCGGCACGACATTGGGGGTTGCTCAGCGCATCCTCTGCAAGCCACGCAGTACCTGGACCAGTGGGATCTACCGGATTGCTCTCACCGGGTCGGATTGGCACGAGGGGGCAGACATCTATCGTGCCTACGTGGCGAAGGCCCTGAAACGGCCAAATCCACCCGCATACGTCAAATGGCTTGTGGACGGGTGGGTTACGCAGGAATCAAATCGCGCTCCTGTGGCGGGTTGGGACATGATCACAACGGATCTCCGTTCGCCGCTGATGGCCGCCAACCGGCAGATGACCGATGGCGCCGATTCCGGCTATTGTGGGCTCTACCCCTATCCGTCCGGGGCTTGGGGAAGCGTTCGGGAGTTTGCCCAGAAGCTGGCCATACGCCGCGCCCTCGGCGGGATGTATACGCCCTACCACAACGTCCATCTCTGGGCCCCGGGTTACGGACACTACCCGCGTATCGGTTCCTACCCAAAGGGGCGTTTGCCCGGGGATGTGCCTGTGCCGGACGACGCCTGGTACGCGAAGGTGGCTACCTACACCTACAGTGGCCACTACCCGCGTATGGAGCGCGATCACTTCGCGCAGCTCGGGATGGCAATGGGGGCAAGAGAATGGCGCGACTGGCTGGCTTACTGGACCGGAGCCTATGTGGGCTGGGGGGCGGACGGGATGTACTATGACCAGTTCAACATGATCTATCCCAACGGAAAACTGTACCCGGACTTCGCCGATACGTATGGATGCTGGACGCGCGCGACGCTGGACGTCAGCGCCAGGATGAAGGCGTCTTCCTTGGCCAGGAATCCCTATTACACCGCCAGTGGCGAGGTCTGTAACGACATCTATGGGCAGCTCATCGATCTGCACATGACCTCCGGCGTCTTCAACCGACTGGAGTTCTTCCGTTACTGCAACCCCGATCAGTTGATTATCGATGGCGCCTGGAATGGCGGACTGGGAGCAGCATTCGGTGGCCATGAGCGAACTCGTTTTATCTGGCAGGTGGGGGCGCGGTTTGACCATTTTCCGAAGGACACGCGGCTGCTCGCCCTGCGCCGTGCGGTAAAAAGCCTCCTCTATGACGCGCAGTTCATGGATACCGTAGGTCTGACCATCACCGCGGGCGGCAAACCGTTGCTTCCGGACTACACCTACGTCGGGGTGAGCCAGAACGCGCCCTTCCGCGGAACGATCGGGCGCTGGTTTCGCTATGCGAAGGACGGACAGCGTGGCGCGGTGGTGAACGTGATCAATGTCCCGGTGCGTAAGGACGCCGTGGTGACACTGGACGTCAAGGATGTCGGCCCGATCGCTGCTTCCTATGCCTGGACGCTGGATGGCAGGATTCTCCCCGTCCGTGGCACGCAGCGGGGAGACCGCTACACCTTCCCCATACCAGCGTCTGAATGCAGCTCGGTAGTGTTGGCAAACGCGCTGGCACCGGTGGTGCGCTGGGAGATTGATCCAGCCATCACGCCGGGGGCAGGCCGCAGGCTTAAGCTCACCCTCACCAATGTCAACGCAACGCCTCTCTCCGGGACTGCCAGGCTGCGTCTTCCCGCAGGATGGGCCATGCCCGCTGCCGTGTCCTTCGGACCGGTTGCCAGTGGCAGTACGCTCACCTTTGCTCTGACCGTCGCTGTGCCCGCGGGCGCGAAAACCGGCCGCCATGATGTCTGGTGCGATCTTACCACGCCCGGAGGTAACTTCAGTACCTACAGCTTCGTGGTAGTCAATCCGCCCGTGCTCGTGGATTTCCGCGGCAACCCGGGCAACTACCATCTGTGGCTCCGGAACCTCTCCGGTGCTTCTGTTAGCGGGACGGTCAACGTCACAGCCCCCCCGCCGTTGACAGCCCATGCCTCCGAAAGTGTCGCGATTCCCCCCGCGGCCGAATTCGCTCTTCCGGTCACGGTGAGTGGCCAATCACAACTGACGGAGATCGCTGAGATGTCCGCGCAGGTGACCTTGGCTGGGCAGCGGCAGGTACTGGTACGTGCGGTCTTCCCCGCTGTGCCCAACGGCCACTTCGAGACCGATAGTGCCGGTGACCGCAAGCCGGATTGGTGGATGTGCCGCAAGGTGAAGGACAGGTGGGCCTACGGACGCATGCGCCTCGCGGATGGTGCGCACAGCGGTCAGTACTGCCTGCAGCTTGACGCGCCGGTGGACGAGGAGACATTCACTTGCGCCTATCCCGTGCACAGCGTGGTCAAGACCGGCACCCGCTACCGTGTCTCGGTCTGGATCAAAGCCGCCAGCAATGATGGCGTCTACGCCAACCTGCTGGGGCGGCATCTGGGCAAAGGAAAAACTGGTCCCGAGTGGCGGCAATTCACCGCAGAGGTCACCACAGGTGCAAAGACTACAGGGCTGTACCGGACGCTGTATAACAGCTCGGCCGCACCAGCGTATTTCGATGACTTGGTCATCACAGAACTGCCTTGAGGCTGACCCCTCGCGTAGCCGAGATGCGGGATGATGATCGGAGGAATCACTGATGCCCCATTCGGGACAAATTCACAAACTTGGCACCTATGATGTCGTGGTCTGTGGCGGCGGGATGGCAGGTGTCGGTGCAGCCTGTGCCGCCGCTCGGGCGGGAGCACACGTTCTGCTGGTGGAGCGGCTTGAGGTACTTGGCGGGTTGGGTACCAGTGGCGGGGTGGGGAACTTCTGTTTCGGCGATGAGACGCTGCCAGGCGGTCAGGGACGCGTGTTAGACGACATCTGGGACGGGCTGGCGGCCTATCGTGCCATCGGTGAGGGGCATGGTTGGCGGGTCGGCAGGAACCCACCGTTTTTCAACCACACATTTGATCACAACGTGCTGGCCATCGTGTTGCAGGAACTGGCGGAAGCGGACGGTGTGGAACTGTTGTTTGCCACTGATGTCATTGGGGCCGATGCACAAGAGGGGCATGTGCGCTCTGCCATTCTGCACAACCGCTCCCTCTGTCAGCGGGTCGAAGCATCCATATTCGTGGACGCGACAGGGGATGGCATCCTGTCCCGGCATGCCGGAGCTCCGGTGTTGCCCCCCGATGGTGACCATCCGCAGTCAATCCCCCCCAGTCACATGATCTACGTGCAGCCTTCTGAAGACGCCGGGCCTCAGGTCGTACGCCGGGAGAATCCGGGTGAGCCGGTTCCGCAATACAGCGTGTGGACGGAACCGGATCGGGTGGGGCTGAAGATGTGGTGGCGCGACGGGGGGTTCGATACATCGACTGGGCAGGGCTACTCGGATGCCGGTCGTGCTTTCCGCCGCCGGATTCCCGAGTTTGTACGCCATTTCCAGGGGACGAAGCAGGGGCAGGACTCCGTGTTCGCCTACTCCGCGTCCATGTTGGGGTTGCGCGACAGTGTACGCGTGGAAGGGGATTATGTATTGACGGCCGATGATCTGCGTTCTGGACGGTCCTTCCCGGACGCCGTTGCCCACGGCTGCTTCCCGCTGGACTCTGCCGCCATCACAAAGGAGGCCATGCCGCCCTACCAGATTCCGTATGGGTGCCTGTGCGTGAAGAGCCTGACGAACGTTCTGGTCGCCGGGCGCTGTTTCTCTGCCACGCGTGTCGCGTTGTCCTCCGCGCGGATCATGGTGACGTGTTGTCTGATGGGGCAGGCGGCCGGGGCCGCCGCGGCTATGGCGTGCGAGGAAAGGATACCTGTGCGGCGAGTTGCCCCCGCTCGCGTTCGGCGAGTGTTGGCGGCTGCCGCTTCGCACGATGACGTACTAAGGTTGCGGCTGGGAGAGTGAAGACGATGAACGATCCTGGCGGGAACGACGGCATCAGGTGCGAGGATGCAGCCGTGTTGGGTCGCTGGGACGTGGTGGTCTGTGGCGGTGGCCCCGCCGGGTGCGCGGCAGCCATCGCGGCCGCCCGGCTCGGCGCGAAGACGTTACTGATCGAGAAGTATGGCTTTCTCGGAGGCGCGACGGTAGCGCAACTCGTTGGTGTCGTCCTCAGTACAAATGGGGTGGACTTCCAGGGGGTCTGGCATGAGTGGGCTGCACGCCTGCTTCGTTACCGTGCGATGGCGCCGTTGATTCGGTCGCCGGTCCCGATGTACACGGGGCGCGAGTGGTTCCGCAGTTCGGTGGCTCCTGAAGGGGTAAAGCGTGTTTGGGACGACCTGCTCGGTGAAGCTGGTGCCGAGGTGCTGCATTTGGCCCACTTGTGCGGCGCGCGCGTCGACGAGGGCGTGGTTTCCGGTGTGATTGTACATACTCGCGCTGGTCTGGGGACCATCCGTGCTGCTTGTGTGATCGACGCCACCGGCGACGCGGCGGTGTGCCACGCGGCCGGCGTTCCCTGGGATCGAGGCGTGGTCGGCAAGCCGTGGCCTCAACAGGTCTCATTGGTGAGGCGTCACGGCGGCGTTCCCGCGCCCGGCACCCAGAGCGGGCCGGCACCCGGGGCTGGCAGCACACTTGCCTGGCTGCCGGAGAAGCTGGGGCGTGTGGACCGACTGCGAGTGGACCCGCTTGATCCGTTTGCGGTCTCCGCAGCGCTGCAGGATGCCCGGCGAGAGATTTGGGAACGGGCTGATGCGCTGCCGGGAGGCCAGTACCTGGTGGAATCCGCCTCCGAGCTTGGCGTGCGGACGTCACGCATTGTCCAGGGAATCGCTCGTGTAACCGATGACGAGGCGTGGGAGGGACGCAAGGCCCCCGATGGCATCGCACGCTCGTCGTGGGAGTTTGATGTCCATCCGCCGGACGACGAACGGCCGTTGCCCGAACGCTGGTTCCACAGTCGCAGTGCGGCGAACGCCGCTCACGCTGAACGCATCGGAGCGGGGGACTACTTCGATATCCCGTATGGGTGTCTCGTACCCTTTGGAGTGGACGGGCTGCTGGTGGCCGGGCGCTGCGTGTCGGCGGGGTATCTTGCCCAGGGTTCACTGCGAATTCAGCAAACGTGCATGGCAACCGGGCAGGCGTCCGGTGTTGCAGCGGCGCTGAGCTTGCAGCAGAACAAGATGCCCCGTAAGCTTGATGGACGGGTAGTCGTTGCACAGTTGGCCAAGGAACGTGACGTTGAACCGGCTTTCCTGGAGCTCAGGGATCTCCCGGTCGTTTGGCGCGAGGATTGACGGGCCTCAGATACACGGAGATGGGCATGACCAGACGCGAGCGAATTCGGACGATCATTGCCGGTGAGGAGGCCGACCGTTGTGGCTTTTGGCTGGGCAATCCCCATGGTGAGAGCTGGCCAGCCCTGCACGCCTACTTCGGGACGGCGACTGAGGAGGAGCTGCGCCTGAAACTGGGGGATGATTTCCGCTGGATCTGTCCGCAGTTCTTCCCTGACGGCTATCGGGATCCCGAAGGCCGAGAGCTCTTCGATTGCGGACTGGATCGGGGCAAGCACGCGCGGCCCCCGTTCGCGGACCGCGAGGATCCTGCCGAGGTCGACACGTTCGCCTGGCCCAACCCGGACTTCCTCAACTTCGATGCCTGTTTGAACGTGTTACAGAACGCCGGTGACGTTTACCGGGCCAGTGGCTTCTGGACCTGCTTCTATCACAACATCATGGATCTCTTCGGGATGGAGAGCTACATGATCAAGATGTACACGCACCCCGAGGTCGTACAGGCGGTCACCGACCGGGTGTGCGGCTTCTACTACGAGGCCAATGAGCGGTTTTTTGCGGCTGCAGGTGATCTGGTGGACGGCTTCTTCTTCGGTAACGACTTCGGCACGCAGCGTGACTTGATCTGTGGGCCGGAGCAGTTCGACGCGTTCATTATGCCGTGGTTCAAGCGCTTCACAGAACAGGCTCACAAGCATGGCTACCAGGCCATTCTGCATTCTTGCGGTGCAATCCATAAGGTCATTGATGAGTTGATCGATGCGGGGGTGGACTGCCTCCACCCGATCCAGGCCAAAGCAGCCAATATGGACGCTGAGACACTCGCAAGGGACTTCAAAGGGCGGATCGCCTTCATGGGGGGAATCGACACGCAGGAGCTACTTGTCCATGCCAAACCCGCGGCGATCAAAGCCGAGGTCGGTCGAGTCAGAGATCTGCTGGGCCCCCGTTTGATCATCAGCCCGAGTCACGAAGCCCTGCTGCCGAACGTGTCACCCGCCAACGTCGAAGCCATGGCCCAGGCTGCGACGGGGTAAGCCTGGTTCCACAGACGATTGGCGCTATCCTCCGCGTCCCCTAGGCCGGACTAGCGCTAAGATAAGCGCTGATAAGTCCGGTGTTCCCAGCTGAAGAACGCGACTCCGGCCCGGCCTACGTCGCTAACTACGAACGAGTTTCGCCACCATCAGGGCGGCGTTTGTAGTAAGGCACGTAGAGCAGCGGAGTGCCGTTCTCCCTGCTCATCTCAGTGGCATTCTCCCCTAGGCCGGCAGAGCCTGCGTAGGGGACGCGGAGGAGGGGGCGTGGGCACCCTGCGCACGGGGCTAATCTCGCTCACCATCCACACGAGGTGGGTGGGGGCGCAGGACCACGTGTCACGGCTTTTCGGCCCTTAACTCAACGCCATTCCGGGCTATACGGTTGGTTTGAGGTCCGGCAGTTCCCTACGCGTCTGCTCGTAGCCGCGCGTGCTCGAAAGGAAGTGCACGATCTCGGGCAGCGGGGTGGGATGGATCCCCGGGAAGTTTGCCTCGCCTGGGCCTGTCCCTTCCCAGGCCAAGCGCTCGATTGGGGGGGAGAACTGGGCGTTGACGCCCGGTTTGTTGCCCCGGACATCGACACGGTACCAGCCGTGTTCGGGGAGATGAACACCGTTCAGACCATGAACGACGAAGCCGCCGCCTTCATCTCTACTCAGGCGTTGGTAGCACAGGCCCGCAGGTATTCCATTGGCCCTCAAGAGGGCTGCCAGGAGATGGCTCTTGGCGTAGCACCAACCTGTTCTCTGTTCCAGCACCTCTGAAGCCCGGCAGGTGACCACATCAGCCTGGGTGTCTCCGCTGTGTGCAATTCGGTCGCGCACCCACTCGAAGCAGGTTCGGGCCGCTTCCAACACTGTCTCCCGAGACAACGAGCCCGCGAGTTCGCGCACGGCGGGTGTGTGCCAGTCGATGATGTCTGTGGATGCCAGGTATCGTTCCATGTCGTACATGCCAGATGGTGGAGAGGGGGGAGTTTCGGGCCCCCTGTCCTGTGTTTGCCTGTATGGGATCAGGTGCGATCATGCAGACAGTGACGTTACAGCGGACTTGGCAAGACTGCTAATCGTTGAGCCCGACGTGTTGTCGTGTCTGACTGGACAGCGAGTTGGGGCGCGATACGTTGGGCGCTGGAGACGGTGTCAGGACATAACGGGAGAATCGGGACATGTCGCGGATTCGTACACTGTTGCTGACTGGCCAGAACAACCACGACTGGGCGCGCACGACGCCGATATGTCAGAAGCTGCTGGAGGAATCGGGGCGCTTTGAGGTCACGGTCTGTGACGATCCCTCCGCGGCTCTGACCGATGCCGCTGCCCTGGACGGTGTTCAGTTGCTGTTCTCAGACTACAATGGACCGGAATGGTGTGCTGAGGCGAAAGCGAACGTCGAAGCTGCAGTGCACGGCGGCACCGGTTTTGTCATCCTGCACGCTGCCGACAACGCATTTCGTGGCTGGGTTGAGTACGAGAAAATGGTGGGCTTGCTCTGGCGGGACGGTACCGGTCACGGGCAATTCCACGAATTCCCCGTGACGATCTGCGACAAGGAGCACCCGATCACGCAGGGCTTGACAGACTTCCGGACTTGGGACGAGCTGTACCATCGGTTGGTGCACATGCACGATGTGCCCTATCAGGTACTTGCGACGGCCTATTCGGGTGCTGAAAAAGGCGGGACGGGTAGGGACGAACCAGTCATGGTGGTGACACAGTATGGCAACGGACGTGTCTACCACCATGTTCTGGGACATATCTGGCCCGGGGACCCCAACGGGGACTACAAGGGCGCCAGTGAGATCGCGTTTGAACCGCCCGAGTTTCGCCAGTCGCTGTTGCGTGGCTGCGAGTGGGCCGCAACCGGGCGAGTGGCCGAGGAATAGCTACAGCTGGAGGTTACCATGTACCGAGTCGGCATCGTTGGTATCGGGAATATTGCGGCGTTCTACGGGAAACCCGAAACGGAGGCCCCGTACTGCCACGTTGGGGGGATTCGGCTGAGCGACCGCGTCCGTCTGGCGGCGGTCTCGGATCTGTTGGAGGAGAAGCGTGAACGCTTCCGCGACGAATGGGGCAGCGCCTTCCCCGCAGTGGACTACTACGACAGTTCGACATCCATGCTGGCGGCAGACGAATTCGATATCGTGGCAATCTGCAACCGCGGGCCGGATCACTGCAAGACGATGCTTGAAGTGCTCGAGGCCGGCCCCAAAGCGATCTTCTGCGAGAAGCCCCCGAGTTGCTCACTCGAGGAAATGGACCAGTTCATGGCGGTTGCGGCAGAAAAGCAGATCCCGATCACGGTGTCCTACACCCGACATTGGTGCCCGCGAGTCCTCAAGATGCAGGAACTGGTTCGTGACGGCCTGATCGGGGACGTAAAGGGCGTGGTTGCCTATACAGGTGGGACATTCCTCTCCTTTGCTGCGCACGTCACCGATCTGATCTGCCAGTTCGCCGGCTATGACCCCGTCGCCATTTCGGCCCACGGCAGACCGGGGACCGAGGTACCTGAAGGGTACGAGCCGGAACCCAGCGTTGCCGGGGCCGTGATTGAGTTCGGCAGTGGTGTGACCGGGATGCACGTCGGGCACGAGGGCGAGTACGGCGGATTCTACTGCGACATTTTCGGCTCCGAGGGCCGTGCACGCGCCGGCATCTACACAGCCCCCTTTGCCACCCGCAAAGATGAGGGTGAGGTGGATTTGGCAGCGCTGGGGATGCCGGACCGCGACAGCCCGTTCCTACTTGCCTACGATCAGATCGCTGCACACCTCGACGGCGGACCGCTGCCCCATTGCACGAACGAGACGTTCACCATCGTCAACGAGTTGTGTTTCGCCGGGGTCGAGAGCTTCCACACGGGACAGCGCGTCGCCCTGCCCAACCAGAACCGCACACGGCGGGTCTTCGCCAACGGCTGAGGGGAACACTTGGCCCCCGGAGCAGTTCCTCTGCCTTGGCGGCGAGTTTCCAAGATAGAGACAATCGGGGCGTGGCAGCCCCTCCCACGTTGGCTGCGGCGACCTCTGCCAAGATGCACTTTCCGCCACTTATCTTGGCATTATTCCACCACGACGGTGTGGCAAGAGGACGCGAAGCAGAACGTGCTCACAACGGGTCGGGTCTCGGTGGCAGACGGCCCCGAAAGACGGGGACAGGCCTTCCTCCACGTGGGCGACATCACGGTCTTGCCGTTCCCTGCAAGATGTCGTTGATGGCCGAGACGGCTTCCGCCTCGGCTTGCTTGACCTCGGTCAACACGTTGATCTGCTTCTCCCGCACAGCCCGTGAGAGGCCGGGCGTCTTGCCGTCACTTTCGTCCACCAGGGGTCCCAGTAACTCGGGGACGCGGCTGTAAGCCTCTGCGGCTCGCAAGATTGCCTTTCGTTCGCTCGCCCGGGCGAGACAGCTCCAATCCCTCAGGAAGGCGTTGGCAGCTCTGCGGGCGTCGCAGAGCGCTTTGACGTTCACCGAGCCGAGGTCGCGGACGCCTTTGCGTGAGGCCTCTGCGAGCGTGTCATAGGACTTCAGATCCCCGATCCATGCCTCAAGAGCAGCTTTTCCGTACCAGTACTCCCGGCCTTTCAGTCCGCCGTCGTGCCGTTCCCGCTGCCAGTACTCGACGGCCATGCGCAGGGCATCCCGGAGGGCATTCTTGAGGGGAGGGGGTGGGGTCCACTTGCCCAGGTAGTGACGCATCGGCCCGAGTTCTTCAAGCGCGATCGGGGTGATGGGGTCGTTCACCCGGTAGTCGTTGACCAGCAGCGTCCGGCCGTTGTCCCTGTAGCCGCAGACCAGCCCGTTGATCCAGTCGGTATAGGCGATGACCGGGCGTCCCGCATTGATTTCCGTCATGATCTTCGTGCGCAGGGCGTCTGTCTTGTTCGTGGGTTCACTCCACTCCATTGGCAGTTCCCAGCCGGTCAAGCGGCGCAGGGCATCCTGCTCATCAGGCATTTCTCCGATCGCGATTGAGGGACACCACTTCGTCTTGGTGGCATCGTTTGCCCACCGGGTGCGGAAGGCCAATCCTGAAAGGCCCATCAGATCCGTGTACTCGTAGGGATGGTCGCTGTTTCGGGTGAGGTGGGAGAGAGCTCCGCAGAATGTGTTGTCCCGGTTGGTACCGAATGTCAGGTTCGGGATCTGGTCGATCCAGGTCTTGCCATCTTCGCTGCGCAGCCGGGCGTGCATTTCGACGCGTTTGGCTGCAAGGGGATCAATGGCAACCAGGGCAGCTGTCAATGCGGACATGCCTTGCGCGTAGGCCTTGCGCGCAGTTTGCAGCAGCTCGACACTCCGAGCGGCTTTCCCGGCATCCGGTCTCTTCCATGACTTCGGCCCCCAGCCCCAACCCACGTCATCCCGCAGAGCCCGCAGGGCGTCAGCGTCAGCCTGAAAATAGGTGGCGGCTTCGAGCAGATGGCGCGTTGCGGCCGGGTACTTGGAAGCTATTTCGCGCAGGAAGACGGGGGCCGTGGCTCTCGTGTGCGAATAGACGCCGAGGGGGTAGCGGTCACTCGGTCCGTTGGGGGTTCGTTTCGGGTCGATCTCGAACTGGCGGATCCACACGTCATAGCATGCGAGCCCGTTCCGCATCCTCCAGGGAGGGGCGACGCCCTTGATCTCGTCAAGGAATCGGTCTCGAGGCGAGTTGGCGTGGCGTACGGCCTCCTCGAGGGCGGCGAGTTCAGCGCCGCGAGCGTCAAACTTTCCGGTCTTCTTACCGATGATCAGTGCGCCGTATGCCGGGCAGATGTTCAGGCAGTCTCCCAGGCGCGTTTGTTTGGCGGACGCCGGGCCCTTGTCCCCGCCCTTGTAGCTCCCGTATCCCAGGAATGTCCCGGCCTCATCGTCAAAGCCACTGACGACGTCGAATTCCGCATTTGTGAAGGCGTGCCAGACAATGGTCGGGCGGCCGGCCCGGATTTCCTCCTTGATCCGGGAGATGACACCCGGGACGGCTGCACCCACCTCGGCACCTTTCAGCTTCTGGAGGCCAGATTCTTCGAACTCATAGCCAAGCTTGCGGATGAGCTCAGGCGTCTCCATCGCGACGCTGCACGTTGGTGCGCAGGGACACGGGCCGGCGATCCGGAAGGCCATTCCCGAGATCCCCTGGATGTAGGCGGGTGAGTAGGATTCGCCTCGGTGGCTCAGGACGATTCGCACGCACTCGAACATCGGGTCGACCACACGGAATTTGTCAACGCTATCGATCTTCACGGGGGCTCCTCCTGCCTGGCCTGATGTCAGTGTGGCTCCAGCGATCAGACCCAAAGCGATCAGTGGTTGTCTGCTCATCATGCGTCTCACCTGCAGGTCCTGAGGTCGAGTCAATGTGGGGAGGCATCAGGCATCTACGATAGATGGTGGGGGGCGGGCGGGCAATCTATGGTGGTGTTCACCAGGCCGATGTCGTTGACGTTGAGTTCGTGGACTGACCGCGGGGAGCGGCCTCAATACCCGCTGCGCCAGAGCACGGGGCGCTCCAAGACAGGAATCCGTGTTTCTCTGCCATTCTCGGACACGATGAACGGGGCGTACTGGGTGAACGGCACGACGGGATGCTTGTGGTAGGGGATGGTCCGTGGAGTCTTCTGCCTGAAGTTGATTTGGTCGCTCATATTGGAGACGAGCAGGTCCCTGCAGTCGGTGAAGAGGTAGTGGGCGGATCCGGGAACGGACGTTGCGTTCCCGCCGTGGCCGAAGATGTGGAGCGATTCGGTGTTCGCGCCGATCAGGAACCTGGTCTGGTACTCGGTCTTCACACCGTAGATGCGCACATTCTGGCTGTCGCGGACCTCGCACTGGGCGGCTGAGTCGGAGTGTTGGGCGTGGAGGTGATAGAAGCTGAGCGGGCCCTGGGCCTTGTCTACCAGGATGTGACGATAGTCCTTGGTTCCTGACGATAGCCCATGGATGAAAAAGTTGTACCAGCGCCCGCCTCCATGGCCACTGATTCGAACGGCCGGATGGGAATAGGTGAAGGTCGAAATCCCCTTGATCCTGCCCCGGGGGAAGCCGTAGAGACGGCTCCGTGACACTTGCGGTGATCGCACAATGGAGGCACCGCCGCTTCGCCAGTGAAGCCCATAGAACGGCAGCATTCCGCCGTGTCTTTCGACCGTCTCCTCCGGGGCTTCGGGGAACAGCATGATCCCGACGAACGCGATGATGGTTTCGGCGTTCGCTGTATCCGCTGTCTCCACAAGGGGCCTGGCCGTGTCACGTTTCCCCAGCGCTCCGTAGGGAGGGCGGGCTATGATTGTCGAGAGGTGGTGAGCCACGCCGATGAGCTTGCTGTTGGGCTTGAGCCGAAGGGTGTCGGTCAGACGGTAGTAGCCTTTCGGGAGGAAGACGATTTCGTTCTCGTCGACGGCCTTCTGGAGCGCTGCAGTGTCGTCTGTCGTACCATCTCCAGCTGCGCTGTAGGGGGGCGCCTTCACGTTGACGGCGTTCCCGTCCTGCCAGGAGGGGAAGTGAGCGGTCCAGAGGTGTCGGCTGCGCAGTGAGTCGGGTGGGGGCTTTGCATTCGCCACCTTCACGTAGGGGACTGTCTGCCGTCTGCCGTTCAGGTAGATCGGCTCCGCGATGGTGATGCCCTTGAACGGCGCCGGCTGAATGGGGAAGGCAAGCTCATTGATTCGGGCCCAGCCATCCGCGTTTCCCCGCACTCCTTCGACGATTGCCCCCGCGTGTTGCACGTAGACATTCCGCATGTAGAAGCTCTTTTCTGCTTCGATAACCGTCCCGCCCGCCGCGTCCCCACCGAGTTGCACGACACTGTCTATGAGTGCAAAGCCGCCATTGAAGGTGGATGAGGCCCAGCCCTTTTCGGTTCGGATGGCGGGGCCTTTGGTGATCGTGCGAATTTTCCAACCCACCGCGATCAGGGGGCCTCTGGACTTGTTTACGAGAGCCGTCTCCGTCTGATCGAGTAGGGTCACATGGGCCATGGTTGGGGTCGGCTGAGTTCCCGTCGTTCTTTCTGAAAACTCAGGTGGGTAGCCGTGGGTGTCGATACCGATGCGTCCCCCTTTGATGGTGATGTTGTGGTGGCTGCCGCCGCTGCCCGCCGCTCCAAGCATACCGGTGTGCCCATGGGTTGCGTCGATCATGACGTTCTGAATACTTGACCCTTCAGCAGCCTGCATCCGGATTCCGACGGCGCCGGCGTTGCCTTCCCCAATCACGATGTCTATGTCCGCGAAGATCTGGTTGTAGCTGATGTTGGTCTGGGGCACCAGTGGGCCGAGAGTGAAGTCCCGCTTGTCGCTGCCGTAGTTGCAGTTGACGATGTGCACGGCGATCTTGCGCTTGGCGGGATCGGTGAAGCCCTTGGAGTGAGGGGAGAGATAGAGAATGGATCGCTTTGCAGGATCCGCTGATCCCACGAGGACACAGGGGAACTTCGGGGCTCCGACCAGTCTCCCGTTGCCTCGTGCGGTGAGTTGCTGTCGACACTCGATGGTGTCTGATATCCGGTATGTTCCGGCGGGGAAGAACAGGACCATCTGGTGGTCACGGGCGAAGTCAACGGCTCTTCGCACGGCACCGGTTGTGTCCGCCTGTCCGGTGGCGTCGGCTTTGAACGGGGCAGCCGTCACATCGACCACACCGATGGCGGCAAGGCGTCGATTGGCCGGCTCTCGCGGAACGTCCAGGCAGACGCCTTCCGGGATGGGAGCCTGGACGCGCTCATGAATATAGGGCGCGTACCGGGTGAACTGTTCCTCGGTCATCCCGTTCTTCCTGGATATGAGGTCGCGTTCCTGCTGTGTCAGCCACGAGTCCCCCGCCGCTGCAGTGATGCCTGTTGCTGCGAGCCAGATGGAAAGTGTTGATCGTACCGCTCTCATAGGTGTCTTCTTCTGTGATGGCTCGAAAAAGGGGGCCTTCTGAGGACTCACGCCATGCCATTTGTCCTGATGGAGTAAGAGCAGCCCGGAGTGGCGTTGACTTAAGGCACGGTCGTCGGGGACGCCGCCCCTCCAAGAGCACTTCCGAGGGCGAGAGGCGCTGGAGGGCCGATGCCCCCAGCGGCCGTCTCTGAGGGAGAATCACAGTGTCTCAGCACGTTCCCAGATGTCGTCGTCGTAGCGTACGCCAAATCCTGGTCCCAGGGGAACGGGCAGCTTTCCTCCCGGGCGAAGGTGGAAGGTCGGCTCGTACCAGCTCGGCTCCTCCTGTTCCCCGGCGTTGTACTCGAGGAAAGGCCCGATGTTGGGCACCACTGCGGCGAAGTGGAGCAGTTGGGCCAGTTCGGCGTTTGTCTTGGGGCTGTGCGGCGTGACCATCATCCCGTTCTCTCGTGCCATTCGGGCGATGTGGAGAGCTCGGATGATGCCTCCGCAGTACATCAGATCGGGCTGGATCACGTCGACGTAACGGTCTGTAATCATCATTCGGAAGAGAGCCAGATTGCAGTCCTGCTCCCCGCCGGCAACGGGGATGTTCAGGGCGTCTGCCGCTGCTTTGGTCGCCTCGTACTGCTCGAATGGGCAGGGCTCTTCGAACCAGGCATAGCGATTGTCCTGGAGCATGTGCCCGACCTCGATGGCTTTCGCGCTGCTGAAGGAGCCGTTGCCATCTGCGTAGAGCGTCGTGTCGTCCCCCAGCCGAGCACGCATGAGGGGAATCAAGGTCTCGGTTCGTCCCGGGCTTGAGTCTTCGTCGTTGAGCATGCGCCCCCCGACCTTGAACTTAACGGCTCTGGCTCCTGTCTCCGCCACTCGCCGAGCCAGGATATCGGCCTCTTCCTCTGCGCTCGTATCACGGTTCATCCGTGACAGGTAGCAGTCGAACTCGGTTTGACGGACGCTTCCCAGTAAGGCACACACGGGTTTCCCGGTCACCTGGCCGAGGAGGTCCAGACAAGCAGTCTCCACGTAAGCGATGCAGTTGAACAGTGGGGTGCCGTGGTACTTGTAGTTCTGACGGTACGCGTCTTTGACGCACTGTTCGACGCAGCGTGCATCGCGTCCGAGGAAAGAAGGAATGACCAGATCCTTCAGAATCGGGAGGAGGACGGGAGCACGGAAATTGCACGTGCCAACGCCGAAGCGGCCATCGGCCGTGAACGCGCGAACGAGGACGAGTCCATCGAGACGCACGACCTCGATTGCCTCCACCGTGATCTCTTTCGGGTGGCAATCGAGCAGTCGTGGTGCTGCACTGGGGAAGTTGTGTTGGTCTGAGTAGACAGCCACGGTGGCTCCGATGTAGCGGGCGGCGGCAGGTCGCGACGTGGTTCACCGCGCGGGCCTACAGTAGCCCCTCATGTGGTCAGTTCGAGCCGACCCCGGGGTTTGCTCGTCAGCGGAGGCGTCACTCTCGTGGCCGGTGACCTACTCCGCCTCAATGCCAAGGAGGCGGAATCCGTGGCCGGCGGCCAGGCAGGGATCCTTGATCACATACGTGCCGCTTTCGAACGCGGTCGTGACCTTTTCACCGGTCTCGATGTCGAAGATCCGGCTCGCCATCAGGCGTTTCCCTTTGATCGGTATGAGAGCGTTGATATCCAGCTCTGTACCGGCCAGGTACTGACCCTTCGCTTCGCCGTTGAACAGCAGGATCGCCGCTGAGCGCAGACTTGCGTTCGAGTAGACGCTTGCGTGAATGCCCTTGGCGGGGCAGTGGACCATGCCATCGGTGAGCCAATAGCCGGCAAAGAGGCACCGCTCTGTATCCGGAAGATTGACCAGCCCGCGAAGGCGGCTCAGCGTGCGGCGGAGCTCCAGGTGGTCGTCCTTCTGGTACTTGTAGTGCGTCAAGGCGGTCGGATGGATATCGTGGCTCATCATCATGGCCCACAGACTGCGCTTGATCCGGCTATCTCGCTCGGGCCTGGTGCCCTGAAAGTGCGACAGCCAGGGGCGGGCCACCTGCATGGTACTCTTGGTCCGAGCCATGGCCCGGAACTGACCGACGGGCCACTGGTCCAGGCTGGTCATGTCCGCCCCGTCTGCGTACCAGTCATTCTCCACCATCCAGAAGACTTCGGCGAATCCCAGATCGACGTGCATGTTGCTTGCCCACATGGGGGGGCGCATAAGCTGCCAGCCGAGTACGTGGAGCCGCTTGATGAGCTGACGGCGCCGGTAGAGGAGCCACTGTTCTTCCATGCACCCGCGTTCCGGGTTGTACTCCCTGACGGTGCCGATCGAGCTGTTGTCCCACCACGTTCCGTTGACGCCTGATTTTTCCAGCAGAGGTCTGTGGTACCAGATGAAGAAGTCGATCATGCTCTGGGTCCAGTTGACGCCGGTTACGGAAACTTGTTCATCTCTGGTCCATTGGGCCGTGCCCTGGTAGTTCCAACGTCCACTGTCGCTGGCAGAGCTTCGGTTCGGCTGCCAGTTGCTCTTGCCGAGCCATTCGCCACCGAAGGTCCGGAACTCCTCCGGGCCCATGCCGGTGAGTTGTCCGCTGCCATACATGATGAGCTTGGCGCCGTGGAAGAGCTTCGGACCGTAGCGCCACCAACGGTAGTTTTTCTTGTGGGTCCGCTGCTCCTCGCCCTGGTGTCGCATGCCGTAGAGCACGAATTTGCGCAAGGCGTCGTAATCCTCTGGCTGATCATTGACGAAATCGTCCACCGATTTGCCGTAGTAGCGGTAGCCGCGGGTGTCATGGGCGTCCAGACCTTCCTCGTTGAAGGTGCGGTGGCGCGGGTGGTTCGGCTTTGCGGGGGTGGCCTGTAACGCGAAGCGCACGGTACGGGGCTCGCTCAGGTCGACGGGGCCGGCCAGCATGCGCACACGCAGTCGCACATCTCCGTTCTTCAGACGCTCGATCCGGATCACGGGCTGGGTGTCCCGGAGTTCCCATCCGTCGGCGCTCCAGGCGAAGAACCACAGGCCGCGATCGCCGTTGCCGACATAGGTGCGCGGCACAAAGCTCTTCCAATCAAAACGGCTGCCCCGGTACCTCATCAGTTCCGTACTTTTGAAGTGAACGCCGGGTTTGGTCGGGATGGCGCTGAAGTGGTTACCGTTTCGTCCATCTCCCAGGCGCTGTACGTAGAGGGTATCGATCGGGCATCCTCTCTGGTCGTCGAGGTCGATCACGAGATCAGTGCTTTCCACGGGGGTGTCATTCGCCGCCCTGAGGGTCGCTTCAACTTCATACCAACCATCGTATTCGACGACAGCCTTCACGTCGGCGCTGACGGGGCCCACCTGGGTGCGGCCCCCGATGTCGACGCGGTGCAGGGCTGCGCTTTCTACTGTCTTGCCCTTGCCTTTGCCGACGAACGTCTTGCCGCCTTGTGTTACTTCGAGGCGCATGGGTGCTGCCAGGAGGCGCCTGGCGCCGCCGAACGTCCCCGTGGGAGGGGCGGTGTCGATCTGCTCGAGCAGACCGTTGGGGGCCACGCTGTAGATGCGTCCCCACATCCAGATGCCGTCCTGGATTTGTCTGCCGGTGTAGTGGCTCTTGCCGAGGGTGCGGACGCTGTTGCCACTCTTGACCTCCAGAGGCAGAAACGGGGGAATTACTTCTTCGCTCATGCCGAGGGTGTTGTGCTCCCACTCGTAGCGTTTGCGCACGAAAGACGCTTTCTTCGTGGAAACCACGACGCCGGCATCGTTGAGCAGCTCGAAACGAGCCACATACTCCCCATCAGCGAGTACGGGGAGATCGATGAGGAGTGGTCCTCCGGCCAGATCCACAATGGTCCCACTGCCCTGAGCCAACGGCTTCAGTGCCCGTTCTGCGGAGACCGCAACGCGGTATTCACGTGCGGTTTGTACTGACGCCGGGACCCCGAAGAAGTCGAGATCAACGCTTGCTTCCAGTTTGCGGCTGTAGGGGAGATAGGCGACCCGGTACTCCCATTCGCCGCTCTGCGGACGACCGGCTACCCACTTGTCCAGAAACTGCTCCTTGAATGCGTCGTCGAACTGCATGAAGGGCGATCGATTGTGGTAGAGTACCAGTGACTTCCTGCCGATCCTGGCAGTGACCTTGAGTTCAAAATGATTGCGACGCTGCCGGTCTGTGACAGCTACCTTGCTGATGGGCAGCCCCTCTTTCTGCAGAGACAGCGTTTTCTTGCTGCCGGGATCGAGGGAGACGGTCTGCGTTTCCGAGTGCACGGTTCTTCCGTCAGCGTCTTCAACGAGGACCTGGACGTCCACCTGTGCTGCAGTCTTGCCGCCTACCAGCTCCAGGTTCGCATCAAGACGGCCGGCCCCGATTTCTCCCAGCTTGAGAAACCGGCAGGCCGGCGTGTCGGGAGCAAAGCTCACCTGGGGGAAACTGTCCCATGCCAGCCAGGGCGCGCCGACCCACCCCGCGAAATACATGCCGGTACAGGAGTCCGTGCGCACGAGCTGCATGACCAGGTCACGGTTGTCCAGCTTCTTCACCTTCAGGCGCCCGATCTCAACCGCCATTTCCAGTTCCCAGGCGTCCGTGGTAACGTGGCACTTGACCGGGCCGCCCATGGACCACAATTGTTCCGTGCCGATGGTGCCGTTGTAGAGGTACTCGTCGATGTAGGCGGACTTGGCATTGGCCATGATCTTGTAGAAGCCCTTGCCCTGTTTCGTGGCGAGGTCGCGTCGTCCGTGACTGAGGATCTGTACTTCCACGTGGTCTTCAAACAGGATTGGAGCATGCCGTTCGACAAGATCGTTTTCCTTGACCCGTGCCACCGGATACGTGCCTTTGGGGTGTGGGGAACGCATCGCGAGGTAGAGGAAGGTATCGTCGTAGCCCAGGTACCACTGAACCTGCTGGATCTCGGGCACCAAGCTGCCATGTCCCCCGACTGAGCCTTCAGCCGTGACCCCGGTGAAGGCGCCGGCCCGTCCCCACTCCTCCTCTCCGATCCTGCCGTCGATGGTTGGCGCTGTGATTCTGGGCACACGCATGACCGGATGCGTGAAGTCGGAGTCTCCGGCTCCCCTGGTGCCGCTGCATGTCAGGATGCAGACGGCCAATAGTGTGGGCCAGGTTCCGTGCGTAATGGGGGGCGTCGTCACTGTTTTCTTTCCTCTGTTCTGCCGTGCCCGCAGTCTCGTTCACCAACGACACAAGGTCGCTGGGGTCTCATCTTGGCGGCATCTGTTACCAGCCTACGTTCCGGAACTGCCGATTGGGAACGAGAACTGGCCGCTGTAGTTGGAATCGTTGTAGACGGCATTGCGTATTGGGTGGGTCTCGGGCGACGCCGCGGGTGGCGGGTCAGGTTTGTAGATCCAGACGGCGTGCTCATCCCAGGTCAGGATCTCGTCGACACCGTCGCCGTCGACGTCTTTGACATCGCAGCAGAGCACGGGGTGTCCGTCGTTCGGGAACATGACAACGCGTTCGCCGTGTCCGTTGAGCAGCCCTCCTTCCTCGGGGTGGGTTGAGAGCAGCATCAGGTCGAGGTCGTCAAAGGTCCAGTTGACGGGTTGGAGAAGGCTTGCGTAATGAACGGGTTCGCACTCGGTCAGCACGTGTCCCTCGTGGTCCATGACAACGGTAATGCCGGCCTCGCCCCAGTACGTGTTGGCCACCAACTGAAGGCCGGGGATATCGTTGCGCAACTTGGCTGCCACGATGGTTTGTGCGTGGCCGATGTCGTGGTGTTGGCGAATGGTCCCATCGACGTCGAGCAGGAAGAACCCAGCGTCGCTGCCTGTCAGGGCTATGCGAATGGGCGCATCCCCCGGGCCGAACCGGCCCATCACGATACCGTCTGCATGGTCAAACGTGTCCAAACGCCATCTCAGGTTCCCCTCGCCGTCCAGGAGATCGTAGCCCAGCATGAGCTCGTCTCTGCCGTCCCCATCGATGTCGAAACTGGCTGGGTAGTGCCCGGTTGTGCAGGCGTGTTCCCAGAGCAGATTCAGGTCCTGATCGTAGGCCCAGGCGGTTGAGTACCGGTCTTTGAGGATGATCGTGTCTGCGTTTCCCGTTCCTCGCAGATCGGCGAAGTGGAGGCAATCGCCAACGGTTCGGGCCATTGGGAAACCGCCCGGGACTTCGTTTCCGGGGGCTGTGTTCGGGGTCGGTACGCAGCGCAGTGTTTCTCCGTCGAGTCCTGATGCCACTCTGAGTTGGAGGTCGGTCGTGTAGACGATGTCTGCCCGGCCTTTGGCATCCAGGTCATGCAGCTGGAAGCAGAGGTCACAGGTGGTCTCGAAGTGCTCCGGGACGGGCGTGCCCTGCTGCCAGAGAATGTTGCCGTCCAGATCGACCGCCGTGAGCGAACGGATCATCGTGTGGTTGTCTCTGCCCAGGTACATTAGTGGCTGAGCAATGACGATCTCGTTCTGACCGTCCCCGTTGATGTCACCGATGCGCAGGTTCCGGTCACTGCCGAAGCCCTCCGTATCGATGCGCTTCCAGAGCGTTGCGGCAGGATAGTCGCCTGCCTGTGGACGGCTGCTGGGCACAGTGGGGGACACGAGAACATTCCGACCCGTCACTTCGAATTCCGCGAACCGGGCTGGCGCATGTGCCAGCAGGCCTGCGGGACCGCCCCTGCTTGTCCAGTCGGCCCCACTCACCTCGACGTCATCCAGCAGTACTCGCACATGGCCAGACGTGCAGCGCAGCTCGAGCTTCCGGTACTCATCCGGGCTGAAAGACGCCGGAACGCTCGCGAGTTCTCGATCTTCGCCGTGTCGTCGATGCACAAGAGACAGGTGTTCCGGATGGGCCAGGAGGGCCAGGAAGTCGCGCGAGTGCCGGTAGTCGACAACGAGCCCTGCGGGAGCCGCGAACGAGAGCGTTCGCAGACGCACACAGGCGCTGTTCAGGCGCCAGGATGCGTCGCCGGTCACGAGCAGTGGGTACGACTTCTCGGCCCAGAACTGCTGCTCGACCGCCCGTTGGCCGGTCTCCTCGTCGATGATACGCCAGCATCCTCCGCCACTATTCCGCCAGGTGTAGTGGGTGGTGGCCTCTCGCCAGGGGCCCAGCCGGCCCTGATCGGTCCGGCAGTGGTACTCTCCCCACGGGGTATAGTCGTTGGGTATGTGCCCAGGTGCGTAGCCGGTGAAGTCATCGCTGACGTGGAATGTCGCGGTCATCAAGGTGGTCTTTCCAGGCTTCCGGGGCGTCTGCTCGCGGTCCTCGATACAATCTTATTCTCCAACGACGCGGGTGTGCTGGAGGCTCAGGCCGTCGCGGAGGGGCATGGAGGACTACTGTGACAGCACATGCCTTGTGACGCCAGCAGTCACGGGATCGTCGCAGAGGAGAACGAGCGTCGAGATATCCGTCGCTGTTCCGCGTGGCGTGGTCCCCGAATCGCGTGTTGGTACCGGCAGGACTTTGGCCCGAGAGTGGGAACGGAGTGGTTGACAGCACGCGATGCATACGTGATTGTTCCGTGATGAGTTGTCTCACTAGGGAGTGGCTATGGAAACGGCAGTGAATGGTCCTGTTTTTCGTCAGGCTGTGGACGTGGAAGGCCTGGTTACGGCAGACTCTTCTCCGGGGCTGCGGGTTGTCCGCATCACATCTAGCTCGGAGCATGCGCATTCACACATCTACATGGAGGCCCCGGTCTTCACTCCGGATGGTGGCCGCTTCATCTTTCAGCGCGTCGATCCCGTCCCCCCCGACACCAACATGCAGAACCGCTGGCGGGAATACTGGCTCTGCGACCTGGAAGACAATTTCGCGCTTCGACAGCTGACCGACGAACCAGGCGCGATCGCTCCATGTGTGACCCCGGACGGCCGTTTCATGTACTACTTCATCACTGAGCTGGATCCGCGGAAGCGTTGTGGAATCCGCCTTAAACGCGTCTGTCTGACATCGTTCACACGCGAGACGGTCATGGTTCTTGACAGGGCTCTCTCGGGCTTAGATGCCCCTCCCAGTCGTGTCTACTCGCTGTCTACCGTCCGTTCCGACAGTGCCGCGGTGAGCACGGGTGTGTTCATCGGCGATGGTGAGAGAAACGGCACGTGGGGGGTGCTCGTCTGCGACGTCGAGCGGGGATCGGCCGATGTCGTCCTCGCGGGGCCGAACTACTTCAACCCCCATCCACAGTATTCGCGCAGCAGCGACCCGAAGCACTGTCACGATCTCCTGGTTCAGCACAACACGGGAGCTGACACGGATCCGTTGGGAGGGCTCACCAACCGCCGTTCCGGGTGTACGGTCGAAGTGATCCGCGACGACGGCAGCGACTTCCGCGAGATTCCATGCGGCAGTGCGACCGAAACATGTCACGGACACCAGGAATGGCGCGGCACATCGGCCACGACGCTGATCGGCGTGAACCATACGTTCCCGGACGGCACGGTTACGAGGCCTGTGATTGAGGCGGCACCCGTGCCTGCCGTTCAAGCCGACGACACCCCTCCTGCCTTGCTCCCGAAGGCGGAGACGTCGCGCAACGACATTACCCGGGAGCTGGACGGACCGGCGTTCGGGCACACCGCAATTGACTCGACCGGCACGCGATTCGTCGGCGACTGGCGGGCTGTGGGTGAGGGCGCTGAGGCTACGCGTTTGTTTGTCGGTACACTGCCTGCCGTTCCCGATGCAGCCCTGTCCGTGCGATACGTGCTCCATCCACGTTCTAGTTACACGGGCGACCAAGTCGTGCACCCGCATCCATTCCTCTCTCCAGACGGCACCAAGGCGTTTTTCAACAGTGACTTCGGCGGGCTGCCGCAGATCTGGATGGTAGATGGAGTCGGTGACCTCTTCTGAGGTAGACGCATCATGATTACGGGGAGAAGGACAGCCATGTGCACGCATGCTCGCTTTTGTGCCGCTGTGTGGGTTCTGGTATCGGCATCGGCCGTGGCCCAGAGGGTGGATAGCGCAGGGACAAACACAGCGCTTCGGCTGCCGAAGCAGGGCGAGACGCTGAGTGTGCATGCGCGGTGCGGCAGCGTAGGGGGCGCGGTCAAGTTGGCATTCGGCGCCCCGCCACGTGGCAGTGTCACACTGACCGTAACCTGTCAGGATCTCCCCAAACTCAACCATCACTACCAGCTGACCAAGGTCAAAGAGCCGTTGCCTGATGCGGTGCTGAAACTGCAGCTCACCGGCAAACATGGATGGGACCAACGGCGCGTCGAGCGTACCTACTTCATTCGGCCGGATGTACACTTCTATGTCAAGGATGATTTTGACAAGGCTGTGGCGCGTTGGGGGGATTATCCGCCGGCCTCGGAGCACGGGTTCCGGCTCGAGCTGCGACACGTTGCGGAGCGGGTCGAGATCGCGCTGGATGGACGTGCCTTCACGAGCTTCCTGACTCCTCCCGACGATGCGGTGACCGTCTCGGTCAGTAAAGGGGGAGAACTGGCGCAAACGGTGACGGCGCGTGCTGTGGAGTCCGCACGCTACCTGCCGTTGGACATCTCGCGGAATCCGCATCAGGGGGAATTGCGTCTCCACGATGTCCCGCTGTCGGCCGGCGTGCAGGATGTTGCCGGCGTCCCGGTCAACGTGGTCCCACCGGAGGCCGAGGTCGATGTCGGTCGCGCGCGTTGGCTGCGGCAGGATGGCGGCAGTTCGGACATCTATGACCCGTATTACCGACGGACGGCCTGGGACGGTGTACCCGAGACCGTCATGTTCAGCGTCCCCAGGCGATTCTACAACTATGCCCACGTGCTGTGCGCCGTCGAGCAACGGGGGGAAGAGAGCCCCAGTATGAGTGTGCGCCTCGCGCGTTACCGCCAGATCTGGGACGGTAGCGGGGCAACTCAGGCGGAGACGACCGTCGTGCTTGATCCGGACCGTCCGCAAGGCTGCACCGCCCTCAAACCGCTTGGTCGTGTGTATGGGACAGCGGATGGAAAGAAGACGGAGCTCAGGTTGTTTCTGGCTGAGATTCCGCTTGGCACCGGGGAACTGGCCGACTACCTGCGGATGCAGGAGATGACCGGCCGGGACACACCGGACTTCTTCTATCTCGAGTTCACGCGCGAACTCCGCACTCGCGTGACGGGCAGTTATTCCTACTATGAGAGGAAGCCACTGGGCCCCCCGAGCGGGATCCATGTGTTGGGCGTGACGTTGGAGAAGGCACCCGTACGGCTCGTAGTTGGCTCTGATCAGATCGGGAACGTCTTCTACACCAATGGATCCCCGGCCCTTGAGATTCTGTCGGAGAACCCCTCCGACACGCCGTTCCCCGTGCGCCTGGATGTGTGTCTGACCGACTTCTCCGGCTGCGAAGTCCGCAAGCAGGTCGATCTGGTGCTGGCTCCCGGGACCTCCACCATCCCATATCCTCTTGTCAATCTCCCGGTGGGATGGTACAGCGCCCGGTTCCGGTTCGGGAAGGGGAGTCGCCCGGTGTGGCAACAGCCGCTGACCTTTGCGCTTCTGCCACCGGACACGCGTCAGGCCGGGGCCGAATCGCCGTATGGAACCTGGTGGTTTTCGCGCTCGCACTACTGTGAACCGCAGGCGGAGAAGGTGTTGCCTTTAGTGCAGAAGATGGGATTTCGGCATGTGACGCCAAGGGACCTGAAGCCTGATTACGGGCACACCCCGGAGGCCTTTTCCCGCTATGGGGTTTCGCCCAGCATGATGCGGCGGATGAAGGAGCGTGAGAACCTGCCGTCCATCGAGGACCAGATGGGCACGTTCATGGGGGACTGGCCCGGCACACAATACGGCATGGTCTTTCACGAAACAGGGGGACTTCCCTTCGGTCTCGAGCCACCGCCCGAATTGATGGGCAAAGAGCCACCCGTGTTCACCGGCAAAGACCTCGAGAAAGAGGACGAACTGCTTGCACACATCGAGCGGCATGCCGCAGCGATCCGCGGTGCCGCACCGGACGCCAAGATCATCTTGGGGAATTCGGTCACGAATTTCAACGTGCACTGGCTGCGGAAGAAGCTCCCGCGTACGCAATGGGATTACATCGGCGTCGAGATGGCCGTCCAGCTCTTTAATCCGGAGAGTCAGCCGCACGGCTGGAATCTGCAGGGCCTCTGGATGACCAAGCGGATGTGTGAGCTCTATGGTTACGACGACATCCCCATCACCTCCTGCTATGAGTTTTCCTACCGCTCGACCGCGCCCGGGGCACTCACGTTGGAGGAGCAGGCCAACTGGTACACGCGGGACGTTCTGCACTGCCTGGCCTACCGCCTGCCGAGCATCAATGTGGCTCTGTTGTTTGATGTGGACAGCGCATACTACTTCAGCCGTTGGGGGGCGACAGGGGTGTGCACCCGCTCACCGCGGATGATGCCCAAGCCGAGCTATGTCGCCCTGGCAACTCTGACACGTGTTCTGGACCGCGCGCACTACCAACGTTACCTGGACACCGGTTCGCACAGCGTGTACTGCCTCGAGTTCAAGAGCGAGATCGGATTCACGTACGCCCTCTGGACAAGCACCGGGGAGCGGGATGTGGAACTGCGTCTGGCCCCGGGGGCTGGTGGAGGCATTCTCGTCAGCGGCATGGGGGTGGAACATGAGGTCCCTGCTGAAAATGGGAAGCTGGCGTTCCGCGTGTCCGAGTCCCCTGCGTATTTGGTCCTCGAAAGGCCGCTGCGCGGCGTTGCCGCCGGCACTCCGTACCACCAGCGGCCGGAGCTCGAATCCGAGAACGTTCTCGATGCACTGAACGCGGCGGATTGGCGCATTGTTGAGGAAGGCGACGAGGCGTTCCGAGGGTACTGCCCGTACAAGCCGTTGACGGAAGCGACCTGCCTCCTTTCACCCGGCGAGAAAGGTGGGATGAAGCTGACTCTGCGTTCGCAGCCGGACGTGCCGGATATCGTCGGTCGTTACGTGGTGTTGGAGCCGCGGAATGGCTCGATTCCTCTTCGGGGGCAACCGGACACGCTCGGCGCCTGGGCAAAGGGTAACAGCAACTGGGGACGTCTGGTGTTCCAGGTGGAGGATGCTGAAGGCAACCGGCACAGCTCGATCGGGCTCAGTGGGTGGGATTGTTCAGACTGGCGCTGTCGGACACGGATCAATTTCGACGGCTGGAAACTCATCAGCCGAACATTCCCGCGTCCCTACGCCTCGGGGCATCCTGATCTGGCCGCCCATCAGTGGTCTCAAGGTGCGAGGATGAGTCCCCCGGTGAAGGTCACGCGTCTCTACGTCATTTTGCGCGAGAAACTGGTGTACCTGACCGACATGTTACCGGCGACGAGCATGTCGATTGAGCTTCGGGACCTGAGTTCGGGAATTGGCGTGCCAGCTCGGTGAGCCGGGCATTTGTTCCTGGGCAACAGGAGACTGCCAGGGCCTGAGCAGACCGCTCGGGGTATTGTGCACGAATGGGACTTGGCGTCACGCACATTTCGCGAAGGAGATTGTCGGCCCCAGGCGAACGGCCGTGCATGTTGTCCGAACACCACAACTCTCTGCCACCCGCCTGACGATTCGCCGCATCGTGCGTGGCGAGATGGGACCTGGTCTGCGCGAGGATGGAAGCAGCCAACCAGTCTCGGGGGAAATGGTCTTGTCCATGACGAGGGGCACGACGTGGCAGGGAGGCGGATCCGGGATGCTGTCTTTGTGTCTTTCCCAGAGGAAAAGCGACGGGTGCCCGATTGCCCCGAGACGACAAAGCTGACTCGGGAGGGCCTTTGAGCCATTCAGGGCGTTGAGGATGAATCTCTCTTTCGGATTCCCACACGCGGCGAGGAGTTTCAGCATATCGTCTTCCGTCGCCGGCGGACGCGGACGCGGACGCGGCGCATGCTTGATTTCAACGGTAATGTCCAAACCAAGCAGCCGATCGAGAACTGTGCGAATGGCACACAGGTGCAGGCGCAGCGTAGCGTTTCCCATGCCTCGTTGTTTCAGGTGGTCGAGGTAGTCGTCCACATCATCTTCCCTGAGATGTACGAGCCTGATTGGCCTGACATGCTGCAGGAAAGCCGTGACGATCCGCGCGTATTTTGTTGCAGTAGAGGGGGCGTAGCCCTGCACAAGAAGCGCGTCACTGAGGTCGCCGGCTACGTTGATTCCGGGCTTCAGCTTGGCGGCGGAGCTCTTCGCAGGGGTGGGGCGTGGTTCGAGGCACGCCACAAGCAGTGCCTCAACCGTCCCAAGAAACACCTTCCCAATGAGATGAGCTGTCCCGAGACCCGTGAAGTCTCCACCTATTCCTGCCTGCACTTGAGCGTCTCCCTCTGTCTATAGAGCAGGGCATAGAAATAATAGCAGTATAAAGTGCGCGATTAGAGAAGTCAAGAGAGGCGACACTTCCGAGACGCACGCAGAGCCATTTCCCATAGAAGAAGTGCTCAGAGCGGATTCGCTCACCGGCTCGGTCTCTTCCAAAATGTGTCACAGGCCAGTTGGGAGTGCCCCGGTTGTGCCGGCCAGGCTGTTGTCCGGAAAACGCGCTTTTCCAGGACAGACGTTTTCCGGACAGTCCCTGCCTGGGGCTCTCACGTTGTTGTCCGGAAAACGCGCTTTGCCAGGACGAAACCAGGCTTTCCCAGACGCTCAGGGCGTCCTCCCACAGTGTGGGGGTGGGTTGTCGTACTTGGCGTTGTTCGGGGAATACGCGTCGTGAGTGCGTGGGGTATGACGTGGCAGTCGCTTTGTGGCCCACGAGGTGTAGGGTGACCCGGTGTCTGGTGAACGCTTCGGCTCGGGCGGCATCCGCTGACACGTTCTTGGGGGAGAGCGTGGCCGTGTGGCTGTTCGCCCGGTCCACGTGTCCATTGGACGCAAGTTCTGTGAGACGTATACGGCTGCGGCCATACCGGCCGCCAAGGCTGCTGGAGGCCTGCAGAATGACGATGTTTCGCCTGAGAGCAACAGTCCTGGTTTCTGTCTTGTGCGCCTGTGCCTGGGGTCAATCTCATACGCCCGTCAGCGTCGATCTGCCGCCTGATCGGGCGGAGACGTTCCGAGCCAGCTATGACGCGGGATACTCTGAGTACTATGGACGTGGCCTTGAAGCCGACTATGCCCGGGGGTCCCGAGACGTGGTCCTGCGGCCCTATGACCGCGGCAACCAGAAGGACATCGGTCTCTACCGTTCCGGCAGCACTGGGGGGCCGGTCGAGAAGGCGTTGCGGGTCGAGCGCGGGCGCTGTCACCGCTACGATGCGTCCGGGAATGTCAATCTTCGGCGCGGTACTCTCGCCTTCTGGATCAAGTTTGACCTTCCGGTTGGGCGTGTGCACAGTGGCCTGCTGTCCATCAGCACGGTGTCGCAGGGGGGCATGACCTACGGTATTCGTGGGCGCTACGGGCGTATTCTGGTGCATGGTCCATGGGATGGCAATTTCGACTTCAAGTCGTCGCCATGGGCAGCGGAGACCTGGTACCATCTCGCCGTTGCCTGGGATGAGACCAGGGGTGTCCAGCTCTATGTCAATGGCAAACGCACGCGTTCGGAGGAGGTAACCTGGCAGACTGAGGATCTCGAACCCGACAAGATCATGGTCGGTACGTGGACCTATTGGGGAGGTGCGAAGCAGCCTC
>Ga0209045_1000575_pt1 | contig 42476 bp, 20 predicted proteins | sample SaaInlLV_10m_DNA_4_FD_184664 | JGI IMG/M metagenome (GOLD analysis project Ga0209045, IMG submission 184664) | Marine microbial communities from expanding oxygen minimum zones in the Saanich Inlet - Saanich Inlet SI072_LV_200m_DNA (SPAdes) (version 2) | ecosystem: Environmental > Aquatic >...
CCCGCCGTACAACCCAGAGTTCCGCACGTCACACCCTCCGGTATGGCGACCGGACTGAAGCCAAGACAGGTAGAACCAACTGGCGATTTCATGTTGGCCATTAGATATTGCGGTCACAGCAGATCGTCAGTTGAGGAGAAAGCACATGCGGGTCTACATACAATTTGACTTCGAAGGGGTTGCGGGGTTCGTGATCCGTGACAATCAGGACCGGAACATCCCCGTCAACCTGGATCGCACCAGGCGTTTCATGAAGATCGCGACAGCTGAAGTTTCCGCCGCCGCGATGGGTGCGTTCGATGCAGGTGCGGACGAGGTCGTTATCTGGGATTCCCATGGTCAAGGCAATACGCTTCTCGTGGAGGAGCTTCCAGAGCAGGCACAGCTGATCACCGGGCAATGCGGGCAGGGACCGTGGCTGCCCTTCTTCAAAGGCACCGATGTGGGCATGTACATCGGCGGCCACGCCATGACGGGAACTGCCCATGCCGTCACACCGCATACGTTGCTCGAAGTTAACGGGAAGGAGTACGGAGAGGTAGGTATGTTCATTCTGGAATGCGGCTCCCGGAATGTCCCCGTTGTGTTTGTCTCCGGCGACTCGGCCGTGCAGCGAGAGGTGCGGCCTCTGGTTCCTGACAGTGAGTTCGTGGTGACGAAGGACGCAGCGGGGCCGAGCATCGCCAAGACCATCACGCCGGCGCTGTCCGTAAAACTCATCCGGGAAGCATCTCGGCGGGGAGTGAAACGACAGAGCCAGATTGAGCCTTGTTGCCTGGAGGCTCCGTTCACATTTCGCGTCGGCAGCACGGCAGACAAGCACCGACCGCCGGAAGGCTTTACCCCCGACACCGGAGATCTTCTTTCCGCCTACCGGGCCTTCCTGTCTACTCATCTGAACTACTGCAAGGGCTGGCCGGAGTACGAGTTGCGAGACGAGAACTACGAGCCATATGAGTAGTACTGACAGGGCTCTCGCCCCAATGCGATTAAGTTTCTCAGGAAGACGGTCGCGGCATGGCAGCCCCTCCCACGTTACGGGAGCACACAATGTGGGAGGCGGTGCCACCCGGCGACTCTTTGGCCATCCGGGAACCAGAGAGAGCTAATAGCATTGGGCTCTCGGCCCCCATCCCCCCACCGGGAGCCCACCGGCTGTGAAAGGCGCGACTTAATGAATCACCGGCAGGTCCGATATGCGGCACTGTTCTTCGCCGTTGGCGCTCTGGCTGTTGCCCAGGATGTGCGCGTCCCAATGGCGCCTGGATCCTGGCGGCCGACTCCGGGCTGGACTCCTCACACCGTGGCCGATGAACACTCGCACACGTCCGAGGACGGCGTTGCGACGTTTCGCGCGAGCGGAAGCGGCGGGACGATGATCTGGCTGCAGTCCCTCGATTTGGGGGACCTGTCCGGTGTTCGTCGCGTGACCATGCGCTACCGTGCTACGGATGTCGATCCGCATCTCGCGTCTTACTTCCTCTGGGGAGACCAGGGCGATGAGTCGCGCATGGGCCGAGACAACTTCCTGTTTTTCGTTGAGGATCTGATTGTGGATGGGGAGTGGCACATCGCCGGTACGGCCTGTCGGCTCAAAGAGCTGAAGCGTTTGGCCCTCCGGTTTGCGGCTGCGAAGGGAGCAACGGGGAAGGTGCAGGTGGACTGGATTCGTCTGAGCGCTGAGCCACCGCGCTTCCCGATCCGTGAGATGCTGCCATGGACCCCGAGCGAGGCGGTCTCACAGCCAATAGCCCTGGACAGCCTGCGCTCGCTTGGGCTGACGGGGGTGCAGAGCTCGCTCGCCCTGAGTGACTGGTTCGATGCCGGAGCGGTTGAGATTGCCGGAGCCCGTTTTGTAGTCCCACGAGAAGGAAATCTGTCGGTCCCGACGTCCAAGAGGGAAACCACGGAGATCAGTATCCCCGTGGGCGCGTCTGCGGCTGAAATCCACCTGCTCGTTGGGGGGGATTTTGCTCCCAAGCTGTTGGGCTACCACGGTTGGGAGAATGGCGACCGGATCTTCCGGCCAAGTCAGTTCCTGACGACGATACACTATGCCGACGGCACTTCTCTGGAGCAGATGCCTCTCTGCCTTGATCGCAACGACTATGGCGTCTGGCGAGGGCTTCACGCCTACGCACTTCGGGCAGACCCGACCAAAACGGTCGCTCGCGTTGTGCTTCGGGACGGGGCGACGGTGAGCCGCTTCCTGGTCATTGCGGGGACAGCATCTCAGGAGCGTCTCGTTCCCGTTCCGCCGGTTCAGGCGAAGGCCACTCCAGCCGGATCATCGCCCCGCAAGTCCGTGCCTTCGATCACGCGCGTTGACCGCAACCTGCAGGTGCAGACCGACACGGGGTTGGTCGTCTTTGATCTGGGAAACGGCCTGGCGATCTCGGACCTGACGAATGGGTACCACACCGATTGGCCGGTGACTGCGAGCGGCGTTCCCCTGTTCCAGGTGACGGACGGGTTCAGATCCTGGGCATCAGACACGTTCGTGATGCGCTCCTGTGAAGTGGCTGGCGATCGCGCGACGGTCTGTCTCACCAGCATCGAGGCGCGGGTTGAGGTCGCTGTTTCGGTTCAGGCCCTGCGAGGAGATGAGGTCGAGGTGGCCCTCGAACTGACGAATACGGCGGACACGGACCGACGACTGCATGTAGAAGCGGCTCGGATTGCGATCAGTGCCCCGGCCGGGGCAGAGCGGCTCTGGTACGTTTACCCGCGCCTGGGGATTATCTGGAGTAATCGTGATCGCACTTTCCGTGAAGCCCATGCGGGGTATTTTCCCACCCAATGGATGGGGGCCTATGACCGCGCCGGTGGCGGCGGCGTCTACCTGATGACCCGGGACACGGAAGCGCTATATCGGCACTATGTCTTACGGAAGAAGGGGGCTGACGTGCGGCAGTCGATCGAGTACCGGGAACAGAATCTGCCTGCCGGGCAGGCGAAACAGTTCCCCCCGATCTACATCGGTATCCATGGTGGGGATTGGCGGATCGGCTGGCAGCGCTACCGCACGTGGCTGGGAACCTGGCAGAAGCCGATGGTTCCGCGCAGCGATTGGTTCCGGCGCGTCTGGAACTTCAGAACATCCTGGTTGCAGTACTTCAAAGGAGACACGTGGTACGATTCGGAGCGTAATACCTATGTAACGAAGGACCTCCTCGCCAAGGATCGGGAACTGTTTGGCCCCGTGGGGATGAACCACTTCTTTGACTGGCGGCAGACCAAGCAATACGGCCGCTGGGGAGATTACAGCCATTATCACGAGATTGGTGGTCTGAAGAAATTCCGCGGCATGATCGCAGACCATCACGATGCCGGAACACGCGTTGGCCTCTACCTGGATACCTATCTTTGCAGCAAGTCTTCCAACATTGGGAAGGCGCACGGTGAAGAGTGGGCCGTCAAGCGTCGGAATGGGACGTATATGGACTCCTATTCGACCAAAGAGGACCCGCTGTGGAACCAGTGTGTCTGGCATCCCGGTTGGCGTGACTACCTGTCCACGCGATGCGCCGACTTGGTGCGTGAAACCGGATGTGACGGTGTCTACCTGGATGAAGGGGGAACGGATCTTGGGGCGTACTGGTGCTGGCGGGACGACCACTCGCATGAGGTCCCGGGCTGTCGGCAGACCGGTTTTCTCGAACTGTGCCGCGAGACCAGACGAAAGCTGCCGGCGAAGGCCGTTCTCTACACCGAACACGCTCCGGCCGATGTCGTCATTCCCTACCTTGATGGTGCCTACATTACGGCCCTTGGACGCTCTGATGTTGATGTCACTCCCGGATATGTGCACATTCATCGCTTTGCGTTTCCTGACTTCAAACTCCTTCCGATCACATGCGCGGGCAGTCTTTCGCACGGTATCTGGGATGGGTTGCGCTACTCCATGTTCAATGGGGCCGCCCTCTATAGCCTCTCGTGGGGACATGAGCCTGAGGCATTTGAGCTTACCCGCAAAATCAACACGATCCTCACTGAGCACGAGGACGCATTTCTCACCATGCAGCCCGAACCGCTCGTAGATACGCTTGTCCGGGGTGTGCTCTGCAACCGGTTCCCGGGAGAGCAGGAAACCATCTGGACCCTGTGGAATGGAGGTTGGCAGCAGTTCCAGGGAGCCGTCTTGCGTGTTCCTCACCAGGCAGGCATGGTTTACTCGGACCTGTGGCATGGCCGGGACCTCGCCCCGCGTGTCGAGGATGGACATGCCATCATTGAGCAGGATCTTGGAGCCCGGAGTATTGGTGTAATTTGTCAGATCCGCCATTGACCGAGGAGAGCTGAATGAGAAGCCGATGTCGAGAGCTGGGCCCTGCCGTTCTGCTGGCGATTATCCTTGCCGGTTTGACCGATTCGGCAGAGGGAGTAACCCATCCGTCTGTCTTTCGTCTCGAAATGGAGCGTGCGGGAGAAGGGCGTGCCGGCGCCTCCGGGATCGGGTGGAAGGTTACCCCTGTCGACGGGGCCAGTGGAGGTTCTGTGCTGTCCGGCCCGGCAGCGGATGCCCTTGCGGAATCGAGCGGCGTTGCGCTGCAGTTGCCTCGACCGGGTACGTACAACCTGTGGATACGCTACTACCAGTCCCTCAGACCGGGGAGTTTCTACCTGTTGATCCGGGACGAAGACGGGGAAGCCGTCGCATTCAGCAAATTGGACTGGCACGCACGGTTGCCGGTGGCTCAGCCTTACCTGAGCAAGCCGGCTCGTCCGGAGAAGCCGGGCTGGGCATGGGAGTGTGTCCCGGCAGTCTTCGAGCGGCCAATGAGAGCATCGCTGTCGGTTGGGGCGCTTATCCATGGCGGCGGTCATGCGCGACGCCAGGTGGATTGCGTTGTGGTCAGCAGCGACCTGGCGTTCGACCCACGTGGTGCTGTGCTCAGCGACCTGCCGGCCGGGCCCGAGATCGGGCCCGTGCCCCCCCCCGTTGCCGGCACTCCGGAAGTGCACGCCCGCGCCTTCGCGGGAGTTGATAACCTCAAGAAGCGATTCCATCTTGGCCTGATCAACAACGCCGCGATGTACCTTGACTACGCTCGGATTGTACGTTTGGGGTTCAACGCGGACCATGGGGCGTGGCGCGGCTCTGCCAGGTACGGTGTGGGCACGATGGCGTCCATTGAGACATTCGCGAAAGGGGACAAAGAACTTGCCAAAGCCCATCCGGCTCCCGAAGGCCGGTTCGTTAACGCGGAAGGGCAGGTTGGGCGTGGTTGGAGTCTGAGTTTTGCGCCTTTGCGTGTCGCAGCAGAACGCGAGTTGAGACGGCGCCTTGAGTCATGCGTCGATCGACCTGAGATCGAGGACTGGCGGATTTGCGCGGAGGTCGCCGGCTGGATGGACTACAGCGAGCCCTCGCAGCGAGCGTTTTGTGAATGGCTGAGCACGCGCTACGACAGGATTGAGGAGCTTAATCGCATCTGGGGAGCAGAGCACGACTCGTTTGACCGTGTCACCCCGCCCCGAACCGTGGCGGAGAACAAGGCCGGGTGGCTTGACTTCCGGGAGTTCTGCGGCCAGACATTCGCCGAAGCAGTGGCCGCCCAACGTCCCATCATTGCCGAGTTGGATCCGGAACGTAGGTTCTGCATCGGTCAGAACTCGAATCTGGACTTGCTCGCGCCCGCCTTCACTGCCATGCGGCCGATGAACTGGGAGCAGTTTATTGAAGTCGCATTTGCTGAGCAGCCATACGTGGGGTGGGACACCTATTGCGCGGATGACTACCTGGGCTGCGAAGTTGACTTGCTGCAGAGCTTGGCAGGTGACCGTGGGCTGATCAACGAGGAGTGGAACACCCATTCCACGGATTGGCGGATCGCCGCCCGCACGTTCTGGACGATGGTCGGCAAGGGCGTCAAGGGCATTTACTGCTTCCAGTTCCAGGAGGGAACACATCACGATTCCTATCCGAAGTGGGCATTGCTGCGGCATGACCTGGCACCCAAGAACAAGCTCGGTGCGTTTGCGGACTGCGCACACGAAGTGCACCGACTGGAGAGGCTTCTGACCCATGCCCGGCGGCGCGATGCGGTGAAGCCCGTCGCCCTCTATTACAGTCGGATCGACCTGTCACTGGACCAGCCTCTGGCCAGCACGTGGGGGGAGGGTGTCGACTCCCCGTATCACGTCTACGAGGTCTTGCGCGGACTTGGCTACAGCGTACGCTGGATCACGCCGAAGCAGATTGAGGAAGGGCAGCTGGCGTCGGTTGGCGCCGTGGTTCTGGTTAACGCACAGCATGTTCCGGCAACTGCGGCTTCGACGTTGGCCGGATGGGTCAAGGAAGGCGGTGCCGTGATCGGCGACCGCTGGCCCGGAGCCTTCGATGAGCACGGCAGGCCACAGGATGTGCTTGCCCCCATCTTCGGGGTCTGTGCCGCCAAACCGGGCAAGAGCCAACGAGCGAAAGGGAAGCTTGCCCTTGAGGAGTCGACGCAGGGGTACGGGGAAGTCACGATCAGCGCGATTGAGGGAGATGAACGACACAAGACCGTGGGCGAAATGTGGCAGCAGTGGGATGCGACGCATCCTGTGGCGCGTGAGCTTGGCCCATACATGCTTAGCGGGTTCGGACTGCAGCGGGTCCAGTGCGTCGATGGACATGTCATCGGGATGACGTTTGGCGGGCGTCCCGGTGTCGTTCTCAACGAGCCGGGGAAAGGTCACTCACTCTACATCGCCATGCTGCTCGGATCGCTGTACAGCAGTTCCGCGACCCAGTTCGAGTGGGATACAACACACTCCGGGTTGGATGCCTTCCGCCTGCTGGATGCGTTTCTTAAGCATGCGGGGGTTCAGCCTGCGGTCAACATCGGTTTGCCCCCTCGGCTTCGGGCCAAGGTCCGTATTGAGGTGCCGCTTGTGGATGCTGCGGGCAATGTGCTGATCGGCGTGACCAGCTTCAATGATGAGTCGCTCGTCTCCCTCCCGTTGACGGTCCGTTGGCCTGAGGGACTCCCCGAGCCCGTTCGAGCGTTTGTGGTGGTTGGGGGAAGTAGACAGCTGACGCCGTGTCCGTCTGATCTGGTAGACGACAGCCTTCACGTGACCGTCCCGGAGGTGGACACGCACGCGACAATTCTGTTGCTCCGTGACAGTGCTCCTTTGGTGTCGCTGCGCGTGAAGGGAGCGCCTCGCGCCATCGCCGGACTCCTCCATGTGTCCCCGGGGACCGAACTGCAGGTCGAGGCAACGGTCCACAACCCATCGCCTCGACGTCTGGATGCCGGGGATGTAGCCCTGGTGCTTCCACGCGGATGGTCGACGCCTCGTTCCCAACGCAGTATCCGCGCGATCAAGCCGTGGGCGAAGCGTTCGGCCACGTTCCGGGTGACTGCGCCATCGCTCTGCGCTGCACGACGTCTGCGCCCACTACTCGTGCGGTACACCAACGCAACTCTCACATCCACCCCGGCCACCGAGTTGGTCTGGTGGGAAGGCGCGTTGGAGCTGCCTGAGCGATGAGGCGGCTTATGCCGGCCCACATCAGAAGTCGTGATCAGCTGTTTTCTGGAGAGCGGTCGTCCTCGACCGTTTGGCACGCGCGCAGCTACGGCGGCGGACCGCCGCTCTCCAAGAGAACGTCGTGTTGTCGACGGTGAATTCCCAAACGAGGCGGTATGAGTACAACAGTTCCCACACGAGACCGGCCTTCGGGCCGATGTGCGCCAGTCATTCTGGGGTGTGCAGCCACGCACGTTCATTTGGAAGAACGTGTCCTGCCGCTTGTACGGCGGATGGCCCTCCAGCCGCCACTCAAAGATGCCGCCCGGAGGCCGTGCGGCGTACTATGGGAAGAATGTGCCCTGCCGTCCGAAGGCCGTACTGCAGCCATCCGGAGCTGCCCACGACCACGTGCCTGGCGGCATGTGCGGGGGCGTCTGATCGCGTTGTTGGTTGCATCCGCAACGGCCCTGGCCCTTCCGCATGAGCCGTTGGCCCCGCAGGCCAGGGCGGACGAACCGGACGAGCTTTCCTGGGAGCACTTTGCCACGTGCCTGCACTGTTTTGGGGATTTCACGGAATGGGTTGCTGACAGCACTGCGGCCTGGGAGAAAGCCCGGCGGAGTGCAGCCGAGGCAGGTCTGGTTACTGATCCACCAAAGGAGTTCAGCACGCTTTGGTTCGAGGCGGAAGACTTCCCATTGCGGGGCAAGACCTGGAGTGTCATTGAGGCGGAGAGGCACGCTGGCCGCCCGGTCAGCGGAACCGGACTGCTGCGTGGTCGCTACGGGCACAATGCGGGATTCGTCAGGAGAAGCGTCACTGTTCTCAAGGCGGGCGCCTACCGACTGTGGGTGCGCTACTGGCACCTGAAAGGGCACCATGCCAGTTTCCGCGTCCGCGTGTTACCTGCGCAGATGGTCAACTACGAATTTGGCTGGCAGACCTCCGCACAAGGTGAATGGCTGAATCATCGCTTCGACTTCGCGGAACACGGACGGAAACAGCCCGTCTTGAGCATCAAAGATGAGCCGACCGGATTCGTCTGGGAGTGTACGCCGCTCGTGGAGCTCCCGGCCGGCCCTTTGGGGCTTGAGCTTGCCGGCTGCATCCATAGCGGGTCATACACGTTTCGGCATGTCGACTGCCTGGTGCTCACTGAAGATCCCCTCTGGATGCCTGGAGCTTTGGTCGGGAGTTCAGGTGTAGCATTCCCTCCCGGGGCGGTTGTGCCTGATCTCAATGTGGGAGGCGGTGCCATCCGGCGACCGAGTCTTCCGGCTGGGACACACGCAGAAGCACGGAGACCCAATGCCTCGAGATCAACCCGCCCGCCGTCTGCTGAGACGGTGAAGCTCTGGGACCTGTGGTGTGCCCGACCGGGTACGAGGTCCTCGGATCGCGTACCCACGGCAGTCCGGGAATGCTGGCTCGATTGGCGTAACCATCTGCTGACCCGCCTGGCGAACAGTGACACCCCAACTCTCCACCTACGACGTCTGGCCCGCTCACACTGCTTTGACTCTGACTGGAATCTGATCGGCACACCGGCTCAGGTGGCTGAGGAAGGGCAGCGTTTGGGGGGACTCGATCGGTCCGGGAAACGATGGTATCAGGTCATCGAGGCCGAATCGATGACCGAAAGCGTTGCGGGTTGGGCCGTGGAAAAGAACTCCCTGTCGGGCGGAGGGGAGCGAATGCGTGCCCACTATTGCGACGGATTGGCAGAGATGACCTCCCAGATTGCGATCCCGCATGAGGGGCGATACCGACTGTGGGTGCACCACTCGAGGATAAAGGGCTATACAAATCTGTTCCAGATTCGCCTGGAAAGGAAAGGGGATGACGCTCCTAAGGCATTCCGGTTCGGTGAGGAGCCGGCCGATTCCGGCGGCTATCGCATGATTTGGTCGTCGCACGAGGTCGAACTGAGCTCCGGCAATCTCGGCATCGTGCTCTCGAAGAACCGCGGCAAAGGGCCATACGCCTACCGGCACGTCGATCGCATCATCTTGACTGACGACACAACCTGGCAACCCGAAGGGGTTCGCGAACCCCCGTTGACCGCTTCCGAGATTCGCGGGTGGATCGGCGGAAATACAGGTTCTGAAACACCCCAACTGGCTGTCTGGCGAGCGGCACATACGTGGCATGGCTTTGACATGAGCACGACGCGCCCGGGGCCTGAAGATGACGTGATGCCCGACACGATCGCCCTGCAAGTGGGGACGGGAGAAGTGGTTTCCGCACTGCTGCACATGGCCAACCCTTCGGAGCAGGCTGTGACCATGAATCCTGGTACCACGGGGGCCGCGTCTCGGGCGCTTTCGTGGCGTGTGGTTGCCTACACGTTGAGCAAACCGTTCGGTTGGCAACCCATGCCATTGCTCCGCCGTCGACAACTCACCGTGCCCCCGCAGTGTATTGCGAGCCTGTGGTTGACCGTTGATGCCCGGAAACTGCCGCCCGGGAAGCACGGGGCGGTGCTCAATCTGGGACCGCAGAGCGTGGACATTGTTATGGACGTCGAGTCCTTCGACCTGGAACAACACCCCAGCCCTCTGGTCGGGGGCTGGACGCGGCCCTATGCGTTCCCGGAAGCCTGGAAGACATTCGCGGATGTAGGACTCGACCTGATCCACGGTGTGATGATCCCGAAGCCGGAGATGGACGCCCTCGGGATTCGGTTGCTCAATGTGACGCTTCGTGCCCCTGCGGATGCCGAGCATGTCCGACGCGTGGTCGGGACAACCGAAGCCATGGGCCTCTCCTACAGCGACTGGAGTTGGGAAGTGTTTGACGAACCGTCGGACAAGACGGCGGCGAAATGGGCAACGGGTGCGAAGGCGGTTCGTGATGCTGATCCGCGGGTGCGAATCTGGTGCAACCCCGGGGACACGAACGTGTGCCACACCGAAGCCATTCGGACGATGGCCCCCTACATCGACGTGTTCTGCCCCTTTATCAACCATTTTGGCAGATGGCCGGATGGTGAACATGCCAAGCAGGTAGGCGGTATTGGTCAGATCAAGCTGTTCTACACCACGCCTTGCGCGGCTGAGAAAGCTCCTCACGCTCCACTGGACATGCTGCACCTGGCAGAGCAGGCGCAACGGCTTGAGCGCGACGGATGGGATTTCTTCTGCCTCAAGAACTACTATGAGTACTGCAATACGCCGTGGGACGATGTTTGGTCCTATCACCGTGACCAGGCGGTGAGTATTTACCCCGGCGCTGGCCGTCAGGTTATCAGCACCCGCAATCTCGAAGCGCTGCGCGAAGCGATTCGACGTTGGCGGCGGGCAGAGGGGTAGTGCGCCGCACGGCCCACGGGCGGCAAGCCCCCTGGAGGGGCGGCGTCCCTTCTCCAGAGCAGGGCAAGCCTCGACGACCGCGGCTTCGAGAGACCACCGGCCTCGGAAGACGGCCGCTGGGGACATCGGCCCTTCAAGGACTGGCCGCCAAGCGGCCCCATGAGGACGACAGTACGCCGCCCGGCCCCCGGCGGCATCCCTGGTTTGGCGGTTGGAGGGCCACCCGCCGTACAAGAAGACGGACAGTACGCCGCACGGCCCCCGGGCGGCATTCTTGGTCTGGCGATCAGAGGACTGCTCGCCGTACACGGGAACGTGTGATAGACGATCAGCCGTGAATCACTGGTTACCTGGAGGCATTTGACGTGACAAAGCACATGAGAAGCGCCACGCTTTCGACGGCACTCGCCTGTACAATGTCCGTATTGATGGCTGCGGAGCCGAAACCGATCGCCGTGTTTGCGACAGGCAGTGGAAGAAGGGATTGCGAGCTGGTCATTGAGACTCACTGTCTGCCTGCCCACGCGCGGTTCGATATCCCCCATGTTGATGCCAGAATGTGGCTGGAACCGGGCGACTTCCAGAAGCACTCCGGGGTGGTGATCGGGAACTTGAAGAGCAAACCGGCACGGGCGTGGACAGATGACGAAATTGCCGTGGTCATTCAGTATGTTCAGGACGGAGGGCATCTGATCTTCATCGCGGGAAGTGCCATGCGTCTGGCCGGCCATGGACGTGATGTCTCACGTCTGCAAGCCCTACTCGGAGGCGCTTACATCGGACGTGCGTCAAGCGGAAGCACGGTGTTGGGCAAGGACGATCCCATCACTCGGTCACTCACGAACGATACCTACCCGTGGTTGGGTAAGGGCGTCTGCCTGATGCAGTTGACCAGCGCTGTTCCGCTCATCGGCGAGGCGGGCCCAAAGGCGGGGGGCGAGGTCGCCGTCAACCGTGTCGGGCAGGGGACGGTTACGTACTTCGGCCAGGAGTGGTTTCGCCTCTACAGGGCCTCGCGTCAGGACGCCGACGCTTACGGAAGCATGATTGGTGCGGCGGTCAGCGGCGCTGCAGGCACCACCGTGCCCAGCCAACGTGAGCCGTGGGCAGCTACGCCATTGGGGCCGGACGGGCCGCTTACGCGGGACGTTTCTCCATCCCGGAAACGCACACTGAAGCCGAACCTGCGCCGTGTGCCCCAGGTTGCCGGCGAGCCCCTCACGTTGATCGAGAACGGGCACATTGTTTGCGCGGTCGTGACTGGTGCCGATGCGTCCAGAGCTGCGGTGAAGGCGGTTGAGGAACTGAGCCGAGGGTTGTCGCGCATCACAGGCGAGATCTCACCGTTGGTCCGGGAAGAAGACCTGCTCCTGGAGGATGATGGAGAAACGGCTGTGCGGATCCGGGGACGTGCCGAGCCCAGTAAATCCGCGGTCATTGTCGGCGACAGCAACATAGGCCGCAAGCTCGGGCTGGATTCGGCTTCGCTCCCATTGGAGGGATATCGCCTCGTAACAAGAGGACGCCTTCTGTTCATCATCGGTCGAGATAGCACACCTGAGGGATTGGCGTTGCACGGCACACTGCATGGGGCCATGGCATTCTTGGAGCGACACGTCGGCTTCCGCTGGCTGTGGCCCGGAGACCTGGGGGAGGTGGTCCCGTCATTGTCCTCGCTTACCATCGACCCAGTCGACGAGGGCGATTGGCCGGCGCTACGCCAGCGGAAGCTGCGGTGCAGCGGGGCTGCCGGTGTGCCGTACCATCAGCCGGATGTGTTCGCGGTTGAAGGTGACGAGGCGCTCACCAGCAAGGACGGTGAGAAGCCGACATTCCAAGTGCACGACCGGTTGCTGAAAGGCCTGAGGCGGCTGGGTATCAGCCCGGACACACACATTGTTAACATCAGACGCACCTATCCCTGGTTCATCCGGCAGAGGCTTGGCAGCAGTTTGGGCCTGCACTACACCCACGCCTACGGTGGGTGGTGGAATGAGAATGGTGAGGAACACCCGGAGTGGTTTGCCCTGCAGATGAACGGGCGCCGAACGCAGGAGCCTTCGCGTGAACGGCTGTGTCCCTCGAACGCGCAGCTTGCCGCCGCAGTGGCGCGCACAAAGATGCTGCAGTTTGAGGAGAACCCGCTCCTTTCAGCCGCATCCATTTCGCCGAACGATGGTTCGAGTGCGAACAACTTCTGCATGTGCGAGAACTGTCGGCGTCTGGATCCGCCCGGGGCGGAGAAGACCCGGCTCATGTTCACCCGAGGACGAACACGAATCTATGTCGACTACCCAGCACTGACCGATCGCTATGTGACCTTCTACTCTCGGGTGGCGGCGTGTCTCGACGACTCGCTTCCGCCCGACCGCTGGCTTGGCTGCTACGCGTATAGCGCTTACCGCGCGCCGCCGCTCTATGCGTCGGTCCATCCGCGTTTGCTCGTGGGGTTTGTGGGGCTCGGGTACTTCAACGACCACAAGCTGCAGTTAGACCGTGAGCGTTGGGACTCCTGGGCCGCAAAGGCCCGAAACCTGTTTCTGCGCCCGAACTTGCTGCACAGTGGAGAGGGCTTCCCGGCCGCGTTCCCGCGCAAACTGTCGCGTGACATCAAGCACTGCTTTGAGACAGGCATGGTGGCCGCCGACTTCGACAGTGTGATGCACCATTGGGCGACACACGGGCTCAACTACTACGTGCTGGCGAAATTGCTGTGGGATCCCAGTGTTGACCCGGATGCGGTGGCTCGGGACTACTGCGAGAAGGGATTCGGCCCGGCTGCCGACCTTGTTCAACGCTATTTCGACGACATTGAGTCTTTGACGGACGAGATTGCCGCCGGCTGCGGCCGCCAGCAGGAGCGAGAGCTTCGGGCAGAGGAAGCCGGAGTGGGACAGAAACTCGAGTTCTGGCAGTGCTACACAGATGAACGGCTCGCGGGTCTCCGCAGACTCCTCGAGCAGGCAAGAACTGTGGCGGAAGGGAACGGTGTTGTACTTGAGCGGCTGGATTTCCTTGCTCTCGGTCTGCGTTACGCCGAACTGCAGTCGCAAGTGCGCCAATTGGCGAGAGGCGAGCTGGACGATGCCCGGCGCGAGGCAGGACGACAGGCGATGGACGAGCGCTACGTGTTTTTCCGTGGAGTCCTCGCAAGCCACCCGCTCGCGTTGAACGTTGGTTGGTTGACCTGGCGTGAAGGACCTGGCCTCGCGCGCACGTTTCGGTGGAAGCCGCCGGAGGAGTGAAGATGTGGAAGCGTAAGAAGGGGAGTAGCGGGGAAGCGTCGTGCCCAGATAAACCGGAACGGGAATTCGGGACCAAACCACCGAGTACACTGAGGCACGGAGCAGAAGGGAGAAGAACACGGAGCTTCTGCGTATCCGCCATGCCGCTATCACGGCCTGACTGATTCGCCGAATGGTCTTGGGGTTGGAGACCGGAGGAGCAATCCGGAAAGGCCACTGGCAACGGGAATGGTCCTGCTCAGTGTTCTCCAGAAGAAGACGTTGGCGGAGATTGTGGCCGGCATAGCCGGGGACGATATCCGACGACCTCCTCTCCGGTTCTTGTCTCCGTGCCTCAAGCGCAGCGGGTGGTGAGATCCGAAAGGACAGACAGTTGGTGCTGCTGACGCTGCACGCCGCCGCAGACCATGTCGGTGGAGACGGAGATAGAGCTATGGTGATGGCTCGTAGTCACGGTGAGACTCAACCACGCAATCACGCTTTGACGCTTTCACGCTTTCACAACATGATACGGTGAGACTCGACCACGCAAACATGCAATCACGCAATCACGCTCTCACGCTCTCACACCACGAAACGGTGAGACTCGACCACGCAATCACGCAATCACGCAATCACGCTTTCACAACACAGGACAGACACAATGGACATCAAACACATACGAACAGGCCTTTGGGCCGCAACGTTGGCGCTTGGCAGCGTGCTGGCCCAGCCGACGGAGTCGGACTGGGTCGCCCGACGTAATGCCCTTGGCACGAGTGATGCCTACCGCATCCTTGTGGACAAAGTCCTCATGGCGAGCACGGGTTGGATCATGCAACCTGAGCATGTGGCTGAGATCCGGGCGGCTGGGTTCAATGTCGTTGTGCCCCGGACTGGGGCAGATGACGATGCGCGAGTGCGGCGTGCAGCGACCATGGCTCGCGACCATGGGCTCTTCTACATGCCCTGGATCCGAGGGACCTACATTGCGAAGGGAGGACCTGATCAACGGGCTACCGCTGCGAATGGACAGACGAACCAGTTGGCCAGTCCGAACGGCGGCGAGCTTTGGGACTACTGGCACGACCGGATCCTGTTCTACGCTGAACTGTCCCGCGAGAACCCCGCAGTCATGGGAGTCTTTCTGGACTTTGAGAACTACGACAAGGTCAAGATCGGCGGCGGCATGTGCTATACGCTCTCCTACGACGCACCGATCCTGCGCCGATTTGCCGCGGGCCAGGGCCTGCAGATACCAAACCCCCTGCCGGCCGATCGCGGAGCGTGGCTGAGGGAACTGGGCAAGGCCGACGCATTCCGCGACTTCCAGGTCAACTCGTGGCGGGAACGCTGCCGGGAGCTGCGTCGTTTGGTCGATGCCATCAATCCGCTGTTCCAGTTCGTTGTTTATCCCGCCAGCCATTCGCTGTTCATCCAGGAAGCCGTCTGGCGCGAATGGCACACTGCGAAGGCACCGTTGATCATGGCCGAAGTCGACACCTACTGGCGCACGGAGACGGAGCTCGATGACGCTCTGGCCAAGAACCGGGGCATCCTGCAGAAGCGTCGGGGGGAACTCGACGCCGTCGACCCGACGATCAGGTATATGGCCGGGCTCGATCCGGTTGTGTCCGGGGCCAATCCCGAATTTGAGGGAAAGAGTGCTGTCATGGGGGTGGAAGTGACCAATGGATACTGGGTCTTTTACGAGGGTCCGGCCTACACGAAGGAGGACCATGGAGACTATTTCGCCTGGTTCAGACGGGCTAACGACGGCATCATCGAAGGAGATTACAGCTTGTGGCAGCAACCGGCTGAGACACCGAACCCGCTTGTGGAGGATGTAGCGAGGTCCGCACGCAAGCTGGCAGGACATGACCTCGTCCCGTTTTCGGATGATCCGTTGCCGGCGGGTGAACTCAGGCGCGTTTTCACGCATCGCCCCCGGGCTCAGTACCAGGTCCTTCTGGCCAAGGGCGAGCATCTCAGCGGCGAGTTGACTGCGTTGCAGCATGCTCACATCACGAGCGGCAGCCTTGCCGTCGTGGTCACACCGTCCGGGAAGATCCTCGGTAGCGTGACAGCCGAGATCGGCGTCCCTGGCGCCATCGAGATGGTCGCTCCTGAAGATGGCGTCTACGCGATCGCGATCACGTCCGGACGCGCGAAGGGACGTCTGCGGCTGGATAATCGCTACGTCTGTATCGCCGGACCGCGTGTCACTCTCGTCGGGGACCAGACCAGTGCCTATCTCGCGCCAAAGGCGGGTGCTGCGGCCATCGACCTGAATGTGATCTCGTACGTACCAGGCGAACACGTCCAGGTCACGCTTCGAACCCCGGACGGCACAGTGGCTGTGGACGGCAATACGCGTGATGAATGCCCGTTCAAGGTGCATGGGGTCGCTAACGGTCGTGAAGCCTGGCGCCTGGACCTAACCAAAGCCATCGAGGATATCTACGTGGACTTCGGTGAGACCTGCGAACCCCGCATGGCTACGCATCCGGGGCGGCTGCTGGTCGCGCCGTGATATTGTCAGTTCGGTGATCTGTCGCGGCACACGGTGGCCCTCCCACATTTGGGAAAGCGTCAGTCGGGGCATGGTAGCCCTTCCTACATTTGGGCAGCCGCTTCTGAGGAGGTCTCTTCAACGTGGGAGGCGGTGCCACCCGCCGATTGCTTGTTTTTGAGTCAGGAGACGGAGAGTCGGGGCATGGCCGCCCCCTCCCACATTGGGAAGAAACAGCAGAAACAGTCGCGGGACGGAGCCCCCTCCCACATTGGGAAGACACAGCAGGAACAGTCGCGGGACGGAGCCCCCTCCCACACTGGGAAGGCGTCCGTCGGGGCATGGCAGCCCCCTCCCACATTGGGAAAGCGCCAGTCGGTCTCGGAGACGTGTCCGCCATGGCCCGGCGACGGCGGAACCCGACCCACTGAGCTCGCTGTGTGCCTACGCAACGGAGAATGAGATGCACAATCGGTTGATGACATGTGTTGGTTTGGCTCTGGCGGGGGTCTGTGTGGGCGTGCGCGCCCAAAACACCTTGCAGCCGGTCACCGTCAAAGAGGGCTGGGATTGGTCGCTTCCCTCCGGGACGGCCCCGGTGCCCTATTCGGGCTTTGTTACATGGGGGGCGAAGCGTTACCACCCCTCCATCACCGTTTCGGGAATCCACATTCGCTGGAAACAGCTCAACCCGGCCCCGGGCGAGTACCGGTGGGACCTGTTGCGGAAGCGCATTGAGGCCAACCGGAAGGCCGGCATGCGGACGGGGATTCATCTCAACGGCGTCGAGCGACGCGGGATCCCGGATTGGGTCATGGAAACGCACAAACCGGTGGTTTTCGATGTGCCTGTGCTCAGTGAGAACCAGCCGTGGCGGCTTCAGAATGTCGCTGCCTGGAACACCGGGGTTGAGACGGCATACCACGAGTACCTGCAGGCCTTTGGGCGTACGGGAATTCCCCAGAGTGACGATGTCGTCTACGGTTACATCCACGCGATCAGTCCTTCTCGCGGTGAAGAGCTTTGGATGCGTCCGGTTGATCTGAAAATGTATGAGGAAGCCGGTCTGACCCCGGAGTTGTTTGGCCGCTGGCTTCGGCATCGCATTGATGCGATGTGCGAGGCCTTCCGGGGCGTCGAGCACAAACTGGCCTGGATGGGAAGCGGGCCGGTGGGCCCCACACCAGCCTACCGTGCAGCGACGACCGGGCTTGCGGAGTACGCATTCAGTAGAGGAGCCGGGATTCGCGGGGGCGGGATAGACTTCCAGCACGGGCTGTTTGAGGCATCTGCCTGGGGAAGTCGGGTCACCGCCGTCGGCTACGCGGAAGTGGACGACGCGCACCCGACGATTGCAGAAGGGCGTTTCCGGGGTGACGAGAACGAGGAGTACGGGAAATACTGGGAGTGGCGTTTCGGTCCAGCTGATGCCTACGACTATCGACACCGCATTTCCTCACTCCGCGCACTGCAGATGCGCCAGAACTTCCAGATGGTCAGCCATGCGACGTTGAAGCTCAACCCTGACGTGAACGCCTACGTTCTCCTGACCCAGGGGCGCCGCCGAGAGAACTCGCCCGATGCCTGGGTGTATCTGCGCGAGTGCAGTCTTCGCGGCCGGCCGGTGAAGAACATCGAGCGCTGGCTCATTCAGCGTGACTACCCCGGCAGCCTCAGTGAACCGTCCGAGAGGATGGATCGCTTCAAGCTGTACATGGACCGACCGGAACATCACCACGATTTCGATGCGCGTCGAACCAACTTGGCCGACGGTCAGAACGGGCTGCTTTTTCAGCTTGATAGAGCGTTCTGGCCGCGAGCTGCTGCTGCGACTGTCAAGGTGACATATATGGACCGGGGCCAGACGCGCTGGTGGCTGCGTTACACCGATGGGCAAGGGCGATTGCTCAAGAGTGCCACCGTTGCGAACGTGGGAGATGGGCAGCGGAAGACCGCGACATTTGCGCTTCCTTCACTCGCCGCATCAGGTGTTTTCCCGCAGGATGCCGCATTCCGTGACTGGCTGTCCGGTGATCCCGGGGAACCGGTGAATGTGGTGAAGAATGTGGCCTGGTCCAAAGGCGACGCAGAGTGGGAACGGCCGGATCTCTACAAGATTGTCGACGACCCCGAACGCCCTGGGCAGCGTCTCGTCAGGTTCGCCTACCAGCGCCTGGATGACACCGTGCACATGGATCAAATGGTGGCGCTCAAGAAGGGCACTGCCTATCGTTTGACTGCTCAGATCCGGAACGACGGCAACGGACTGCGACCGGGCATCCGCATTGGACGGATGGATTGGTCAACCGTAGTCTATCTTGAGGCGGAACGAGTGGGTGCATGGGAGGATGTCACCGGGACGTTTACTGCCGATGCTGATAGCATGTTCAGACTGCAGCTTTTCGGGCAGGGGCGCGGCAATTACGCACCTGGAATCTCAGGAACATCGGGCTTTCGGAAGATCGCCCTGGAACGTGTCCCCAGAGCTGAATTCGTTGGGAAGCCCAACATGGATTTCCGTCTGGAGACGGCCGGGCCCGGGGATGTTACTGTCACCATGGTGCGCGTGATCAAGCCTGGCCGCTGAGTGGGGGAGAGCGACAGTACCCCGCACGGCCTCCGGGCGGCACGCAGTGGATGGCGGTCTGAGGCCGCCCGCCGTACGAAAAGGGCAAGACCGGTAGTAGGCCGCACGGTCCCCCCGGCGGCACGCAGTGGATGGCGGTCGGAGGCCGTCCGCCGTACTGTTACCGGTAGTGGATGATTCGGAAGTCGTGCTTGGGCAGGGAGAACCGGCAGGATGAAGCGCCTGCTGCTTGTAGTCGTTCGCCGGAAAGGGCGTTGTAGAATGCGCCTCCGGGAAGCAGTGTGACGTTCGTCGCATCGAGGGTGAGTTCGCAGGTTCCGCCATTCCCGTAGTCCGTGACGACGAGGAGGGCTTCTCCATCCCTCACGAGCAGGAGGATTGCGGTCTCCGTGCCACTGATTGCTGCCGGGAAGCCGTCGCTCCAGTCATTGTACACCGTCGCGTTGGTGCCATATCCGAAGTCGTACAGGATCTTGAGGGCATCTTTGTAGGTTCTGTCCTTTCCCCACGCGACGGCCCAGTCTTTCACTTCGTGCGCCAGGAGGCAGCCGGCGAGCGTTCGTCTGGCCCGGGCCAGCGTGGCGGGATCCTGGCCTCGGATACCGAGGGACCCGAGCACCAATGGGGTGGTGCCTGTTTGTTGCCCGATGGTCACGATCCGGGTGTAGTCACGTGAGAAGCCGCGATCCTGGAAGTCATCCTGGCCGTAGTTGAACTCCCAGTCCAGATTTACGCCGAACCAGGAGAGCAGCGGCACGACGTTGACCGTGGACATGTGTGCGATGTTCATGTTGTAGCCACGTTTCTGATGGGCGAGCACGGCGCATCGTTTGAAGAGTTCGCGCATCTCGAAGATGTCTGCGGACGCACGTTTCCGACCGTGCTCGTCGATATAGGCTCCGCTGGTCACCGTGTTGCGGACCGCTTTGGGGTAGGGGCAGTCGAAGTAGATCGCATCGAACGCACCGGCGTCCAGCATGCGTTTGAAGTAGTGGAGGATGTAGTCCTGTCGGCTCGGGGTCGTTGATATCACGTAGCCCAGGGCCGGGTCGGTGAACGTGGGCCAAGTACGCTTGCCGAACTCGTAGATGAGCCACTCGTCCTGGAACGTGTCGAACGCTTCCTCAGTCACGGATGCGCCTCGGACATCGGTGTAGGGGATGACCACATCCGGCTTGGACTTGCAGGAATGGACTTTCCCGATGTTCCTCTTGATGATGTCGAGGTACGGGTTGGTTTCGTCGTAGCCTTTCAGCCAGTCGTCCAAGACCGCGCGGTCCAATCGACCGGTGGCGCGCGTGTTCTTGATGGTCGAGTAGATACCGAAGTCCTTGCCGCGCGGGTACATGGCGTAGAAGTCGGGGCCGCCCCACTGGAACGCCGAGCCGAAGATGGTCAGGTTGCACAGCGATGAGAACTCCTTCGAGGCCAAACTGAACACCATTCGCCGCCAGTGGTCGGGTCTCCTCGGCATCGGCTTTGCGGGAGTCGCCTGCAGCCCGAACACGATTCTGCGTCGGGCCTTCAACGGGCCGGGTTTGGTCACGAAGCTCACTCTGAGCAGGACGCTGTCCTCTTGTCGATAGACGGCGTGCGTCGACTGCACATCATCGACAAGCCAGCCCGAGTCATTGTCTGCCACCCAGCAGATTCCCTGCCGCTCGTTCCCCAGCCAGACGTACGGGACGAATGTCCCCGGAAGACGCCCGACCACGTCATCGCTATCCGGCATGTCGTTGTGCGCTACCGTGTTGCTTTGCCAGACCGGCTCTGAGCCCGAACTCGACGTCGGCAGGCGTTTGTGGACGCTGAGGCGCATGCGGTCTGAGGCGACGTGCAGGTACTTGGCGATCTCGGGTTTGACCGGGATGACCAAGTCCAGTTTGTCCAGGGTCGATGTCTCGGGCAGGTCCAGGTGCATCTCGCATTTCAGCAACCCGTCATAGTCCCAAACGCCGTCCAGCGCGACAACGAGTGGGCCTGCGTGCCATGTGGTTGTGTGCTTGACCGCATTCGATTTCGTCTGCGTGAAAACAACCGGCCGGGGGGAGACCTCGTGCTGTGCTCCGTCAACGACGACATCGAAGTGCATCGGTGCGGCGAGCACGGTCTTGCCTTCGCTTACGATGCTGTCAAGCAACCCCGTGTCATTCAGTGTGTGTGTGCGCAGTACGGTGGAAACTCTCTTGCCCTCCACCTCAATTGGTGTGAAAGGTGGGATGACCTCGTCTGTGATTCCCAGGTCGTTGTTCTCCCAGGGGAAGTGTTTGCGGGTGAAATCCTGCGTGACCGCTTCCATTTCCTTTCCGTCTTTCCCCAGGAGCGTGGCCTCGATCAGATAGTCACCCTCCTGGAGCGCCGGAACGTCCAGCACCGTTTCGGAGGCGTGTCCCACGAACGTCGGGAATGGGCCTTGCACGATGACTGTGCCTGATTGCTTCGCCCTCACGCTCACGTGCCCCCTGGTGGCCCTGTCCCGGTCCGGGAGCCTGGAGACATCGAGTCGTGCTCTGATCCTGTGGAACGAGGGGTAGTATCCGAAGCGGAATTTCAGCTTGGAGCGGCTTGAGCTCTTCTCCGAGGTGGGAGGACGCTCGTTCTTCCAGATGAACTTGCGGGCGAAGTAGACGTCCTCTCTGTCTTCCGAGGTCACCTCGAGGGAGTTGCGGTACTGCCCGCTGCCGTGACTTCGGTCCAAGGTCAACACCTTGCTGCCCGTCCCGGGGATTGTGAACAGTCCTTTGAGGAGCTTCTCGGGATTTCCGCTCCCCGAATGACTGTAGCCGTCGACGTAGACCGAGATGGGCCGTTCGTGTGGATTCACAATCTCAAAGCGGAGGTCGGCCTTCCCTGTGTTCTCCTCCCGCAGGTGCATCTGACGTACGACCGGACCTTTTCCGCCGATTCTGAGCCTGCCCATTTTCCGGGGATTGCTGAATGCTCCGAGGTAGGCTGTGTGGTCCGCCTGCACGTTCGGGCTCTTCCAGTTGCGTACCAGGTGCAGGCCAAGAGGCTGTTCCGGGGGCAGGGCTGAGATCCCGAACTGGGCCAAAGGCATCGCGATCTCGATATGCCACCACGTGTCGTCCGTGCTGTTCGCGAAGGCCCATTGCACGCGGAATGACGCGTCGGCTCGTTTCGCTTTCTCTTTTTGAGTTGGGTCGTGGCGCACATCGTAGAGGGTGCCCAGCGAGTTCACCACGATTTGGTAGGATTCCCCGGATGGGTTGTCGCGGTCAGGCGTCAGCCAGAGCTCAATTGAGTCATCCCGCCAGGCTTGGATCAGGTCGCTGTCGCCTTGGGGGGAGACCGTGGACCGGAGATCGTCGTCAGCAGGGAGCTCGGTTCTCATTGCCAGGTACAACGTCTGTCCGTCGCAGGCTGTCCAGGCGATGTAACGGCGCCCCTCGAAGTGCAATTGGGCGGGGCCGATGCTGAATGCGCCCACAAGTCGGCTGGCGTGCGACCACTCGCCCTCGCCGATCACGCCGTCCACTGTAGGGATGTGGTTGGGATCAAGGACCGGCAGCGTCATGTCCGTGGACCACGGTTCGCTGGTCCAGTTTTCGCTCGCTGGGGATGCGGGAGCGGGCGGGGCAGACGTATACATGCTTCGGACTTCTGCCGGCGCCAACGGTCGCCGGTAGAAGACCACCTCATCGAGGAGTGTTGTTTCCGGCGCGGCATCGCCACGACCGATGACCAAGTCATAGTCTCTACCTGACGGACAGTCCTGCGCCGGGACCAGGGGACGCTGGAACGCGATACGTCTGAATGCGTTCCCATCAACGCTCAACTCGAGCCCCGTAAGGTCCCAATTGACGACGACCAGATGGTGCTCCCCGTTCCTCCAGCCTTTCGTGCCCCCCAGGCAGTGGGCGGGAGCCCCCAGGTCTTTGAGTCCATAGAGGCCGACGATGAAGTAGTCTTGGCGTTTCGGGGGTTCCGTCTGGAATCCCTGGCGCTGAATGAGGAGTTTGGCCCCGCCGGCCATCTCGAGGCGGAACAGGTAGATCGAGCCGCGGCCGTTCACCTCCCCAGGATCCGACCAGTTCACGGGAGCCAGCCAGAACGATAGCGCTCCCGGGCTGGACAGCGGGTGATCCTTCAGTGTGTAGGAAACACCGTTGAGCACGTCTGGGTCGGCTCCGCCGGGAACAAGGTAACCGTTCCCGGACTTCCCTGTACTTAGCTGAGCGTTTGCCACCTCGCGGACGGTGAGATCACCGGTGTCCGGCTCAACCCCCGCATCGAAGCTGATGTGGTAGCGGACACTGTCCCTCAAGCTCGGGAGGATGCGGCCGGCCTCCACCCCGGCCATGCCGGCGATGAAGAAGATGAGGAGAGGGAGAAAGGGGGCTTTGAACGGAGCCATGCTTGGAGTGTTGTCTCTCCGCGTGTTCATGGTGACTCTGTCTGTTGCCTGGGCTTGGTCAGCATGGGATTTTCCTTGGAGAGCGGCGGTCTCCGCCGTTGCTGTGCGCACTCAAAGTGGGGCGGGGCGTCCCGCACCGCCAGCCGGTCACGGAGATTCCGCCCCACTTGTCCGTTTCTGACTCAGTCCGCGAGCATCTCGCGGATAACGGCGCCGTTGCTGTCGCGTGGTGGCGGAATATCGAGCAGGGCGCTGAGAGTTGGGGCGATCTGGTGTTGGCGCACGGTATGTGAAATGCGATGTCCGCAGCGAATGCCGGGGCCGGCGGCCAGGAGGAGGGCGCACTGGCTTCCGCCGTTGGACTGTGCCGTCGGGATCTGACCGGCATGCACGCCCCCGGCGGGCGATCCTACGCCCCCGGCCACGGCGAAGACCACATCCCCCATCGTCGGCCCCGCAAGCCCCACGAGCCGTGCGTCTTCGCGCCGCAGGGCCAAAGCGGCTTGACGTTTGCCGGTGTCCGGATCCGTCGCGTCGTAGAGCGCTGCGATGATCTCATCGACCGTGTGTTTGTACTCAGCCGGGGGCACGATTCCATGCGGCTCGCGGCCTTGCAGATTGACGTAGACGTACGAACTGTGCAGGGGTGCTGTCCGAGAAGCAGTCCAGTCCACCTCTTCTCCGGCGTCAGTCTGCTTTGTCACGAGCAGACCGGCCTGCTTGAGCACGTCCCGAATGTTCAGCCCACGTGCGTAGCCACAGGATCCATGGTCGGAGACGACGAAGATGGTCGTGTCCGGTCCCAGGATGTCGAGGGCGCCGCCGACGAACTCATCCACGAGGGCGTAGGCGCCACGCTCAAGGGCAACGGAGGCCTGTCGCGTTGCTTCGTCCACACCGCGGTAGCCCTCGATTGTGGCGCGGTGCAGGTGATTGATCGTGTCGATCATCACGCTGTACTGGAAGACAAGGTCCAGCGGGCGTTTCTGATGGACGTGACGCATCGCCTCCAGGCGCCATGCGAAGTTCGCACGTTCGACTTCCAGGAAGGTCTCGGTCGAGACGACCTTGCGCAGCAAAGGGGTGCCATGGTGCCAGAACGGGGCGACGCCGCCAAGGGCGTTCAGTTCGGCCCCAAGTCCGGCCGGAACGGCGCGGTCCGTGAGGTCAACGATGGGAGTGACAAAGACGGTCAGTCGCTGGGCACAGGCCGATGCATCGAGGAGCTTCATTCGGTACCGCGCCTGGCGTGGCTTAGAAGCGCCGCGGAAATCGTGAAGTAGATCATTGCTCCACTGGCCTGGTCGCAACTCGACCTTCCCTTCTCCATCCTCCAGATCGGTAAACACCACCGTGTCTTCGCCCGCGAACCGGGCTTTCCACCCGAATGTTTCGACATCCCAGGCATTGTGCTCGATGCGGGCCCAAAGCTCGGCTTCAAGTACACCGTCGACGCCGGGGGCGATGGTCACACGTGTCGCGAAGGGATCCGCGATCTCCGCGGTTGAGAAGAGCTGCAGCGGTACGCCGTCGACAATGAAACGGCCCGGGGAGGTGTCGGCCGTGTGGTACTCAACCACGCCGCAGCCCGGTCCACCTATTTGCGTGCCTTTGCGGAGCCGCGGCGGCCAGGAAGTGGGATAGGCCATGACGAACGCATTGAGTCCAGCCCGTTCAGCTGTTTCCCAGATGAACTCGGCCCGAACGCGCTCAGACCAGTATGCGCTCTGGGTTTCGGTCAACGGGCGCCCGGGGGTATGCAGACTGGCGCATGTGCAACCGTGGATCTCGGGCGTGGAACCGGTCGCAATCGTGGCCCAGCACGTTGGCGTGATTGTGGGCATTGCCGGCAGACAGGCTTCCGCAAACGTGCCACGCTCCATGAGCCGGGCAATATTCGGCAGCGCGCCCTCGCGGACGTACTGCTCCAAGACCGTGGGTGTGCCACCATCTACCCCGATCACGATGCACGGTCCTCGCTTGGACATGATCTACTCTCCCGTTTGCCATTCTGTGCGGATGAACCGCAACGTCCCGAGGGGGACAGGCTGCCCGAGGCCCACGCTGTTGCCTTCGGCGTAGAGCCAGTTTCCGGCCGAACACTGAACCGCGCGAGCCCAGGTTGAGCGGTATTGGGCCCCCGAGCGCACCCGGATCGAGGCCTGCATATTTCGAGTCTTGAAGCAATTTCTGACCGTGTTTCCTCCCTCTGCCTTCAGAACGATCTCCCCGTTGTCGAGGACCCCGTGTTTGAGGATTTCTCTGGCCGTTGCGTCCGCAATGGTGAGCTTCACGGCCTCATGCCAGCGTAGGGTCTTTCCGGTTATGGGGAGGCGTCCTGCATCCACGCCGTTGATGGTCACAGGCTTGTCTTCCCACTTTCCGCCGAGGGAATTGAACAGGTCCATCTGGAGGACCAGTTCCGTGACGTCTTTGATCTGGAAGTCCGAAGGGATCGTGGCATCGAACACGTCGATCTGACAGCTGGCTGAGGAGCTGCCGCCAGGCCATCGGGCCAGGAGTTTGAGGGTCTTGAGCCCAAGGGATTCGGCATCAACGGCAACCGATATGGGGCGCACATCATCGGGATTCAGTGTCACTGTTTCGACCGGTTGGGCGCCACTTCCCTCACCCCAATCGCGGCTAATGGCCACACGCACTGTTTGGGGCAATCTGTTGGCCACGGCAACGTGCACGGCGGCGTCTCGCCGGAGCTGGGCGGTGTCGGTGGTCGGGACGTAAAGCTCGACTCCCTGCACAACGGGGATGTCGATCACGGTTCTGGGGCCTCCGTTTTCCGGGGCTGGACCGTGGATGGTCACTGTCAATTCCGTTGCGTCGTTGGCAACAAGGATCGGCCCAAGTCGTACGCGTTGGGTCTGGCCAGGCGCGATCTCGAATTTCTCAACTTGGTTTTGCCCCTGTATCTCGAGTCTCCACTCACCATTCCACGGAGTCGTCTGAAGGTTGGCGAAGAGAATGTCCACTGGAGTTTCGCGGCCCGCGATGCGCTGCGGTGTGCCCGAACCGATCCACCGGCCGTTCTGCGCCAGAAGGACCGCTGCGCCAGCTTCGGGGCGGGGGATGCTGATCTCGAACCCGGATGGGACTTGCTTGTTGTTCACTGCCTGGAGGCCGCGCCGACGGGGGCTCAGTCCGAAGATGTGCCGGATTCCGGCTGTTTCAGGAAGACGGACGTCGAGGTCCAGGGGAGCAGCCCGTTCAGCCGGGGTGATGGCGTCCACCGGGGGCGCTACGGTGGTAACCACGTGGTTTCCGGCGGGGTTGCGGAAGATGTTGCCAACGCTTCCGCTCGGGAGGGTGAGGGCGCGCGGATGGAACACCCATTGCCGTCCCTGCAACAAGCGGAATATCGGCTGGTACCGACGGAACAGATCACGACACGCATCGTCTCCCAGCGTGACGCATGGCTGGGCCCCCGTCTCCAGGGCCAGGGCAAGCTTCTCACGGCTTGCCTGGAGATTTCGGTCATAGGAGAGCAGCGTGAGGTGTTTCATCATGCAGATGTACTGCAGCCGGCGCGTTGGGACGGTTCCCTCGGACATGTGTCCGTCACAGTAACGGGCGAGGCCTGCCGTCCACCCGCCATTCGTGAAGATCACCTTGTCGTGTTCGTGCAGGATTCGACTGGCCTGCTCGAGCATTCTCTTCTGGGCGAACTCCATCATCGACACCCGGCGGCCGTCTACCATCGAGACGCCGTCGTCATGGGCATAGTCCACGCCGGTGTAACAGTTTTGGTCCCAGAACACGCCGGCCATCTTGGGAAAGGCGCCGATCAAGTCGCGCACTTGCTGGAGGATGTGGCGCCCAAACCCACCATCCGGATCCGGGTTCATGAGCATGCATTTGACCCAGGTTGGCGCAACGTCACCGTTGGCCCGCCGGAACGGGGAATCCGGGAAATGGTCTTCCGCGAACTCGATCCAGGATTCCGTGCTCTGGAAATACAGGCATTGGGCCACGCCGAGCCGCTCGGACAGCTCCAGGTAGTCCCGAATCATGCTTCGGGTTACCGTGCCGCCGTTGCCCTTCCCCCCCTCAGAACGTGGTTGGCGTTGCCACGTTTCACCGGCTGGAAGGTAGAGTCCCAGGTGTGGCCAATACCAGCCCAGTTCCTGCCAGGCCAGGTCCTGTTCGCAGTCTCGCTGCAGGCGTTTTTGAGGCTCGATGAAGTCGTAGATCATGGGGCCGTCGTACTTGAAGACGCGTGGGTTCGGGGGGGTGAAATACTCCGGGTACAAGCCCACCAGCCAGCCCAGGCCCGGGCGCCAGCACGACGCGTGAAGGCCGACCAGGCACCCGGCCTTCGCTTCGCCCCTGGCAGGAAGGCGCAGATTCGAGACAGCTACTACGACATTGAGCTTCTGATCTTGCTGCTTCCATGTGAAGGCAAGGGAGGGGGCGTCCACCTCGAAGGGCGCGGCCACAGTCACGCCTCCCTTCGGGCCGTAGAAGGTCACTGCGGGGAGTGAGCAGGGCGCGCGGTACCGGGCCGCCCCGGACGCCTTCAGAGGGCGTGGACCGGCGCCGTCGGTCAGGAACGCATGCGTCCAGGCTCCCGGGATTGTGAGCTGGAACGTCAATGCCAGTTCGCGCTCAGTTCCCGTTGTATCCTGCACGACTGCATCGGTACGCTCGCCACCAGGCACAGCCGTGGTCGATGCATTTGCGGTGAGACCATCCGGGAGAGCCTGGGCCGTCGCTTGGGGGGTAAACGTGCGTGGCTGGGCTCCGGGTTGTCGCACCGCGTGGACCGTGCAACGCATGCTCAAGGGCTGTGGCGCCCCGGCCGTGGACAGAACACCTGAAACACCTGCAAATAGTGCGATTGTCATTGCTCTCATCACGCGCTTCTTCCCGGTTGGCGCAGCGCTTCGAGGAAGGTCTTCAGTGCTACCGGGCCGCGCCGTCTTGCGCCGGACAGTGAGGAGAGCGGTCCGGTGTATTGATCGAGGTAGGCGATCGTGTTAAGCTTCTCGGTGGCTTGATAGACGACGAGTTGACTCCAGAGTGGGTCGCCGACACGCCAGCCGCTGACCTCGCTACACTCTCCTGCATCAACCACCGCCTCGGCTACGCGGGTTGCGAGTTCGCGCTGCTTCTGATCGTGGTGCAGTGACACATCAGGGAACATCACTTTCGGGGTGGCGTGGTTTGGCGTGTGGAGGAAGTGGAAATCCATGTAGCCAAGCGGCGGATCCTGAGCCAGGTATTGCCACAGCACGCTCGTTTCCGGCGGGGCTTCTCTGCCCTCAGTGACGTCGCGACAGGCGAATACCGGCATCTCTCCGGCGCTGTTGACATTGCATGCGCCCAGAACGTTTCCATCCGGGTTGGGCTGTGGTACCAAGTCCACGCGGAACGCGTTCAGGAATGCCTGACCCGCCGTGCTTTCCAGCAGCCATTCGGCCATAGCCAATACGGCCCATGCCGCGTGTTCACCCGGCTGGAGTGTGCCGGTTACCACAACGCGTGGCTTGTTCTCATCTGTCCCGCTCCTGAGAGAGATAATCGGTCGTCCTTGAGGCGATTTGCCGATCGTGATGAGCTTGGCATGTGGCCGGGAGGCCAGGGCATGCAGCCCTTCGTTGCAGGCCGAGTAAGGGTAACTCGGGACGCTGGCGAAGATGCGTTCTTCGCCGGGCTCAAGGGACATGCTGAATCGGACACGATCCCTCAGGATCGCTATGCGGGATGACGGAATGGCTTCCCAGTTCAGCGTTGTTGGCGGCCGTTCGAAGTACGTCTTGCGGAGAAAGTAGTCGAATCCGGCTTTGATCAGCCACGCGGGAATGGTGACGTCGAGAGTGAACGGGAGTCGGGCATTGGCGCGATTGCTCAACTGGACACAGACGTTGTAGCAGGAGATTGGTCCCCGGACCTGGATTTCGGGGGGAAGTCCATCGTCGCGCGGGGCGATCTCGATTCGTCCGGGTTCCGGTTCCCCAATCGACCCCGCATTCCCGCACTCGATATCGGCTGATACATCGAGTGAGCCGCGGTTCAGGAGCTCTTCCGACTGCAGCGCCACCGTCTCTCTCCTCTGCTGTCATGCTCCGGCAATCGCCTGAAACGCCTGTGCCCTCGTCTTTGTCCCGGGGCATTATCCCCTCGTTGGGGTATTGTGTCAACCGTGAACCAAGCACAGGGGGTCCATATGAACCGAGCAGTTGTGACGCGAATTGCAGTTGGGATGGTGTGCTTAGCGGCGTTCGATCCACGTTGCGGCCAGGCATCCAGTGGAACACGGCCCGTCTCAGACTGCGATAGAGTGTGTCAACGAATGGAGAGCAGCGGATGAAACTGGTGAAACTCGGGAAGACAGATCTGTCGGTCAGTCAATTGGCCATGGGCGGACTGTTCGTCTCTAAGGTCGGGGGTGAGTTCGAGCAGGCGAAGGGGGCCGTCAAACGCGCTGTCGAGCTTGGGGTGAACTACATCGACACAGCTCCCGGGTACTTGGACAGCGAGGATGTTGTCGGGCGAATTTGCGAGGACATCGATGCTCCACTGGTGATATCGACCAAGATCGGCGGACGCCCCACCCCTTTCGAACCGCAGAACAGGGATCACATCCGCTTTTCCATCGATGAAAGTCTACGATTGCTGAAACGCGATCGAGTGGACATGCTGATGATTCATGAGCCGGATCGCCCAGGCCAGTACGACTGGTGGACGAACTGGCAGACCATTGATGGCCCTGCGCTGGAGGTTCTGCAGGAGATGCGGGAGGAAGGGGTGATCGATTACCTGGGGTTGGGGGGAACGACGGCCTACGAAATGGCCCAGGTCATCCGAAGCGGGAAGTTTGATGTTGTTCTCACGGCCTTCAACTACAGCCTTCTCTGGCGTGAGGCCCAGCTTGAAGTCATCCCGGCGGCAGTCGCGCAGGGCATGGGGATTGTTGCCGGCTCGCCGTTGCAGCAGGGGGCCTTGGCCAAACGCTTCGATGCGCAACTTGATGACCCCGCGATGTACTGGTTGAGCTCAAAACGCAAAGACCAATTCCGCCAGCTGTATGCGCTGTTGGACGAAACGGGCCTCTCTATCACTGAAATCGCCATTCGGTTCGTCATCTCCAATCCGGCCGTGCATACGACGCTGATGGGTGCACGCTCTGCTGCCGAGGTGGAGAGCAATGTGGCTGCGGTTGAGAACGGCCCACTGCCGGCCGACATTCTCGCGCGGCTGGATGACATTTACTCTCTGGTGCCTTACCGGCCATTTGCCGAACCGTTCGGCTTGGGCTGGCGAATGGGCAATCCCGCAAGCTACAAGGGCCCGGGGCAGGGGTGAGCGCCAGCGTCCGGACGTGCAGAAAGCGCCCCCGAAGCGCCTCGATCACACCCCCAAAACACAACAACGTTCGCATAGCATTGGCGTTTGTAGCAATGGGGACGTATATTGTTAGTTGCAGAATCGGTTTGTGGTCGCTCTGGTGGGGGTAAACACTGTTTCTACCAGGTGATCCGCGGGACATTGAGTGCTGGCTCCAAGGAGCAAAGTACCTTGAATGTCGAGCCGACTCAGGCAAGGATTAGCACCTTCCTCGAACGGGGTGCCATCGAAGTGTGTTCCACGCCATGAGCAGGTCTTCGATTCCACACTAGTACTAATGGCGCGGGACAGACAAGATGAACATCTATGTTGGGAATCTTCCCTACGAAATCGACGACGGGTCGCTGCAGGACGCTTTTGCTGGCTTTGGAGCCGTTGATTCGGCCAAGGTTATCATGGATCGTGACACCGGCCGCTCCAAGGGTTTCGGCTTTGTCGAAATGCCTGACAACGGGGAAGCCCAGGCTGCGATCGATGGTCTGAATGGCACCGACCTCGGTGGTCGTTCGATCACGGTCAACGAAGCTCGCCCACGTCCGCCTCGCGGCGGCGGTGGTGGCTTTGGTGGTGGTGGTGGTGGCGGTCGCCGCTACTAGGATTGGCCTCCTGTTCCGGCGTCGCTTCGGCGTCCCGGACAGATAGCCAACCCGACACGCTCTGAGTGTCAACCAGCCGGGAGATTAGGGCATCAGCCTTGATCTCCCGGTTTCTTTTTGCCCGTTTTCGGCCGTTCCGCGTGCCTGCGGGCTTTTCCCGTTCGGATGAGAACGAGTCACGGGGTATTCGAGGGAGGGCTTGGCTGCGGTCTTCTGCGAAGAGCGAAGAAGACCGCATCGTAGTAGGAAACTTCGCGCCCACCGGCGGCGGCCTTGACGCTATCCGTGGAGTCGAAGACGTTGACCAGTTCGTAGTGTTCAGTCAGCCAGCCTTGGTGTATTGCCTCGAACCAGCGCGTCTCACTTGGGCGTAGAACCATCCACTCCGGTTGCAGGTCCATACCGACTTTGGCCATGTCATCTCCCACGCGTCGGCGACTCGCGACGACTGCAGGCGATACCAGCCCCGGGTAGTCGAGCATTGGGAGTTCGGAAAAATAGCCTATGTAGCCCACGCATTCGAGGAAAACGCGGTCCTGAGGCGCAGCGTTTTCCCGAAGCCAGAGCCCGATGATCCGTCGATGGCGCCATTCCTGTTCCTGGGAGAGTCTTGCGTCCTGTGTGGCTCGTGCCAGCATCAGGCCCTGCGCCAGGACTGCACCGGTGAGGAGAGCGAAGGCGGCTCGGTTTCGGATCTTCCCTGGCAGGGCCTCCTTCCCGAGACGCAGCCATGCCGCGATTCCGGGCAAAGCCAGGACTGTGGTGGTGGGCCAGTACCACGGGAAGGTCCGTGGGATGGCTGTGAGGTAGACCAATCCCAGAAGGGCCATCAGCGAAGTCCGACGGGCACACACGTCTCCCCTGGGAACAGCCCAGTAGGAAACGCTCAGGAGCCCAATGCTCCCCGCGAAGATAGTGTAAGCTTCCCAGCCTCCGTGTTCAGCGTAGGCCGGGAGGAAGATGAGGCAGGAGCGGGGGAGAATGCCCAACAGGCGAGTGAAAACGGCTCCAGGGGCGAATCCCGCCGTTCCTTTGGCGATGACCGTATGTGGAACGGGGGAGCCATAGTAGCTCCAAGCCCAAAGGAACCACGGGAGGTAGAGCAGTGTGCAAACAGCGGCCGCTTTGAGGATTGCGATCGCCATTCGCTTGCGGGAGCCGTTGGGAAACAGCAGGAGGGCCAACCCCATCGCTGTGATGTAGACACAACTGTCCGGGCGTGACCACATCATGCCGGCCCAGGCAAACCCCATCACCCAGGCCTTCCGGGCTGGATCCGCTGCCATGACCCAGATGGCAAGAGCGGTGAACAGCAGCATGAAGCCCGTTTCCATGCCATTGATGGTGAACATCACCATTTTTGTTTCTGAGCTGTAGAGAATCGCGGTAAGCGCCAAGCAGCACCAGGCTCGTGTTCGGTGGGATCGGGTGAGTCCCAGGAGGACAAGAAGGCATCCTCCCGCGTAGGCGGCGATGCTAAGGAACCGGAACAGCCAGAGAGCCTGCGCGCCTGAATCGCCGGGAATGACTGCGTTGCACAATGCCGGCAGGAGCACGCCAAGGGGGGAGGTGAACCCGTGTACGTGTGTCCCCGGCTGGAAGGTCAGACCGTTGCCACGGCAGAGGTTCATACTGTGCCGGACGGTGATGAAGTAGTCTTCCCATATCTGGTTGGTGTAGAACGCCGCGAACAGGGCAACAGCGACGGGGAGAAGCAGCGTCAGGACAACGCGCGAACGAGGACCGGTGTCGTCCGGGAGATCGATCTGTTCGTCCACGACAATGGGAGCCGCTATCAGCTCCTGGGCGTTCTGGTCATGGCTGTCGACTGGCGTGTTCACTGCTTTTTCAACACGATTCACCGCGCGTGGCCCTCCTGGCTCAGTGATCGGGACATGAGCTTCTCTCGACGGTTGCCGCCGAGTCAGCTTGCCGCATGTCGCATGATGAACTCAACGATGTCATCCGGCGGATCGAGGCTGTGAGGATGATGTCCCACCCCTTCCTTGACGATCAGGGTCATGGCCCCTCCCAGTTCCTCCAGTCGCGCTTTGAGGAGGAGTGTGTTTTCCTCGATCGGGACGCCGTCATCGGCATCCCCGCAGACATGGATGATCGGGATCTCGGCCTTGACGATTGGGGCGAGAAGGTCGATGGGGTTTTCCTCAAAGGCATCGACGTCCTCTTCGCCGATTTGGTAGGCGTCGAGGCAGCGAGCCCAGTCATCCGGGCTGCCGTTTCCTCTGCCCTTCCCCGCCGGCCAGCTGCGGATGTCGCAAACGGGGGCATCAGCGTAGAGACAGGCCACACGTTGAGGATACTGGTTCGCCCAGTTGTAGATCGGCAGACCACCTCGACTGAAACCCTCCAGGACCATCCTCTCCGCGAGATGCCAGTCCTGCAGGAGATAGTCGTAGAAGGCATCCCAAAGCGGGAATAGGAGCCGAGGCGCACCGTACAGGTTGGCAACGTCGACGTGAGCCAGGTGGAAGCCGCGTCGGACCAGCTCAATGTCGACTGGCGGAAAGGCCCCGAAGAAACGTGCCCGCCAGATCCAGGGATTCCCGGGGAGAGGGTGTTCGGGGACGACGACGCAGGCCGCTTTCTGTCTGAACAGGAAGCTGTGCCGTTTGAATCCCATCCAGTCGTCCACGGTGTCGATGGTGACTGCGTCTGTTTGTGTATGTCGCGAATTTTCCATGCTGTTTTCGGCCTCTCAATGGGTCAACGGTCTCTACGTTCGGCGCCTTGGGTCTGGCGGAAGCAGCGCAAGGCGTTGACTAACGTGGCGAAGGCGATCTCATCGTCCTGTATCTGGTCGGGAGGCAGGAACAGCACGTCCTCCACCTCGTCCAAAGCTTGAGCACTCCGGGGGGAATTCACCCGTGCTGTGAAGAAGAGGTCCATGACGGGGTAACAGATGTCTCGGTAGTCATACCGGTTTGGGAATGAGCACAGGTACTCGAGGTACGTAACCTGCAGGCCGATCTCTTCCATCACTTCCCGGGCCAGGGCTTCCTCTGCGTTCTCTCCGGGGTCCGCGAACCCTCCCGGAACTCCGAGTTTCCCTTTGCGCGGATCCCGGTCGCGGCGCACCAGGAGTAGCTGGTCCTCTTCATCCAGAATCAGCGCCCCAACGGCCACTGCCGGGTTGAGGAAGAGCTCGAAACTACATGTGCGGCACAGGAGTTGACCAATGCTCCCGACTGTGAGGTCCGCGGCTCCACATGCCGGGCAGTGCCGGTACGCGCCCCGAACAGATTGCAGGCCGTCCGTTGTATTCATGCCGCACCACCGGGATTGGCCTTCGCAGCTTGCCTGGTGGTCGGGCGTATCTTCGCGTGTCGTGAGGGCATCTCAGCGTGCATGGTGTCCGGCAGCGTCCTTTGTGTGGGAGTGGCTGGATACGTGTCCGGGATACTGTGTGCCCGGGAAGGGCGGATGGCGAGTGGGCGAAGAAGAATTGAGAACGCGAAAATCAGGTGATGCAGGTCGAGGGGATGGTACCGCGCCACTGGTCGAGCAACGGGGCGCGGTTCGTTCCCCTGTGCTACTGAGTGGGCGTGAGCCGGACCGTCACATTGCGCACCGGAGGCCCGTCTCCCGGCGGACGTTTCTGGTAGAAGGTGTCGTGATAGGGGGCATTGGCGTCAATCCAGGTGACCAGAGCCAGCCATTCGCTGTCGGTCAGCGTGACACGTTTGGCGTGTTTTTCGTCGCTTTGCAGCACCTCGATCAGCCGACTCCGGTGCGAGCCAAAGGCCTTCGGAGCCGACACCGCCGACCCGCTTAAGCGGTCCGCGACGGAAACGAGAACTGAAGCCCTTGTCATTGGCGACTTGCCGGTGCTTCCGTCCGGTGGGAGCGGGCGTTGTCCGAACAGGGAGCGGAAAGACTGCATGAATCCACCCTCTGCTCTTGTGTTGGAGAGGTCGAGCCCGGCAGCGGAGGCGTTGGGGCCGTGACAGCGCACACAGTTGCGTTCGAAAATGGGCTGGATCAACCATTCGTAGCCGAGGAGGCGATCCGCACCCCACGGTGGAGGCGAGGGAACGCTTGCAGGGCGCAGCAGTGCCGCCGGCACACGGGCCGTCCGAGGGGGAGCCCGGAGCTGGGACTCGTGGCACCCGTTGCATCCTCTTGTCTCGCCTTCCTGGAACGCGATGTGGCTCCGCATGCGACGCAATTCCATCTGGTCCTTGTCGAGGAGCTGGAAGTAGAGGGCTACGCCTGCGGGAACATGGAAATGGGCACTTCCGTCCGTTTCCACGGGCACTGTCCCGATCACCCGGGCGGGAGCCCAGGACCAGTAGCCGAAACGCCGCGTCCAAGCATTGCCCGGAATCCAGCGTTTCGCCCCGGTTTCGCCATCCAGCGGCCAGCCTACACGCTGCGAAATCCGCAGGAATCGTGCCTCTCCACGGTCGATCCCGGGAAGATCGCTGTAGACATCAGCCACTACGCAGGTTGGTCTGGCGTTTGGTTCGATCGCATTGTCCGGGATGACGGGCGGTCGTGGTCGAGTTCTGACCGGCATGGGGAAAGCTGCTGAAAAGATCGGGTCGCGGTGGACCAGCTCTTTGTTGCCGAAGACGTCGATGAGGTAGATCGCGAAGTTGGCTGCGTTGCGCCCGCCGCTCGTGTTCGACGGCGGGCGAGCGTAAGAGTAGGAGACGAGGAAGCAGGTGTCGGACAGCGCCCAGGGCGTCTGGTAGAGGCCCCCTCGGTCAGGGACTCCGCCGCTGGGCGTGCGGCCTTTGGTCATGGGGCCCTCCTGAGGCTTCACGAAGGGCGTGAGACTGGTCACGGCGGCCGATGCGTTGATCCCCTTCTTCGGGTCCACCAGCACGACAGGTCCGTAGGCGAACGTGTGGTGGCCGGTCGCGATGGCCACGAGCTTCTGTGTGTTGGGTACGGAGCGGGCATCACGCAGGCCGTAGGGGGCGCGCATGTGTTGATTCGCAAGGGCGTCCGCCATCGTGCCGTCGGGCCTCACCGTCCACAGGGCGTGCACTTCGAGGAAGTGTCTTTCCTGATACTCCCAGCGGGTGTAGGCGATGAGGCCGTTATCAAGGCTGTGTGGGTAGCGGTCGATGTCCTTGTTGTCGCTGAGTTTTCTGATCCCTTTCCCGTTCGCGGATACACGATAGATGTTGATGACCGTGTGATCGGCGGAGAAGCTGCCGCATTCGGAGGAACGCCCGGACCGGTCGGACGCGAAAACCACATCGTCGTTGGCGCAATATGTCGGCTCAAAATCGCTCCAGAGCGGGTCATTGGTCAGTTGCCGCAGGCCTGAGCCATCGAGTTTGACTTCGAAGATGTGGGTTGGGGGTTGCGTCTTGCGAAGTTCGAATGCGTGTTGGCCACGAATCGTGTCCCAAGTCGGAGGCCAGCCTGGTTGCCGGGCGTAGGCAAAGACGACGCGATCAGCAGCCCACGAGAGGTCCATTCCGTGCACATGTCCGGGGCCAAGTTGGTCTCCCAGGACATTCTGGAGTTGCCCGCTTGGTGCGAGACCGTTCTTGACCGTGATTCCGCCTCCCGGCTTGTGAACCCAGGGGTATTGGGAACCGGTGATGTTGCGGTGTGAGTGGGCTGAGTGGCGCTGGATGAACGCGATCTCCTGCAGGTCCAGGGCGGGGCTTGCGAGCACGATCGCCCTGGCCGTGAGACGCATATCCAGCCACAGGGCCTTTGCGTCGAGGAGGCCTTCGGCTCCTTTGGCGGCCGCCATTTTCAGCCTGTCACGAAGTCTACCCAGACGCGCCAACAGGGCGTCAAGCTCGGGGGACTTCTGAGGGAGGAACTGCTGTGTCTGCCTGGCAGAGGCAGTTGCCCGGGTGAAGACTTTGCCTGCCGATCCAGCCAGAGCTTGGGGGCTCTTGTGCAGATTCCAGCCAATGCCCTGGCGGCAGTAGTCCATGGTTAAGCGCGTGTCGGGGGGAATTGCGAGCCAGGTGCTGAACCAGGCTGGGGGATCAGGTCGCGGCCACTTGAGCTGCTGGCCGCCGTTGTCGAGATCGACTCTGATGGAGAGGGTCCACTCGGCCAGAGCAGCCACGAAGGGGTCCGAGTGCTTCAGCAGGTCGGCGGCGGCAACGCAATCGTCGTCGGAGAGCTTCCGGGATTGGGCCTTCTCCCAGAGGGCTTCTGCATCGTCGATCGTCCCAGCAGCGCGTGACGGGGGGGGCAGCCCAGCGACGAGCAGGACGACAGCCGCCGCCATGGGGAGCCAGGACTGCGGATACGGGTATCCGGGGATGCTCCGGGGAGGGCTGTCCGAGGCTGTTAGGCTCATCCCGCTTCCTCCGGCCACGGGCAGAGGGAGTCCCAGATGCTGTAGAGATCCCGGGCTTCTTCTACAGTTGGCGCTCCGCAGGTGAGGATCAGGCCGCTCTTGCCCTGGAAGCGATCCAGGAAGTCCTCTGCAGCATCACGGAAGCGACCGAGCCTTTCCTGACGGCTTTGCCCGAGTGGGATTCCGGGGAATCCTACTTGTGAGATCAGGGCAAGCCGATTCTCGAATCGGTCGTAGTGTTCCAGGAAGTACTCGGGGCTGTATTGGTTGCAGATGGCCTGAGTTGCCGCGCAGGCGCAGGTTGGTTCAAGGCAATGCTCGGCCAGGTCTCCCTGGCGCGGCATGACGCAGTAGTGGGTGCAGAACTGTGTCCCAAGGTGTGTACTCAGGATGTCTACATAGTCCAGATCGAACGTCGTGATGAAGTCCGGGCTCAGGTTCACACAGCAGTCGTCGCTGATGTGGACGAGGTCACCGAGGTGAATGCCCATCCAGTTTGTGAACGGGGCAGGGGGGCGCCCCAGATGGTCGAAGAGGCGCGTCGCGGCCCCGGCGGCTGTTTCGGTGACGATACTCAGCAGGCGATGTGCGCGTTGCGGTTCGAGGCAGAGGTCGGCATAGAACTCGCCTGGTCCACGCAGCAGGGCTGCCGAGTTGAGGGGGGTGTGAATGTAGGGTGGGGTGACCTCCACGAAATCCGGCACACGCTCTCGGAAGTAATCGATGGCACGCTCGATTTGAGGCATGAGTCCCCCATCCAGCGGAGGGACGGCGAGGCGGTCAATGTCCGCTGTATCCGTGAACACTGGGCTGTACACGGGGCCGTTTTCGTGGAAGTTGATCTCGGCCCCAAAGAGGCTGACGACGACGGCGGCCGTGAAATTCGGGAACGCCACCGGCACGACGTCAGATTGGACCGCCAGGCAGTTCTTCAGTTTCGCGAGTTCGCCCTCGAGCATGACGGCAGGATCCTGGAACCAACGGGTCCAGTTCCTCGGCACGCCTGTGGGGACTGAAACGGCCAAAGCTGCCGCACCGTTGCTCCGCCACTCCAGGCACATCCGGTGTCGCAGTTTTGTGCGTTCAATCCAGTTGTTGGTGTTCATCAGTGGGCTTCCGAAGGTTGCCGGTCGAGACCCAACTCCGGCCTGGTGTCTGCTGTGTTCCGGGATTGGACTGATCAGGTAGGATGGCTCGCCAACCGCGTTCCTGCAAGGGAGAACGGCACGGTGGTGTAACCCTTCAGAGTCTTGTGAGGCAGCTCACCGGAGTTCTGCCTCCAGTAATTTCCTGGGCCATTCGTGCCTGATGTAGGTACGCCGTCGAGTCGACTGGCGGTCTCACGCACACTACCCGCTTACCTCGCGGCAGGTCTACAGCCTTAGGAGCTATTGAGGAGGACAATTCGGTTTGCCTGCTCTCTAAAGGTGAGTAAGAAGACTGACGAACCCTAGTACCACATTTGCTTTGGGCAGCGCTGCGTGCTATAATGGCTCCACTGAACGAGACAATGTCAGTTTGAGAGAATGGGTTGTGCTGGGCAGCACATGTCCAGTACGTGCCTGTCTCTATTAGTTGGACACGACTGAAGACCGTGGGACGAAGCCGGGGTGGCTCTTGTTCCCTGCTTTTCGGACCTCAGTCGTGGTGTGGGGTTTACCTTGATGCCTGTTTGCTGTGGCCCGGTTTGGGTTGCAGGAAGGAGTCGTATGCGGTATTTCCCGTCACCCACATCACCCGTGCGTCCGCGCTACGGCGCGTGGCTGGTCGCTGTCTCCCTCCTCCTCCTTGCCGGGACCTCCCCGCTCGTTCGAGCGGCACTTCCTGTTCCAGGCGCTCCCGCTGGAACGTCCATTCGTGTGGTCGCCCACAATGGGGCGAGCCTCACGGGGGCGGTCCGTGAACTCTTCATAGGGAGCGTGGTCATGCAGGCCCCCTTCGCCGATAGGATGGTAATCCAGTATGACCACATCGTCGCCTGGCACCTCGAGGAGACTCGCTTCTACAGGTTTCAGGGGAGCGGCACTCAACTGGGCAGGCTCCAGTGCGTAAATGACCGCCTGGAGGTCGCCACAGCCCGGGGCACCGTTGACATCACTCACGACGCGATTCTCGGTCAGTGGCATCCCGCCGAACTCCAGGGCCTCACGGTGAGCGTCACTGCCAAGAACGGGTCCGTCATTCAGGGCCGTTTTGTGCACTTTGACGCTCATACGGTGATGCTTGAAGCACCATTCAGGGGCGTGATGACGCTGCCGAATCAGGAAGTGCATCGCTGGGAAGCCACGCCGGAACAGCTGTACGTGCTGGCAAACGGTGAGCGCGTCCGTGGTGGGTTGCGATACGAGCGGGGCAACGCCTGGGTCGTCTCCAGCGAAGGGGCGACGAACGTGACCCGCAATCCAGTCGTTCTCACATGGGGGGGAAGTGAGCAAGATCTCAACCATATGCTTCCGCACGAACAGGGCTTCCGGCGGGCTGCCTCCGCGTTGCCTGCAGAACGCACGCGGCGAGGATCTCGCCGGGGCGGCGTCCTGTCCGGTTTCGGCAGAGCAATCCGCCGCCTGCCACTTCCTCTTGGGTGCCCTGGGACAGACGAGCCTCAGTTCCAGGTGGACGCCCCGGCAGGGCTGCCTTCGCAGCAAGCACGGCCTGCCCCGCGCCCTCTGCAGCAGGTGGAACAGCAGCGCCCAACCATGGCTCAGGTACACCCGCTGGTTCGGAAATCGTTTCTGCCGACGCCAGACGTGCACCAGACGATGGTTGCCCCGCCCGAGTCGCCGTCCCCTCTGGTGGTGACCGTCCCCCCCGAGCGGAGCGCGCGGAGATGGGTCGCACCGGCAGGGCTGCCCCCGCAGCAAGCACGGCCTGCCCCGCGCCCTCTGCAGCAGGTGGAACGGCAGCGCCCAACCATGGCTCAGGTGCACCCGCTGGTTCGAAAGTCGTTTTCGCCAACGCCAGACGTGCACCAGACGATGGTTGCCCGGCCCGGGTCGCCGTCCCCTCTAGTGGTGACCGTCCCCCCCGAGCGGAGCGCGCGGAGATGGGTCGCACCGGCTCCACGCACCTTGCGTGAACCGACTGTTGAGGTGAGAGAGATCGCGATCATTGGCAACGACTCGATCCCGGCGTCGGAGCTGCAACCGTTGCTCGCGGGTTGTGCCGGACGGGCGATGACATTGACCGAACTGAAGGCGGCAGCCGATGCGGTGACCGCCGAGTACTGGCGTCGGGGCATGGGGTTGGCGAAGGCCTATGTGCCCGCCCAGGAGATCGACCATGGGCGCGTGAAAATGGAGGTGCTCGAGGGCAAACCCGGAATCGTCACGGTCGAGGGTAACCACGTGGTTTCTAAGGAATTTGTGCGGAAGCACATTGAGGTCGCCATGGCGGACGGTCCCGTGACCAACCGCGAACTGGAACGTGGCTTGCTGATCTTAAACGAAGAGTTTCCCGGCCTGCATGTTCAGTCTGTTCTTTCGCGCGGTCAGGAGCGCGGGAAGGTCGATATTGAGGCTAAGGTGGTTGAGGACAAACAATGGCGGGGGTTCCTCGGCTACAACAACTTCGGCTCGGACTCTGTCAGCCGCCACCGTTTCCAGATCGGAGCGGATGCGAACAGTCTAGTCCGTTACGGTGACCTCCTGAGCGTGCTGGGCTCGTTTGGCGAGGAACCGGATGAGCTCGCCAATGGGGCCGTCAGTTACCGCCTGCCGGTGAATTACCGGGGTACCCAAGTGGGCCTGCGGTTCGCCGCGGGTGCTTACGAGGTCAGCCAGGAGTTTGCCGATCTCGGGCTTGAAGGGGACAGCGTCAGTGGCGGCCTTTTCGTCACGCATCCGTTCATCAAGCGGCCCGACCTCCGGGTCTCGGGTGAGATGGGACTGCACTCAGCGGATTCCTCCTATGAGATCCTGGGGGCAACGACCAGCTCTGACCGCATTCGCACGGCCTACGCGACTCTCCGCGCGTCCGCATCGCAGGGGTGCGGGGAAACTTCGGCCATCGTCAATGTCACGCAGGGCCTCGGCAGATTCGCCGGTGGCATGCCCAAGGATTCGGACTACGCAAGTCGCCTGGGGGCAGGTAACAACTTCACGCAGTTGACCCTTTCTCTTGCCCGGCGCCAGCTGCTCTCCCGTTACGCAGGCCTGCTTGCTCGGGTTGAAGGCCAGTTCGCCACCGACCCCTTGGTGGCCAGCCAGGAGTGGCAGATCGGCGGGGCTGACTCCGTGCGTGGTTACGCCCCCAGCGAAGCCACTGGCGACCAGGGCTTTTTCGCGAGTCTGGAACTCCAGATCACGCCATTTCCCGATCGACCGTACAGCATCGTCGCGTTTGTCGACCACGGCTATACGCGACGCCACGAGACGTTTGTTGCGGAGCCCGATGATATGGAGCTGACCGGTGCTGGGGTTGGATTCCGGCTTGCGCACAGTCACCGGTTAGTGAGCGCGTCGCTGCGTCTGGACCTCGGCTGGCCAATCGGGGCAGAAGACAGCAGCCTTGACGAAGAGCCGAGCCTCTACTTGTCCACAGAACTGCGTTTCTAATGCAGATCACGAAAGGCAATACCATGCGTGCGATAACCACGGGCATCCTCACGGGGCTGTTGATCTTTGAGCGCAGAATTCGGTTGGATCAAGCGGTGTTCTTGAGGATGTGCAGCGCGATCTCGATTGGAGCCGGTCTTTTGCGCAGGGCAGCGCGTGTCTTTCGAGACAGTCCACTGCCCGCTTTCCGA
>Ga0209045_1000579_pt1 | contig 42237 bp, 40 predicted proteins | sample SaaInlLV_10m_DNA_4_FD_184664 | JGI IMG/M metagenome (GOLD analysis project Ga0209045, IMG submission 184664) | Marine microbial communities from expanding oxygen minimum zones in the Saanich Inlet - Saanich Inlet SI072_LV_200m_DNA (SPAdes) (version 2) | ecosystem: Environmental > Aquatic >...
ATACGGGACGATTCCTTTGTCTTCAGTGTCGATGAGAACGATTTGATAAATGTTTTTTCCTGTTAGTTTATCTTTTTTTACAGGGTTAACCATCCAGTTTTCTGTAGTTGAATCTTTATTATAGCACATGTTTTTAGATTTATTTAAAACTTCAATAACTGGTTTACAATAATTTTTGAAATCAGGTTCAATTTCTTTATTTGAAATTTTTTTGGATAATTTATCTTCAAGTGAATAATCAGCTAATGCCTCTAAAGGAAATTTGACATGTATTTTTGCAATTATTCCTAAAATTTCATGATATATTTGGGGATACATGCAGTTAGTCAGTATTAAGTTAGTCAATGTAATTCCTTCTTCTAAGGTCATTACATAATATGCTTTATTTCCATCTATAAATTCATCAATTGATTTAGGCATGTCAACTTCTTTTTCAAGAATTTTTTCTAGTTTTGCATGTATTCTTTTTTCTTCTTTAAATGAACTTTTATTTTGTTTGTTTATTTCTTTTTCTTTGACTATTATGGAATCAAACAAAGCTATTCTATTAATATCTTTCATAAAAAAATCTGTATTGCTTATTTTTTTTAATTTATTTGTGGCTTGTTTATAATTCCCAAGTCCTGATTTAAACTCTTTGTTTTTTCTCATTTGTTGAACCATTAATTTAAGGTATTCCGAACTAGTTTTGAAATTAAGTTTTTGTTTAATATGTTTTGGAACATCTCTAATTAATTCACTCATCATATAATATGCTTGATAATTTGAACTAGATTCGTTTTCAATTAATTCGTTTAGTTTTCTATACCACTTTATTTCTCCTGTTTCTTCTGCCAGTAATCCGAGTATTAACGCATTTGCTTTACCTTCATTGGCTGCTTTTTTAATTACTCTATTAACATCTTGATTTCTATTGTAATACATATATTGAACGATTAAATTTAGGAAATCTTCACTTATAGCATCATCATGGTCTATTGCTTTTTCTAAATAATATAACCCTTGTTTTGATTCTTCTTCGGAAAGTTTAAATTTTTCTGTATTGAATAAATTTTCTAACATTTGATCCAACCTAAACTCAGGAAATTTTTTATAAAGTAAATTTATATTTTCGAGTCCTGCTAATGTTCTATATATTTTAGCACTTGTTTTTTTATTTTCAACTGCGTTTTTTAACAGTAATTCGCTTTTATTTTCTTCACTATTTTTTATATAAATTTCACTTAATAATTCATATGCAAATACATCTGCAGAGTTTTCTTCAATTATTTGATTTAATATTTCAATTGATTTTTTTTGAAATTTTTTTTTATTAGTAGTTATTTTATTAATTACATTTATTTTTTTAAATAACCTGTTTGTTATGTTATTATATCGTTCATATATTTTATTGCAAACATCTGCGAATATTATTCTTGATAAGTGACTTTTTGGTGTTAAGTGCAATAGTTGTTCTAAAATTTCTTCACTTTTTCTATAATTGTTTATGGCGATATAATCGTTTGCTAAGAATAATAAGAGATCATCATCAATAATTAAGTTTTTTCTTCCATATTCTATAGTTTCAATTGCTTTTTTAATATTCCCTTTTTTCCTATAGTTTGTATGTAAGTTCATGAGACATTCTTTATTAACTCGGTCTAATGATTTTGCTTTTTCTAAAATGTGGATTGCTTTATTCGTTTGATTAAGATTCATAAATATTCTAGCATAGTTGCATATTAATTCTGGACAGCACTCTTTGTCTTTTACGTATGGTGTAATAAGCCACCATGCTTTAATTAATTGGTTATTATTTATGTGTGCTGCGCTTAATGTTAAAATAGTATTTTCTGTTTCTTTTTTTTCTTTAATTGCTTTTTTTCCTAATTCTATAGTTTTATCAATTTGATTGGAATGATAATATTTTCCTATTAAATCTTCTAAAATTAGAGGTGTATTGAATCCTGCTTCAATTGCGCGTTCAAGAATCTCAATTGATCTTTCTGGTTTGTTTATTTTTTCAGATTCAAAATCAGCTGCTAAACTCCTAAATAAATTTTCGTCAACTTTTTTTTGTTCGATTGCTAATTCTGTAAATTCTTTTGCTTTTTCTTCATTTCCTAAAAGTTCATTAAATGCAATTAAATTTGAATATAAATTCGAATCCATTATTTCTTTATCAACAACTGATTCGAGTAGTTGGACTATTTCTTCTTGTCTTTTTCTGGTGTTAAGATATTTAATATTATAGTTTATCATTCGTTTTGTAGCTTTATTATTTTTGATGCCTAGTTTAACTAGGTCTTCATATTTTTCAAAGTATCCTGTACTATAAAGTCTTGCACAGATCTCATCTATTTTATTCCAAATTAATTCATGAGGAGATCCATCTGATTCTTTCATTGCGTTAAAATGATCAAAAATATATTTCTTTAAATTCGATCTTTCATTTAGCTTAAATTGAATCATTCCGCTAGCTTTTTTATCGCTAATTGCTTGATATATTACTTGAAGTGATTTTTCTAAATTCTTATTAGTTGCATAATAATCACTTAACATTAAATATGTTTTTTCATTCGCTTTTTTATTTTTAATTGCAACTTCAAGAATATCGATAAACATCTGCTCTTTTTTAAAATGCATTATGTTTGATGCGGTAGTATTATATTTTTCAGTTGTCAAAGAAAGAATATTTCTTCTTATTATTTCTGCGCCAATTTGTAACCATTGTTTTTTTTGAGAACTTGCTTTTTTATAAAAATTAATTATTTTAGAAGTCGCTTTTCTTTCTGAAACTATTTTTTCCAATAATTTAATTGTTTGATAAAAATTATTCTTTTGAAAATAATATTCTCCTAGAAGTTCATATGTTTCAATGTTAGAAATATTTATTTCAATACTTTTTTCTAAAGTGCATTTAAAATAATCTTCTCTTCCAACTTCTTTGAATAATGTTGCTAATTTATTTATGTTTTCAGGAGATTCTTTTGGTTCTTTAGTTCTTACAAACTGATTATAGTGTCTAAATAGTTCTTTTCTTTCCATGCTTTGAAGACCTCGATATTCAACAGGCAGGTCATTATATTTTTCTGTTAAATAAAATGTAGGCTCTTCTAAAAATTCATTTAGACTTTTAGAGGGTGGCTTTTTAAGTTCTTCTTTATACTTTTTTTGCAGTTCTTTTTGTACTTCTATATGATCTTTACGTAATATTTTTTTAATTTCTCTTTTTACAGTTTTGCTTTCCATAGGGTTTCCAGGTTTAGTAGTGTCTTCTTTAGTCATTTTATTTGTAATACTAACTAGTACATAAACGTTATTTGAATAAATCACCCCTCTTAATAGAATTAGCTATGCGAGGGGCATTTATAAAGATTTGTTATTTTTATTGTTATTTTATGGCTATTTAGCGGCTCTGCGTGTTATTGCTGCTACTTTCCCTACTTTGTAAAAAGTCTATAACAAGGCATAATTGCAGCTAAGATTCCAATTATTAAATACCAATACCAGTTAAGATATAGTAATCCAGACCAAAGCTTTGCAATAAATAAAATAAATGCTGCAGTGCTAAGTTTAATTAGTGAAATATCGTACCATTTCAGATTCTTAATCTTTTTTTCTATCCATTTAAAACACATTTTTGTTACCTCTCTTTTTATTTTTTGTTTTTTTTATTTGCTTTTTGTTGTTTAAAATTTGTTAAGATGTTTTTTGTAAATTTTATTAACTTGAATTTTTAATTCACCTGGAATTGCAATACTATCATAAACTCCAAAAAATTTCTTTTTCATACTATTTTTTTTTCTTATTAATGATTGATACTTTGGTTTTAATTTAAATTCTTCAATGAGCGCACCATTTACCTTATTTTCAATAGCCATCATAAATGCGAGTTGTTGTTCCTGCGCACCAAGACCACTTTGATCAAAACCAACCATATCATCATGACTTCCAAAAACAGAAAATAGTTTTCTATATTTTTTAGCAAATAGGCATTTGTCAAGATTAACTCGATCTGGTTTAATATTTAATGCTTTAAAGAATACATAAAGTCTTGCACATTTAGAACAATTACAACACCAACGATTATGTTCTCCATGTTCTGTATCTGCAAAACAAGACATTTGAAGTTTTGCAAGATCTGGATATTTTTCATGAAGAATTTTGATAAGCCCTAATTCAAATAATGGACTCACAAGACTTCCAACTTGAGTTTTTCCGTCAGTCATAAGTCTCGAAATTATGTTTAAATTTTTAACCCACTCAGAACTTTGATCATAAATATAATTAGTTTTCCAGCCATCTTCATTTATTGTGTTATGATCGCAACTAAATTCATTTCCAAAAAAAATATAATCTGCATTAAACTTATGTGCGAAAGGAATTACTTCTAAAAGAAAAATAGTGAGCATTGCTCCAAATCCCCAATTATTAAATTCCATATCGTCAAAATAACCATTAAATTGAAATTCATTTAATTTATTTTTTATTGTATAAACTTCGATGTTTTGTTCTTTTTTAAGTTTTTTTATAATTTTATTTTTATGAATTGTTTCATACTCGTGATAATTTTCTGAATCACATTCGTCGATATAAACAAGAATTGGTCTTATGTTTAATTCTTTACACATTGCGAGTGTAAGCAAAGATTCTTTGCCTGCACTAAAAAGAATAATTGCAGTTTTTTGCTTATTAATTCTTTTTTTATTTTCTTTTTGTTTATTAGGTTTTGTTATGGGTAATTTTGTATCATAATTTTTAAAATAAAATTGAGAATTAAAAAAACGTTTCATATAATTAGATGTTTTTTTATTATCTATTAATGCAGTTGATGGAATATCATAAATAGTTGATTTGAAAATAAAACTTTCAAAACAAGGAAGAGCTGTTTTGTAAATAATTCCTTTTTTCCCTTTTTCATTATTTGCAGCAGGAAGATGGCATGACAAAGCAAATGTTAAATTGTCCAGGAGAATTTGTTTGTTTTTATCAGAAACTGAATTCCAAATTTCTTTAGGATATTTTATTGAAAACTTTTTATTATTTTTATTATTGTTTTTGCTGTTAGCGTTGTTGTGGTTTTTATGATTATTATTAATATTGTTATTATTAGTATTTTTACTAGTTGGTTTATTATTTAAGAAAAAATTAATTCCTGAATTACTAAGACTTGCGTCGATTTCAAAAAATTCACTCTTTTTTATCTTATCTCTTTCATAAATAAGCATGAGAATGAATTTGTATAAGATTTTATATAAACATTTCTTAAAAAATTCAATAAATTAATAAATCAAACCTTTTTGACACTGAAATAATATGAACATCGCAATAATAGTATCAACACAAGATCCTGCAGGAATGAATATCAAACAATGTTTGGTTGAACTAGATTTATTTGTCAAGCTCGACGAAAAATTTGATAATCATGACGTGTTTGAAATAAAATTTGAAAAATCAGGAATTGTTGCAAGACTTTTTACAACAGATTTAGAATCGATACATTGTGAAAATATCGACGAGAGAATAAATTCTAATAGTTCTGATTTTTGCGTGGACAAAATAATTTTTGCAACAAAACATCAATCAGAAGCAGGAGTTCATAGTTTATGCGTGCATGTTCCTGGAAATTGGGGTGGTGCAGATGTTGGAGGAAAACCGGGAATGATTTGTAGTTCTATGCCTAACTTTATGAAATTTGCACTGCTTAAATTAAAAGAAGTGTCTGAAGGTACAGAATATTCTGTAATGCAAGAAGTAACGCATCATGGTCCGCTTATCAAAGTTCCTTGTTTGTTTATTGAAATAGGATCAAATTTAGAAAGTTGGCAAAATAAGGAAGCTGGCAAGATTATTGCAAATACTATTAGATTTATTTTAGAAGAACCAATTCCTGCGTATGAATCAGTGGTTGTACTTGGAGGAGGTCACTATAGTCAACCTGCAGAAAAGTTGGTGTTTAGGACAGATTATTCTGTCGGACATATCTGTCCAAAATATGGACTGGATAACTTTAATTCTGAGTTGTTGGATCAGGCGATAAATAAATGCGATTCTAGTGTTAAACTGGTTGTTGTTGACTGGAAAGGGCTTGGAGAATTTAAACAAAAAGTCAAATCACTGCTTGAGGAGAATGGAATTTCTTGGGAGAGAATAAAACGAATTGAAAAAAGATAAATTTACATATTTTATTTTAATTTTTTAATTATATTATATACTAATTCTTTTTAATTATATTATATATTAATATTAAAAAGATGAGTGTAGAAATGACAAAAAAATAATCTAATAATTACAAGTTTCTTGTTCTTTGAGATCTGTACCGCACTCTATACAGTATTCATCAGTTTCTTCTACATTTGTTCCGCAAAATGGGCATTCATTTACTTCCTCTTTTTCATCTGACACGTCTATTGCCTCCATTAAGTTTATGTGTTAATAAACGACCTTGGATTATATTATAATTAGTAGTTTTTGAAATTTTTAAAATCTTGGTTATTGGATTGAATGTGTGTCTTGTGTTACAAAATTAATTAGAATTAAAATAGTATCTTGTGTAAAAAATAATCAAAAATAGAATTAAAATAAAAATTGAAAAAATTAGAATTCAGAAGAGAATTCATAAATTATTTACTTTTATCTTCTGCTTCATCAGGAGCAACTTCGTGTATGATTGGATCAGGGATCTTTTCTTCTCTAAGTCTGCTTTTAATATCTGAAGAAGATTTTCCTTTCATAATTGCAATTATGTTTTTAGCTTTAGCAAGGAATTCATCACGTCTAGTTTTAATTTCTTCCTGAAGTATTTTTCTTTCTTCTTCGAATTGTTTTTGCTCTTCTGCACTAAGTTCGGTTTTCTCTTCAGCAATCTCTTTATCGAATTTTCCTGAGTTAACTAAATCAATAGCGTTATGAGCAGTAACTCCTTCAACATAAACACCCATGCTTTGACAAGTTCCAAGAATTTCTTTGATTTTTTCTTTAAGATTTTTACCAAGAAGACTATCTTCTTTCATCTTTGCAATTTTAATAAGCTGTTCGATTTTAAGATCTCCAACTTTTTCAACTAAAGGATTAGATGCTCCTTTTTTTAGATCTGCTTCTTGTTTGATAAGCGCAGATGCAGGAGGAGTACCTATTGTTATTGTATACTCTTTAGTATCTGTATCAATATTTACTTTAACTGGAACTTGCATACCTTTAAAATCTGCAGTTTTTTTATTAATATCTCCAACAACTTGTCCAATATTAATCCCTGTAGGACCAAGAGCTGGACCTAATGGTGGTGCTGCTGTTGCTTTTCCACCTTCAATTAAAACTTCAACTGTTTCTTTTCCCATAGTTAAACACCAATTATAATTTTTTATATTTTATTTTTATTATTTTTTTTGTTAGTTTGATTTACTGTTAGTCATCACGACGAATTACTTTTACAGAATCAATTTTTATTGTGATAGGAATAGGAACTGCAGCTTCTACAAGTTCGACTACAACTTCTTCTTTTGATTCGTCAATTCTTGTAATCTTTGCAGTTTCTCTTTTGAATGGTCCTGAGATGATTTCAACAATATCATTCTTTTTAATGTTGAGTTCACGCTTAACCTGTTCGAGCATATGTTCTATTTCTTTATACTCAATTTCTTTAGGTAAGATTCCGCGTGCGTAAGGAATATTATGTGCTGCTTGCTCTGCATCAGTTCGGCTTTTAGCTTCAACAAAAACATAGCCCCTCATTCCATGAGGTCTAATAACTGAGTAGACTTCTAGTTTTTTCTTAATAATGTTTGAACTAATAAAATCTATGACTTGGTCTTCTCTGTTTGCAGTTGTTCTCAACGCAAAAATCAAGGTATTAATTTCTTTAGATTCTGACATTTTTCACCTCTAGTCTACAAAATTAGTTGGTTAATCATAACGATTAGAAACCCGACTAACCCTATCAATATCATTCCAAGACCAGAAACTTTTACAATGGTCTTAAATTCTTCTTTACTGGGTTTTTTTGTTACTTTTAAAACCCTTTTGTTCTCTCTAAAGAACTCTTTGATTTTGGGAATCCAAGTTTTTACATTCATTATGTTCACTCGATGTTGTTTGTCTTTATCAAATCTTATAGATTTGTTTGTGTGATTCGTAGTACCATATATAGTATAATATATATTTTTAGTTACTTTTTAAATGTTTTTTCTGCTTTCTTTTTTAATCTTTTCCTTTTTGATAGTAAAACTGCACAATAATTGCTATAATTTTGGTTTGAACTCTTAATTTTAAGCCAAAATGATGAAAAATTAAGGAATTTAGCTAATTTTAGCTATATTTATTTTATAAATTAATTATGTTTTAATCTACAAATTCTATTCCTAATTCATTTTCTATTTCTTCACGCTTTTTAGCTGAAATGCTTCTACCAGGACCAAAAATCTGGTTGGATTTAACTCCTGTAACAATAAGCATAACTCTAATAACATCTTTTAAATCATCATATATCTGAGCACCCCAGATAATCTTTGCATTTTCATCAAGTTTTTCAGATATTTCTTCAACTATTCTGCGTGCTTCATCAAGAGTCATATCAGGACCGCCTTGAATATTGATTAGAGCGCCATTTGCACCGCCTATATCAACATCTAGTAATGGATTCGAGATTGCTTTTTGAACTGCTTCAACAGCTCTATTTTCAGTATCAGATTCACCAACACCAATAAGTGCAACACCACCTTTACCCATAATAGCTCGAATATCTGCAAAATCTAAGTTAACAAGACCTGTTCTTGTAACAAGTTCAGCAATACCTTTTACTGCATTAGTAAGGATTTCATCAGCAACTTTAAATGCTGTTTGCAAAGGTAAGTCTGGAGCAAGCTCAAGTAGTTTATCGTTTGGAATTACAATTAATGTATCTACAATGTTTTCTAATTTCTCAAGACCAACAACTGCATTTTCATAACGTCTTTGTCCTTCCATTGAAAATGGCATTGTAACAATTGCAACAGTAAGTAACCCCATTTTTTTCGCAATTTCGGAAATAACTGGTGCACTACCTGTACCTGTACCTCCGCCAAGACCACAAGTCACAAAGATCATATCAGAATTAATCATTAATTTTTTTATATCGGACTCATTCTCACGCGCAGCTTCTTCACCTAATTTAGGTTGAGAACCAGCACCAAGACCTGAAGTAGAATCTCTTCCAATTAAGAATTTTTTATCTGCTGTTGTATAAAGTAAATCTTGTGCATCAGTATTTACTGCAATAGTTTCTGCTCCATGAATTCCAACTTCGCTCATACGGTTAATTGTGTTATTACCGCCACCACCTGCTCCAATAACTTTAATTCTTGCTGGTTGCTTTTTTATAAATTCTTCAAGCTCAGCGTCGATATTATTTTTAAAGCTAGGTTCTTCACGTTTGAATTCAGGATTTGGATTTTCTCTTTCAATTCTTTCGTTTTCTGTTCTTTCAGTCGCTTCGCGAATAAAACTATCCAATGTACCCACCTCGGTTTTTAAATTAAAAATGTCACCCTCTTTTTGTTATAATAAAAAAATTTGGAATATATAAAATTTACTTTAAACTATATAGAGACGTAAAATTATGGCTTTTTGTCAAGTTAATGCTTTTATGCGCTAATTATGTTTTTACTTTGAATTCCATAGTTTTAATTTCAGGAACCATTTCAATTAGTTTAGGTTTCTGAGCATTTAAGTATTCTATAGGGATTTTTTCATCTATTTCCACATTTGCTTTATCAGCTTCAACAGATACTTTGATTTTGCTTTCATTTTTAGTTAAAAGTAATGACAAACAACCTCTTATCTTTTCTGCAGGATCTGTGATGTGTCTGTTGATTTGGTATTTGTAAATAACATCTTTTCCTGCAAACGGATGATTGAAATCAATAACAACACGTCCACCACTAACACTTCTAACTGTAGTCATAACTCCATCAATGTTTAATTGCATTCCTGGAACAGGATTTATTTGTTGACCTTTGAATGCACTCATTGGCATCAATTTTAATAACTTAGCATCTTTTTTTCCAAATGCTTTTTCTGTTGGAATATCTAATTCAATTTCTTTTCCTACTTCTGAATTATCTAATGATTCATCAAGACCTTTAATAACGTGTCTATGTCCAATACAGATTTTAACAGGTCCATAAATCATTCCTGGACTATGGATATTATTGTTTTTAGCAATCTCTTCATTAGTTGTATCAAACACAAAATTATCCTCTTTGAATCGTCCTGTGTACTCGAGCTCTACAAAATCTCCTTTTTTTACCTTTTCAGTCATTTTCTTTCCCTCTAATTAATTATTAAATCAAGATAAGAATAGTTTATATTAATAAATATATTTTTTTAAAGGTTTTGGTAATTGAATAAATATAAAAAAGAAAAAATTAAGATGATAATTCAGTAAAGCACAAAAGATTTTTTACTCAGCATGCCATTCTTGCTTCATCACTTTACCATTTGTGTTCATTTCATAATAACCAGACTTACCATTTTCACTAAAGTAATAATCCATCACAGTATCTCCTTGTGGTGTTTCTGCAGTATATCTAACATGACAAAGGTTTTTGTAATCTCCACTTTTTTCTAAACCTTCAATAACCCACTGCGCATTTCCTGTTTGAGCATCAGAACCTGTGAACTTCCAATTAGCACCTGCTTTACACCAGTCGTCGCTATTTAATCCAGATCCTTCAACAACACCTTGATCTGTTTCTACTGTATATGATCCTTCTTTAGTGTTAATTTCAGCATCTTTTCCTGTTTGAGATTCAATATCATTTTCCATTTTCTTGTCGACAACTTTAGTAGAAGTTCCACAGCCAATGATAAACATAACAATCGTTAGCATAATTAGTATAATCAATATTTTTTTCATTAGATCACCCTCAAAGATTTTTAATGTTAGATATATGTTAGAAATAGTTGGGTAATTTAAATATTTTTGTTTAACTTCAACTAAAATCCTTGATGTACTCAATAATTATCTGAGCAACTTCTTGTGGAGATTTATTGGTTGTATCTAGGGTTATATCATAATTACTTGAATCGTAGTAGTTGATGTTGTAGTATTCTTTGTATCTTTTAATTTCAGAATCTTTTCTTTGTTTAATTTTTCTTTTAGTTTCTTCAATAGATAAATTATATTTTTCATCATCTCTTTTAGCGTCAAAAATTCTTTTTGCAGCTTTATCATCTGTTACGTCGAGAAATATTTTTATGGAAGTAGGAATAAAATGCCAACCAAGACGTGCGTCAATAATGAAATTATCTTCTTCTTTTCCCAGATTTACTTGTCTGTCGTCTAATTCTTTGTCAATAGTTGTATCTTTTTCTGCAAGTTTGCTTAATTCTAGAAGAGTTATTCCTTTTTTTTGTGCCATCTCTCTCATAAAATCGCCTGTAGAATAATGATTTAAAGAAAAATGTTTAGCAAGAATTTTAGCAACAGTGGTTTTTCCTGAACCAAGCGCTCCTGAGATTGTTATGATCATATTTTTGAAGAGAAATTAGGTTGTTTATATTATTTTTGATATGTTATTTTATTGTGTTAATCTTTCAAAGAAATAATCTGAATGCCGTGTTCTTCAATATCATCTCTATGCCAGAATAGTTCATCTAATTTGAATTTAGCAACATACTTAATTTCTTTTTCTAAAACTCTCCCAGTATAATCTTGTTTTTTAGGACACCATTCTCTAAGAACTAAATAATCTCCTTCCTGGCAATGCCAATCACCAAGACGAAGTTCGAAATTCTTTTTACCTTCGTGTATTTTTTGAAAATACTGCGGATGAACTTTCTTTTCAATGCGATTCATATGTGGAAAAAACCATTTAGTCTATAACTATTTTTTGATATCTGAGTCTCTATTGTCCAGTTTCATACAAAAACTTAATAAATATCAAATAAATCAAGGCTATAATTAGATTATTATAATTAAAAAAGGTGATATTATGATTGAACCAGCAGGATTGTTAGGAGGAATGTTTGAACCGTTAACTAATACAATATCTTTTTTTACAAAATTTATTAGTGGACTTGTAGGAGGAATATTTGGAGTTTATTTGGTTTTATTATATTTAAGATTTAAAGAATACAAAAAAGTAGTAGGTCTTTTAACAGAAATTAAACAAGAAATAAAAGAACTAAAAGGAACTCATGTTACGCATAATGTTCATAAAACTTCAGGTGTAAATAAAAAATGAATCAATTTAAGGAAGCAATAATAAAATTATTGGCGAATAATGATGTTGAGATAGAAGAAGGAATAATCAGTACACCTCCAAATCCAGAAATGGGAGATTATGCTGTGCCTTGTTTTCAAATGGCAGCAAAACTAAAAAATGCTCCGCCTAAAGTTGCAGAAGAACTCGCACAAAAAATAGATCTATCTGGAAATGAATTTATTTCAGGTGTAAAAAATTTTGGTCCATACTTAAATTTCTTTGTGAATAAATCTAAATTTATAGAATCTGTATTAAGCAAAATTATTGCAGAAAAAGAAAATTATGGAACTGGAATTGAAAAGTCAAAAATTTTAATTGAGAGTCCTGGTCCAAATACAAATAAACCTTTGCACTTAGGACACTTGCGTAATGTATTTATTGGAGCAAGCGCAATACAGATTTTTAGAAAATTAGGAAATGATGTTTCTCATATTGATATTGTTAATGATCGGGGAATTCATATTTGTAAATCGATGCTTGCATATCAAAAATTTGGTGAATGTAAAGAGCCAGATATAAAATCAGATCACTTTGTAGGTAAGTATTATGTTTTGTATTCTCAAAAAGAAAAAGAAAATCCTGAACTTGAAGAAGAAGCAAGAGAAATGCTTAGAAAATGGGAAGCAGGAGATCCAGAAACAATTGAACTTTGGAAAAAAATGAAAAAATGGTCATTAGATGGAATGAACCAAACATATGAACGACTTAATTTTGTAGCAGAAAAAGTATACTATGAAAGTGAACAATATGCGCGTGGGAAAAAAATTGTTCTTGAAGGAGTTGAAAAAGGATTATTTACAAAAAATGATGAAGGATGTATTATAATTGATTTAACAGAAGAAGGATTTGGAGAAAAAGTTTTATTAAGAGCTGATGGGACTTCTGTTTATGTAACTCAAGATATCTCGACTGCAAAAGCAAGATATGAAGATTACAATATGGATAAAATAATTTATGTTGTAGCAACAGAACAAAATTATCATTTCAAAGTATTGTTTAAAGTACTAGAAAAAATAGGGTTTGAATTTGCAAAAAATTTATATCATATGGCATATGGGATGGTGAATCTTCCAGATGGAAAAATGAAATCTCGAGAAGGAACTGTTGTCGATGCTGATGAATTATTAGATCAAATGCAAGCAATGGCAAAAGAAGAAATTGTTAAAAGACATACTGGTTTGTCAGAAAAAGAAATTGATAAAAGATCTAATATTATTTCACAAGGTGCTCTTCGATTTTTTATATTGAAAGTTGATTCGCATAAAGATATGACTTATGATCCCAAAGAAGCAATAAGTTTTGAAGGAGAAACAGGACCTTATGTTCAATATGTTCATGCAAGATGTTGTGCAATACTTCGAAAGTATAATTCAGAGATTGGTTCTGATATTGATTATGGTTTGTTAGTTGAAGATTCTGAACTAGAAATGGTCAAGTTACTATCTCAATTTGGCATAAAGATTGAAGAAGCCGCGAAAAATTATAAACCTAGTACGGTTGCACAATATTTAATACAAGTAGCGCAGCAGTTTAATGAATTCTATCACAAGTGTCAAGTAATTGGTGAAGATGCAGAACTTACAAAAGTAAGAATTAGGATTGTTGAATCTGTAAAGCTCGTCATAAAAATGGGGCTTGAACTGTTGGCAATAGATGCTCCAGAAGAGATGTGAGATGTTTATGGAACGAATTCCTTTTTTTATAGTAGATAAAGATCTACCGACAGTAAAGGCAAAAGAAGTTGATTTACTTAGGCGTAATTCTAATTATGTTATTGTCGATGTAAGGAGTTTAGGTGAATGGGAAACAGATAGAATTCCTGGTGCAGTAAATATTCAATTGCTTGATAATTCTGAGCGTGCAGAAGTTGGAACAATATACAAACAAATTGGAAGACGAGAAGCAGTTGCAAAAGGATGGGAATTTGTAGAACCAAAATTAGAATCAATGCTTGCAGAGTTTTCTAAATACCAAGATAAAAAATTAATTGTTTATTGTTGGCGAGGAGGTTTGAGATCTAAGTCTGTTGTAAAATGGTTGCTTGGTCTTGGATTTGATGTTGTACAACTTGAAAAAGGAAATAAAGCATTTAGAGAAGTAGTTCGAAAAAAATTGCAAAGTTATGAATTAAAACCCAAAATAATTGTAGTGTATGGTCTTGGTTTGAGTGGAAAATCAGAAGTACTCAGAGCTACTAAATTACCTGTTATTGATCTTGAAGATTTAGCACAACATAGAAGCAGTGTTTATGGAGCAATAGGTTTGAAGCCAAGATCACAAAAATTATTTGAAGCATTATTACTTGACGAACTCGATAAAATTGGAGATGTTCAGTACATTTTGGTTGAAGGAGAAAGCAGAAGAGTTGGAGATGCAATAATTCCTGATTTCTTTTTTCGTGCAATGAGTAAAGGCATAAAAATAAGGGTTGATGCATCACTTGATCGACGATCAGAACGATTTGAAAAAGATTATTGTTTTAGTGAAGAATCGACACAACAGTTAATTAAAATTACTAAAGAAACTAATTCATTAATTCGAGAAATGGGAAAGAAAAAAGTTTCTGAGCTTATTGAATTACTTGAGTCTGGGAATATATTTGAAGGTTTGAAAATATTGCTTAAAGATTATTATGATTTAAAGTATGAACATTATTTTAAAGACATGAAGTTTGAGATGATTATTTGTGAAGATGATGTTGAGATTGCTGTTGAGAAGGTTGAAGGATTTGTTAAGAAATTAGATGATAAAAATAATTAAAAAAATTTAGATTTTGTATTCTTTATTGTCTGGTTCGTGTTTTGCAAGTTTTTGTTTAAGGTCTGTTATTTCTTCCTTTCTTGAGTTTAATAGATCTTTTTTAAATCTGGTTTGTCTACTCGAATCAATTAATGATATGATTAATCCAATTCCGAATAGTCCGCATGCTACATAGTCAATTTTTTTAGCAAAGTCTAAATCTTCAAGCCCTTCTTCAATAACTGCTTTATCAGAAGTAGAATTCATAAATATTGTTTTTGCTTCTTTACTTACAAGATGGTCTGTTAGTTCTTTTCGACAGCGGTCTTCAGTTCCAAAAAAGTTACTAGTTTGTTTGCCTTCATTCTTACATGCATTATAAACAAAATTTGATTCTGTAGGTGTATTTTCTTTATATAAATTAGTTCCTCCTATTGTTACAAATGCTGCAGTGTAGAGTGCTAATGTGCACATATATGGATTATCTATTATTTCACTTACTATTGGTATTCTCATGTTTTTCCCTCCCCTGATTATATGTATTAATCTCTCTTTTATGTTAGAAATAGGTTATTCTTTTATAAATATTTCTATTTTTTTACTATTTCGAAGGGGTATTTACTGGCTGATTTGTCTTTGTTTCTTGTTTCCAAAGAAAAATTTATATATAAGTGTTATTAAAGCATTTTTTGTTAAACTAAAAAACTATTTTTAGTGGTTTTTGTGATTAAGTTCGTAATAATTACTACTTGTTTTGATGTTTAAAATTTAATAGGGGGTTTTAAATTATATGTTTGTAGTAAAACAAGAAAAAGATGAATTGCTTTCATTACCTGCCGAAGAGATTGATTTAGATAAACTGCGTAATCTTTCTCCTCTTGCAATTGAGATTATGAAACTAATTTCTGAGAATGCAATGTATCCTGCACAGATTGCAAAATCTTTGAAAGAACACGAACAAAAAATATATTACCATATAAGAAACCTTGAGCGAAAAAATCTTATTAAAGTTGTTAAAGAAGAAAATAAACAAGGAGCAGTAGCGCGTTATTATAAATTATGCGAACCTGCGTTTGTATTGCGCTTTAAAAAATTTGATAAAACTCACAAATTTTCAAAAAGAGAAGGTCGCAGTAAAGAGTTCTTAGAACCATTTATTGTCGATGGAAAATTTGATGCACTCATTGTTGTTGGAAGTCCAGATCCGCATGGGCCAGATAAAGCAAGAAGTCGAGATGGATATTATGGGATGGACTTAGCATTATTTTTAGGAACATTTCTAAACTATGTTCCTAGTTTTAATGTAAAATTAGATACTGAAACTCGAGAAGAAGATCTTAAACAAAATTTGATTATAATTGGCGGGCCTATAGTAAATAAAGTGATGGAAAAATTTAATGACGATCTTCCTATTAAATTTAAAGAAAAAAATATTTATTCAACACTTTCTAAACAGGAATATCCTAGTGATGAAATAGGAATTATTGTAAAAGCAAAAAATCCTTTTTGTGATGGGAAACAGATTTTAGTTGTTGCAGGAAAAAGACATGCAGGAACTCGAGCTGCAATAATAGCATTTCTAAAACATTTTAGTTCAATACTTGACGGTAATGTTCACAAGAAAAAAATAATTGCAAAAGTTGTAGAAGGAATCGATCTTGATAGTGATGGACTTGTCGATGATGTAGAAATAAGAGAATAAGGGTATAAAATGAAAATTATTAAAAAGTTAATTTGGATTATTATTGTTTGTTTGATGCTTGCATGGATTGTTTTTAACAGCTCAAGTGAATTAAACTTAATTAGTAAGGGTGAAAATAATTTGAAATTAGATAACGATATATCTTTAATGGTGCAAAATGTTCAAGCTCCAAAGATATTTTTCAAAAAAGCAAAGTATGTAGAAATTAATGATAAAATTGATGAAGAAAAATTAGATATTGTTTTTTTACAAGAATTTGTTTTTGGATCTGGACTCAAATACTTTACTAAAAATTATTCTATAATATATTCTGAAGGACGTTTAGGTCCAAGAGGAGGATTAGTTATTTTAAGTAAATCCGTTCCTGATAAAATCGAATTTTATAAATTTAAAGAACAAGGAACTTGGTTTTCTCAACAGTTTTTTGACAGAATTATCGAAAAAGGATTTTTAGTGGTGAGATTTGGAAATAAAACTTTAATTAATACACATTTAGTTGCAACATATGATGCAAATGAAAGTCACAAAAATGTTTTTGTTTTGAATTCTCAGTTTAAACAGTTGAAAACTTTTATTGAAACTGAACTGGATGCTGGTAAAGTTGTTTTGTTAGCAGGAGATTTTAATTTTAATAAAGATTCTGAAAACTATGTTGAAATAAATGAATTGTTGACAGATCAAACAAATGAAATCTCGAATGAGTTAGAGTATAGTGAGGCTGAAGGACAAATTGATTTTGTTTTTAGTTCAAATGGTAATGCTAAATCTGTAAAGTCTGTTGACTATGATCGAGAAGTAAGTGATCATGAGGGATTTATTTTGAGAATGGATTTAGAATAACTATGTTTTTTTAATTCTGCTTTTTTTTCTATTTTTAATTTCTTTTTCTCTATTTTTATCTAGTTAGGGACGATTTTCTCGACGAAAAGTTTAAATAACTTGATTGTCTGTTATAGTATTAATATATTTTTTGGAGGGGTTTATATATGGGTGAAAATTTAAGAAGCAAATTAGTTGATCAAATATTAATTTCTAAAGCATTTGTTGGTGCTGTTGAATCAGGAGTTCCAATTTTAGATTCTTTAGACACGCTGGCTAATATGTTTGAAACTTATAAAGATAAATTCGAGTTTGTTAGAGATAAATTTGCTTTAGGAAATTCAATTTATAATTCTATTATTGATTATGATAAAGACCATAAATCTACAAAATTTACTTCTGACTTTAATCAGGCAATTAGTGCTGGCGAATCAACAGGTGCGTTAGATATAATTTTAGAAAAAATGGGTGGATTATTTCGATCAAAAATTAATATGTTGGATTTAGGTGCGGATGAAAAACTTTTGGATAATCATTCATTTTATTCATCTGTTGCAACCCTTATTGATTCTGGAGTTCCACTCATTCCTATATTTGACTCTATGACTAAATTTTCAGATGAAGGTTTTACTGTGGCAGTTAAAGAAGTTAGAGATGAAATAGCTAGAGGAGGTTCTTTTGCAAATGCATTAAAAAAACATCCTAGCTATTTTTCAGAGTTTGAAATTAATCTAATTTCTCTTGGTGAAATGACTGGTTCATTAGATTTGACAGCACAAAAAATTGCAAATTCTTATGAAATAAATTTGAAGTTGGCTGAAAAAATTGAGCTCAAAGAAGTTTATAATAAGGTGAATTTTTATTATTTTTTTTCAACACTTATAAATGTAGGAATTCCTATTATTCCTTGTTTAGAAATGTTAGAAAAATCAAATACGTACCTTCCTGATAATGTGTTGGTATCTATACGGGAGGGTATTGAATCTGGCAAAACTCTTGCTGAGTTACTTCCAGAATTTCCAACTTACTTTAGTAAATTTGATTGTAATGTAATTGCAGCGGGAGAAAGGGGCGGAATACTTGATACAGGAATTAAAAGAATTTATGAATTTTATCAGACAGAGTTTGAGCTGAAGATTTAGCTTGTTTGTTTTTTCTTTTTTTGTGATTTCTTTGTTGAAAAATTTTCAATAATGTTGAAAATCTATTTGAAAATCTAGGGAAAGACATATAAATCAAAAGAACTAATTATGTGTTATGACAGAAAAACTTGAAATAATCTTTTTGTGGTTTTTGTTGTTTGTATTCCTGGTTGCATTTGTCTGGTTTATTTTTATGATGCTTGGTGGTTAAACATATGACGTTGAATTTAGTTAATAAAAAAGTGGTGAATTTTTTTATAGTTTTCTTAATTTTATTTGGATTGCTTATTGTTTACCAAATTATTAAAAAGATGTTAGGAGGTTCTTGGTCTGTTGAAGAGCTTGTTATTTCACTTTTGGTATTAAATTTAGGATCTACATTTACTGTGGGGATTATGATTGCACAAAATAATTCAGATCTTAAATATTTAAAACAACAATTCTCGTCTCTTGCTAGAGATTTTAAAATACACCTTAGAAAAGAACATTAACTTTTTAAACTCTTATTATTTTCTTTGTTTTTATGACTAAAATTATTAAAATTCCTTTTTCAAAAGGCGGACTTGGAAAAACAGAAGGTTGTGAATTAGGTCCAGATAAGATTGTTTCAGTTTTGAAAGGTTTGGGATTGAACGAGAAGGGATACAAAGCTCAATTTAGTTTTGACTTGGTTGATGTTGATCAAAATGATATAGAGCTTACGAATTCTAATATTTTTTCTAAAGTTTTAGATGTGGTTGTTTCTGGAGGAAAGAATATTTTATTAGGTGGAGATCACTCGATAACTTATTCTGCGTTTAAAGCAGTTGCTGCAAAAAATCCAGGATGTGGACTGGTAATTTTTGACGCACATCCAGATTGCGAAAACGATTTTAATCCACCAACACATGAAGATTTTTTAAAAGTATTAGTTAATGAAGGAATAGTTGATCCATCGCGCGTGATACTGGTTGGTGTAAGAAGTTGGGATGGAAAAGAAAAAGAGTTTTTAGATTCTATGAAAATAAGATATTTTTCAATGAAGCAAATAAAATTAACAGGTGTGAGTGAGGTTTGCGATACTGTTACAGAAACAATTCGTGGATGGAATTCTGTTTATGTTTCAATAGATATTGATTGTGTAGATCCTGCACATGCTCCTGGAACAGGATATTGTGAACCAGGAGGACTGAGTTCTAGAGATTTAATTTACTTTTTGCAAAGGTTAAGATTGTTGCGAAATATTAAAATGATAGATTTAGTTGAGATAAATCCTGAGAAAGATGTTAATGGGATGACTGTTGTGTTGGGTGCTAAGATAGTTAATGAAATGGGATGATATTTTTAATAATTAAATAAAAATTAACAGAGGTGATATTATGAACATGAACATTGTAAAATTTGGTGGATCGATTGTTAATCCTGATGGAAAATATGATAATTCTGTAATTCAAGAATTTGTTGATTTAGTTTCTGAATCTGAAGATAGATTTATTTTTGTAGTCGGAGGAGGATCAATTTGTAGAAAAGTTCAGGACGCAGCACAGTCGTATGTTAATGAAGCATTGACTCAGGATTCTTGTCGAGATCGTGCAAGAGATATAATAGGAATTGCAACAACACACATAAATGCACAATATGTTTTAGATCATTTTAAATCCAAGCTTGGAGATGCAGTTTATCCTGAAGTAATTTTAGATCCAACACTTCCAGTAAAAGGAGATTATAAAGTTTATTTTACTGGTGGATGGAAGCCAGGGTGTAGTACTGACAAAGACATGATGCTGCTTGCAAAAAACTTTAATGCTGAAAGAGTTTTCAAAATAAGTGATTTTGAGATTGTAAAAGACATAAATCCTATTGAACTTTCTAAAATGTCAAAGGACGAACAGAAAAAAGCATTAATTGAAGCACCTGAAATTCCAGAAATGAATTGGGAAAAATTAGTAAGTCTGGTTGGAACAAAATGGGACCCTGGACTAAGCACTCCTTTTGATCCTCGAGCAGCACAAATAGGATACGACTTACGCGAGAAACTTCTTATGTATATTGTTAGAAAAGAAGAATTGTCTAAAATACTTAGGGGAGAAGAGTATAGAGGGACTTTGGTTAAAGGTTAATTGTAGGGTTATTGGGCGTTAATTTTATAAATCGTAGTGCTATAGCTAGACTATGGCGGGAAGGATAAACGGACTTAACATGCAAGATGAGCTAAATTTATACTTAGTATCTGAAGGAATAAAGCCAGCTTCGATAATTGATTTGGATCCAACATTTTTTCAGTATGTTGATGGTTATGATATTGAAGTGCGTGGGGGAAATAATTTAATTTTTTCTAAAGAAGATATGCGTGTTCGAACTCAAGACATTTTTGAATTTAAAAATATTCTTGTAGAATCGGATGTTGAACATAAATTTGAAAGTTTTTGGAATTTTCCTAAAGTTAATGTTTATGGAGATCAAATTAGTGTAAATTCATGTAATTTTTATATTGGCATGGATAAATTTTGTTTAGATAGTTTAGTTAATGCAAAAACTCATTCTGAAAAAGGATTAGCTTTAGGATACCCTCTCGACGATGTTGCAGCATTTCAAGATCAAATTAATAAACCAATTATGGCTGCAAGATTTTATAGAGAATTGCAGTATGCTGGAGAAGTAGGAATTGAAAGACCAACATGGCTTGCGTATCTAAGTCATATGCCTAATAGATTTAATTTGCTTGAAGATGATGTTTCGGGAAAATTTAGAAATTTAGGGATGATGTATCGGCAGTTTGTTTGCGAAAATAATCCTTTACTTGCAATTCGAGTTGAAAAGAATTTTTTTAAAGAATTGAAAGAGTTAGATGTGGGTTCTGTTACTTATTAATTCTCTGCATTTTTATTTTTATTTTATAGTTTAGTTTATTATAAGAAAAGTTTATATAGTTTCTTAGTTTAAATGATATTATCATTATTTTTTGATTCATTGTTTTGTATGATTAAATTTAGCTAAAAAATAAAAGAGGAGATAAGCATGATTGAATTAAATAAAAGAAATAAACGAATTCTAAAAGCACTTGATTTAGATGCAAGACAAAGTAATATGCACATTGCAAAAAAACTTCGTGTAAATAAAAATGTTGTTAACTATAATATTAAAAAATTAGAAGAACTTGGTTTGATAAAAGGGTATAATGCAATAGTTGATGCATCAAAACTTGGATTTTTCTTTTTTAGAGTCTATATTGATTTTTATGAAAGAGATTTGAATATTGATAAAGAACTAATTGAACATTTAATTAAATTACCTGAAGCAGGAGAAGTTGCAAGAGTTGTAGGAAGTTGGGATGTAGTTGCGGGATTTTATGTGCGAGATGTTAGAGCTTTTCGTAGATTGTGGCATAAAGTTTTGATTAAGTTTAGAAAACATATTAAAAAATACAATATTGATCTTGTGACGGACGAAGTTATGTTTAGGCGTGCATATTTACTTGACGAGAAAAAAGATTTAAGTGAGCATAAATGGGTTACTGGGTCTGGAGAAATTTCAAAAGTTGATGAGCTTGATTTGGAGATTCTAAAAATGCTTGTTGAAGATGCCCGAATTCCAATAAAAGATATTGCATTAAAAACAAAAATGAGTAGTATGGCAATAATTTATAGAGTAAAGCAACTTTTGAAAAGAGGGATTATTGGAGGGTATAGGGTAAATATTGATTTTGATGAAATAGATCATGAATATTTTAGAGTTAATATTGAACTTGATGATGTTTCTATTTCAGAATCGCTAATGAGCTTTTGCCAGATGCATCCAAATATAGTTAAAGTAATAAAGTCTGTAAGTGAATTTGATTTTGAGTTTGATATGGAAATTTTAGACTTTGATCAGTTCCTTGCGATTATAGATGAAATAAAGGCCAAATTCCCTGGTGTTGTGAGGGATTATAATTATTTTAAAATTGTGGAATATTACAAAAGACAGTATTTGCCTGTGTAAATTTTGTTAAGTTAATTTGACTTGTTTTTTTCTTCTTTTTTTTGTTTATTATACTTATTTTTTGTTATTTTTAGTACTTTGAGTTGATATTCCATCAATTGTTTTATCTATTAGTTCGTATTATTGTATATTAAGGATGGGATATAACTATCCTGATAAAAAACAAAATAAAAAAAAGAGCAATGAGCTCGGAGAAACGAAAAAAATGATTGATTTTGGTGTTTTAGAAACACTAGTTAAAGGAGTAGAAAAAATTAAACCTGGCGAAGTACAAGTTATTAAAGGTGAAGTAGGTGAACTTCCTGACGGAAATGAAGTGAGAACTAACAAGACATACAAAACATATATTGGTGAGTTAGACTCAACAATGGAACTTAACTACAAGTGGTTCTACGACTATTATGGTGATGAAGAGTATGGAATAATTGATCTTAAATTATATGGTACTGAATCAGAACCTGTTGAATTACATGCAAAACAAAATAAATCTGGTGCGTATGTAATGCTTAGAACAATTGCTGCTGAATTAAATCATAAAGCTTCTGGCGCAGTTTACAAAACTAAAACTGAACTTGAAAAACTAGAAGAACTGGAAGGACTAGTAAACACTGCTTAGTTTGCTTAATTGCATTAATATTATTATGAATTAAATTCTACTTGTTTTTAATTCATATTTTTACTTTTTTTTAATCTTTCTAATGTTTTTTACCGTAATATTTTCGCTTTTTTTAATGATATAAGCATAAGTTTTATATATCAAGAATGTGTAATAAATATTGTTGGGACAACCGCATAGTTATTGTGTTAATATATTGTGACTATGCGTCTATTTTTAGTAAGAGTTGGTTATTGCTGATTACTTGCATCTATGTCTAAATTTGATTTATTGGATTTTATTTGATTTATTTTGTGTATCGAATATTTTTGAGTTATATTATTCATATAACTTTATTTTAATTAAAAGAGGAGTCTTAGAGAGATTAGTGAATAGCTTAAGCTTTATGTTTTGGAGATGAAAAAATAAAAATGGTATTTAAATTAAGATTAGCATCTGATCGGATACGAGGAACAAAAAATAAGGAAGAATCATTCCAAGGACGTATTTTGAATATGCTTCCAAAAATTACTCGAGCAGTTGATAGTTTGAGAAATACAGATGAAGGAAGTGAACTTGTAAAAAAAGTAAATTTAGATTTTTTGCCAGAGAAACTAAAAATTCCTCTTCATTATTGGGATGGATCTGCAGTATTACAAAACGCTCCATATTCGCGAGGGAATATATTTGTAGTTAGTGCAGTGAATCGTGCAATTAGAGAATTAGGATATGTTGACATGCGTGTTGCAGAACCAGAAGATCTTATGTTACTTTATAGAAAACCATTTAATGATTTAATGTATGCTTGGTCTGATGTTTGTGTAGTTATTTATTCTGATAAAAAACATAATGAAAAACAGGCGTCTAATTTAATAAAACAAGCAGGTTTGAAAAAAATGGATCTGCCTGTAGTAGTCTGGGGACTTGAAGCAGAAATTGATCCTACTTATGAACATGGAGTTAAATTATTATGTGTAGAAAATTCAGGAATTTTAAAAAATGCAAAAGCGTTTTTGAATAAAGAAGGAGGATATTCTACTAGTGATAATCTTTGTTTTTCAGATATTGCTAAAGTTGGTGATCAAAGAACTGGATCGATTCATGTTTGCACGCCAAGTTCAATGAATTATGTAGGACTTAAACTTCTTCAGTATAAAGGTCAGTGTAAACTTGGAGGACATATGAGTACTTGGTTTGATTATTTGGGAAATTTACATGGTGCAGGGAGAGTTTTATTAAGAGATTTGAAAAAAAAGAAAGTTAGTGGGGGATGAGTTTTTTTCCCTTCACTTTAAAACTGCTTTTACAGATTCAATTGCAACTTCTATTTGCTTATTATCAGGTTCTCTAGTTGTTAACTTCTGAATCCAAAGACCTGGAATTATTAAAATATTTAATAAAATATTTTTTGGATACTTTGCACCTAATTTAAGAAGTTCATATGAAATTCCTGCAATAAATGGGATAAGAATTATTCTACTTGCAATTCTAATTAACATACCTTCCCAGATGATGAGTGAGAATACGAGTGTTGCTACTACGAGAACAATTAAAATAAATGTAGTTCCACACCTTCTATGAACTGTAGGGAATTTTTTTACATTTTTTATGGTAAGAGGTTTTTTTGCTTCATAACACGCAATTGTTTTGTGTTCTGCACCATGATATTGAAAAACTCTTCTAATATCTGACATTAATGAAATTACTAATATGTATGCTATAAATAAAACTAATCTCATAATTCCATCAATAAGATTAAACAAAAAACCTTTATCCACAATTGTTTTGGTTATGTATAGCGGAGCTATCACAAAAATTCCTATGGCAAAAGCAATAGCGATAATTGTGGTTATTATCATTTCGCGTTTACTTATTTGTTGATCTTCATCAAGACTTTCACTAGCGCTGTAATTAAGAGTTTTCATTCCAAGAACTAATGTATCAACAAGAGTAACTATGCCTCTAAGAACAGGCAATTTAAATATTTTTGATTTATTTAATGGATTTTTGTAAGGGATTTTTTTAACTTTAATTTTTTTATTAGGTTTTCTAATCGCAACCGCTACTTTATTTTTATTTTTCATCATAACGCCTTCAATGACTGCTTGTCCACCTATTGCGCAAATAGAGTTATTATTTTTAGATGATTTAGTCTTTTTAGAAGGGTTAGGTTTAGTTTTTTTAGATTTTTTAGCCATTATAATACCTATTTAATTGCGATTATTGCTGGTTAATTTATTATCTAATATAAATATTCTTATTATAATTCAAATATGATTGCAATTATTGTGATATTAATTTGGGGTGTTCAATTATGTTTACAGGTGTGTATTATTTTGGTAATTAGATAATTATATTTGCTGATTTTCGTTTGTTGTAAGTTATAGACTGATGTGTGAATTAGAGAGGGGTCATATGCCCATTTTGCCGTCGATTTCTTTTGCAACATTTTTTAGATCGTCGAGAGCGCGTAGAATGTCTTTTTCTAATTCATTAATTAAATTTTCTAAATTATTAACTCGAAGATAATATTTATTTTTTTGACTTACTACAATTCCTGCTTCGTCTAGTTTATTTATGTGGTGAATAATAGTTCCACGACTTAAATTTAATTTGTATGCTATTTCGTCTGAAGAAAGAGGAGTGTTTTGTCTTGTAGCTTTTAAGAGTTCAATAAAAATTCTAAAACAAGATTTATCTTTGTCTCTTAGATTAAATAATCCTAAAGAATTGCCTAGCCATTGGAGTTCATTATTAATGTCTTTTTTTACTGGCTTTCTTACACGAATTATTGTAAATTTTTGATGTTGTATTTGCATGCTAATTTTAGTTAGTAACTTCTTCTATATAAATGTTTGCCGAAAACTTTATATATTAGTTGGATTTAACTAGTGTTTGTTGACTTAACGTCAACGAAAGTTAGGAATAGTTGTTTTAAAAAATTGAAATAATTGTTAAAAATTTAATATGATTAGGTGATGTCATGGATAAAAAAAAACAAACTGAATGTGATACAGCAACAGAAAATACTAGTGATGATTCTGTGAATGTAGTTGAAAAACTAGAACAACAAGTAGGAGAACGAACAGAGATGCTTCAAAGATTACAAGCAGAATTTGAAAATTATAAAAAAAGAGTTGAAAAAGAAAATTCTGAAAAAGCGAATTATTACAAATGTACATTTATTAACAAATTACTTCCTGTACTTGATACTTTTGAAATTGCACTCACAGAAAAGAGTAAAGAATCTCATTCTTGTTGTTGTGATGAGTCTAATTGTGATTCTGATTGTACTGATTCAAAAAAAGGATTAGAATTAATTTATGCTCAATTAATGTCTGTATTAAAAGAACTAGGTCTTATGCAAATAATTTGTTGTGGTCAACACTTTGACTCAGAATATCATGAAGTTATGCTAACTGAGAGTTGCGAATCTGATGATGATGATGAAAAAATTATTGAAGAACTTCAAAAAGGATATTTTGTAGAAAGTAGAGTGATAAGGCATAGTAAAGTTAAAATTTTAAAAAAAAAATAAGTTATGTACCTTGATGGATTAAATAGGTTATATAAAAAATGAAAAAGGGCTGATAAAATGATTGAAAAAATAACCAAAAACACGCCGCAAGAATATGTCGAGAAGCTTAGTGAAGAATGTAAAAAGTGTGGAAATTGTTGCAGCTTTGGAAGTGGATTTATTTTACAAGAGGAAATCAAAAAAATTGCAGAGTTTTTAGATTTAACTCAAAAAGAACTCAAAGAAAAATTTTTGAAAGAAGTTGAGTTTTTTAATACAAAGCAGTATAGAGTAAAAATGGAAAAAAATCAAAATCTTCCTCACGGAAAATGTGCATTTTTACTTGGAAACAAAACTTGTGCGATCAATAAAGTAAAACCCTTGCATTGTAAGATTAGTAATTGTAAAGATCATGGCGATGAAGTGCAAACTTGGTTTATGGCGAATTATTTTTTGAATTCAAATGATCCTGAATCAATACGTCAATATGCTTCATATTTGAAAACAGGAGGACGATTATTGTCTGGAGCAAAACTTGAAGACTTGGTTCCTGATAAAGGAACACTAAAAAAAATACTGAATTTTGAAAGATTAAAATAAGTTAAAATATTTAGGTTTATGAAAAAGTTTGCTAGAAATTTTGAAGTAATTTGAGAGGAGATAATAATGGATCAGAAAAAAAATATAAAAATGAATGTTAGCGATGGAATTGAATTTTTTAGTCATGAAACTGCAGTAAATTTTAGCCCCATACAATTTATATTGGATTTTAAATGTATAACTCCTAGAGTTGATATGCGTGCAAGAGACGGGCCGGTTATTGTAATGAGACATAATATTGTGATGATGGATCCATACCATGCAAAACAAGTAAGAGATTTACTTAACGATTCGATTGAAAAATATGAAAAAGAATTTGGTGAAATAAAAAGACCCAAACCTGTAGAAAAAGCAGCAAAAAAAGCAACAAAAGCAAGAGATAAACAAAATAAACAACAAAAACAAAAAAAGTCAGTAAAAGGATCTGCTAAAAAGTCACCTAGTTATCTTGGTTGAGATTTTAAGTAACTGATAAATAGAAATATGAAGTTGAATTCGAATTTGAATTTTAAATTAAAATTTAATTTAAACAAATAATAAAAATTAAAAAATAGAAAATAAAAATTAATTAAACATTTGGAGGTAAAAAAAATGGCAAAAATTATAGGAATTGATTTAGGAACATCTAATAGTTGCGCATCGGTACTCGAGGCTGGAAAACCAAAGATAATACCTAGTGCAGAAGGAACAACATATGCAGGAAAGACAGTACCTAGTGTGGTGGCATTTGGAAAAGATGGACAAGTACTTGTGGGAGAACCTGCAAGAAGACAAGCAGTATCCAATCCAGAAAAAACAATAACTGGTGCAAAAAGAAAAATGGGTACAACATTTAAGTATAAAGTTGGTGATAAAGAATACACTCCTCAACAAATATCTGCATTTATTTTACAGAAAATAAAACGAGATGCAGAAGCATATTTAGGAGAAAAAGTAGAAAAAGCAGTAATAACAGTACCTGCATATTTTGATGATAATCAGCGTCAAGCAACAAAAGATGCTGGAACCATTGCAGGACTTGATGTTGTAAGAATTATTAACGAACCGACTGCAGCGTCGTTAGCATTTGGACTGGACAAAACAGAAGGAGATTTTAAAATTCTAGTATTTGATTTAGGAGGAGGAACTCTGGATGTAACTGTAATGGAATTTGGCGATGGAGTTTTTGAAGTAAAATCCACAAGTGGAGATACTCAACTTGGCGGGAGAGACATGGATGAAGTTTTAATGAATCATATTATTGATGAATTTAATAAACAGGAAGGATTTGATTTAAAAAATGATGTTGCTGCAATGCAAAGAGTGAGAGAAGCTGCTGAAAAAGCAAAAATTGAATTGAGCACAACCTTGGAAACAGAAATTAACTTGCCATATATTACTGCAACAGACCAAGGTCCAAAACACTTAGTTATGAAAATAACTCGAGCAAAAATTGAAGAACTTGTTAATTCAATAGTTGAAAAATGTAGACATCCTATTGAGCAAGCAATAAAAGATGCAGGGTTATCATATGCTGAGATTGCAAAAGTTGTAATGGTTGGAGGACCAACAAGAATGCCGATTGTACAAAAAGTTGTAGAAGATCTTGTTGGAAAAAAATTAGAACATGGAGTAGATCCTATGGAATGTGTATCTATGGGTGCATCGATACAAGGAGGAGTACTTGCAGGAGATGTAAAAGATGTATTATTACTTGATGTAACTCCTTTAAGTTTAGGTATTGAAACTTTGGGAGGAGTGTTTACTAAATTAATTGAGCGAAATACAACAATTCCTACCAAAAAAAGTCAAGTATTTTCAACAGCTGCAGATAATCAACCTGCAGTTACAATAAGAGTTGGACAAGGAGAACGATCAATGTTTAATGACAATAAAGTTCTTGGACAATTTGATCTTGTGGGAATACCTCCTGCTACGAGAGGAGTCCCTCAGATTGAAGTAACATTTGATATTGATGCGAATGGAATATTAAATGTAGGTGCTAAAGATTTAGGCACAGGAAAAGAACAAGCAATGACCATATCTGCACCTAATAAATTGAATGATGAAGAAGTAGAAAAAATGAAAAAAGATGCAGAAGCACATGAAGTAGAAGATAAGAAAAAGAAAGACGAAGTCGAAACATTAAATAATGCTGAAACTTTAGTTTATTCTACTGAAAAAACAATTAAAGATTTTGAAGGAAAAGTAGATGAAGCAAAATTAAAACCAATTACTGAAAAAGTTGGAGAATTAAAAAAATTACTTGAGCCAGAGGACAAGGATATTTCTGTGATCAAAGCAAAACTTGAAGAAGTAGAAAAAATGGTTCAAGAAGCATCAACAGAGATGTATCAAAAGGCTGCTGCAGAGCAACAAGCAAAGCAGCAAGCAGATAATGCTGACAATGCGGGATCAAAAGGCGCTGCAGGAACTGATGGCAAAGATGAAAAGGTTGTTGATGCAGATTATGAAGTAGAAGATGAAAAAGCAGAAAGTGATGAAAAGTCTGAAAATGCTGATGCTGAAAAGACTGAAAAGTCTGAATGTGTTGATAAAAAAGAATAATTTGAAACTTCAAAATGAAAAAAATCGAGCAACTCTGCGCACTAAATTGCGCAGTATCTCATACGCTCGATTTTCGAGCATTTCAAAGTTAACTCATCCACCACATAAATATGGTGGTATTCGCAAAACAAATTTGAAATAAATAGTTTTTTAACTTTTTTGTTTTTTTTGATTAAATATGTTAATACCAACAGAAAAAGAATGCTTTGAAATATTAAAAAAATCTGGGTCAGAATCACTTAAAGATCATAGTATGAGAGTGATGAAGATTGCAGTAGCAGTAGCTAAAAAACTTATTAATAAAGGAATTGAAGTTGATATTCCTTTGGTCACAGCAGCAGCATTGCTACACGATGTTAAAAAATTAGATGCGAATATTTGTCATGCAAAAGAAGGAGGAGAATTTCTACGTAAGAATGGAATGAGTAAAGTTGCATCAATTGTTGAAAAACATGCATTGTGTAACTTAAATGATTCTAGATTTGTGCCGTTAACTATAGAAGAGAAAATTGTATTGTATGCAGATCTTAGAGCAAACCCGGGCAAGGTTGTTTCATTAGAAGCTCGATTTGAATACATAAAAGAAACATATCCTACTGCTGATGAAGAATTAAAAAAATTATACAACTTTGCAAAAGATATCGAAATTGAACTAATTGGCGAAGATACTGAACTAGGCATAGAGTTAGAAATACAAGATACTAAAAAAGGTGAATGATTTAATGGCTAAAGATTATTATGATATACTGGGCGTTTCAAAAAATGCCACAAGAGAAGAAATAAAAAAAGCATATAAACAATTAGCTAAGAAATTTCATCCAGATATAAATAAAGAATCTGGAGCTTCAGATAAATTTAAAGAAGTAAACGAAGCTGCAAGTGTTTTGGGAGATCCTAAAAAACGAGAACATTATGATCAATTTGGATCTGCAGATCCTAGAGGATTCCAAGGTGGAAGCGGAGGATTTGATTTTTCTGACATGGGTGCTGAATTTGATTTAGGAGATTTATTTGGAGGGATCTTTGGAGGCGGTAGGCGAAGAACAGGACCTAGGCGAGGAGCAGATTTAAGATATGATATTGAACTTGAACTTGAAGAAGCAGTTAATGGTGCAGAAAAATATATAGTAATTCCTCGAATGGAAAAATGTAGTGCTTGCGACGGAAAAGGTGCAAAAAACGCTTCAGATATTGTAACTTGTGATTCATGTGGTGGCAGAGGAAGAGTGCAGCAAGTTAAAAGAACTCCGTTTGGAAGTATGGCATTTGAATCGACATGTGGTGCGTGTAGAGGAGAAGGAAAACAGATAAAAAATCCTTGTGATGTTTGTGATGGTTCTGGTCGTGTTCGGCAAAATAGAAAAATAAAAGTAGATATTCCTGCAGGAGTAGATGATGGAATGTCTTTGAGAGTTTCTGGAGAAGGAGAAGCAGGAGAAAAAGGAGGACCAACAGGAGATTTATATGTTGTAATGAATTTAAAACCTCATAAAATATTTGAAAGAAAACGAACTGATCTTCACATGGAAATGCCAATATCTTTTATTGCTGCAACTATTGGTGGTTCTATATCTGTTCCAACAATAAATGGCAAAGCAAAATTAAAAATTCCTTCAGGAACGCAAAGTAATACTTTATTTAAAATGAAAGGGAATGGAGTTCCATTTTTGAATCAAGATTTTTCAGGAGATCAATTTGTAAAAGTAGTTGTATTTACTCCTTCTAAATTAACTAAGAAACAAAAAGAAAAATTAAATGCTTTTGGAAAAGAAATGGGTGATAAAATAAAACCTACTAAAAGCTTTTTTGATAAATTAAAAGAGACATTTAGTTAGATTGTATTTAATTAGGCGTGATCAGGTTTGCTTTGCGTGCATATTTGTTGTCTATTTGTTATTTATTTGTTATCTATTTGTTGTGCATATTTGTTGTCTATTTGTTCTGAATGCTTGTCGTTTTTACTTGTTTTGCTTTCTTGTGTGATTGAGTGTAATTATTACCCTATTATTTTATATAGGACCTAAAAATTCTTCATGACTTTATTGGCGGGAGGCAATTCAATGTTTAGATTAGAAAGTATATTAGAAATTGTAGAAGGAAATTTGGTTGATCAAGCAAAGAAAGGAGAGATTAATTCATTGCTTGATGATCTAGATAAGAAGTTAGGGAATGGCGGTAAAACAAAACAAGTTCTTGAATTTATGTTTAATTTGTACAAAGAAGTTATTAATAGTGTTGACGATCTTATTATTCTTTATGATTCTAAGGGGGATATTATTAAAGTAAATAATGTTTGTAAACAATTTACAGGATATACTAAAGATGAACTTAAACATTTAAATTTAGAACAATTAATTCCTGCTGATTTGAATCCTGACTTTAAAAAAGGAATTATTGAACGATTTACTGAACAATCAAAAATTAATTTTCCTGATCAAGATTATTTTTTAGCAAATTTGGTAAAAAAGGAGCATGAAGATTCAACAACATCAAGTTTGTTTTTTGAAGTAAATATTAAAAAAATTGCCGAAGGTCTAAATGATAATGGGTTGTATGTTTTATGTGGTAGAGATGTAACTAAAAGAAAGAAATTAGAACTTCAGCTTAAACAAAAAAATGATCAATTAAAAAAATTAAATGAAAAATTAGAACAGGTCTCTATAACTGATGAATTAACTGGACTTTACAATAGAAGATATTTTGAACAAAGATTTTCTCAAGAACGCAAAAGAATCAGTAGAACCAAGGGATTTTTTTCAGTTATGATGTTGGATTTTGATAATTTTAAACCTGTTAATGATCAATTAGGTCATAAAGTGGGCGATTATGTTTTGAAAAAAGTTTCAGCAGTACTTGAAGAGAATCTGAGAAATTATACTATGATTTGTCGTTGGGGAGGGGATGAATTTGCAGCATTGCTTTCAAGAACTTCTGTTGATGAAGCAAAACAAATAGGACAAAGGGTTGTTGATTCGATACAGTCTATTGATTTGAGATTTGATGAGCTTCCTATTCCTGATAAACGCTTTAAAGAAACATATGTATTAGCAAAAAAATATAATCTTGTTTATGGGCCTAATCTTGAATTTTTGAAAATAGGTGTTAGTGTTGGTGTTGGTTCAACACATAATTCAGATCCTTTAACAATATTTGATGATGTTGATTCTGCAATGTATGCTGCAAAAGATGCGGGAAGAAATAGAGTTGTAGCATACCAACTTAAAAATTAAGCAGTGATTAATTCTTTTAATCAGTTTATAGAATAATATATTAAGATATTTTCCTTTTTTTCTGCTATGATAAAAAATAGTTTTATTTTTCTTGATAGAATAAATGTTAGGAGTGAATATAATATTTGGAAACAAGGGATTAGTAATTGGGATGATTTTATTGGCACAAAAAAAATTGAGGGTATTTCTAGTGCTAGAAAAATATTTTATGATCGTCAATTAGTGATTGCAAAACAAAAATTAAAAGAATACGATGCATCTTTTTTTGCAAATAAATTTCCAAAATCTGAAGTGTGGCGATTGTATGAAACATTTAAACATGATGCGATTTTTTTAGATATTGAAACATCTGGTTATTATGGAGATATAACTGTGCTTGGAATTTATGATGGTTATGATACAAAAATAATGATTAAAGGAAAAAATTTAGATAATAGATTATTTACGAAAGTTTTGTTGAATAAAAAATTATTGATAACATTCAATGGGTTTAGTTTTGATGTTCCTATGATTAAAAGATATTTTCAAAAATCAATTCCTTCTCTTTTTCAATTACCTCATTTTGATTTAAGATTTGCGTGCGCGAGAATCGGACTTAATGGAGGTCTTAAATTGATTGAACAGAAATTAGGAATAAAAAGATTAGATCAAGTAAAATCTATGCGTGGAGGAGATGCAATAAACTTGTGGCATAAATATTCCTCGACGGGAAATTCAGATTATCTTGAGCAACTAGTTAAGTATAACGAAGAGGATATAATAAATCTGAAACCTCTTGCAGAGTTAGTTGTTAAAAATCTCAAAAGAAATTATGATAATTTTTTTGTTAAATTTTAATTAACTGAATTAGTTCGTTAGTTTATTTTTTTTGTTTTGTTTTATTTCATTCTTATTTTTTTTTATTTTGTCGGTTTGTCGTTTTTGTTTTTCTCATATTTCTTAATTTTTTTATATTTTTTCTATTTTTTATACTTTTTTTGTTTTTTTATTTTTTTTATAATTTTAGTAATTTCACAAGTCAGTAACAAAAAATAATTTATTTTTTGTTTATTTTGTTTATTTTTTTTTATTTTTTTATTTTTCTCGACGACAAAATAAATTTTGATTTTTTTAAATTAACTATTTGTTTTTTAAGATTATTTTTTTTTATTTTTGTTAAAACCTCTCTACTATTCATAAACTGCAAAATTAGACGGAAAAAACCGTAACCTTTAAATACTTTAATTTGCAGAAGTAGTTATTAAGCTAATTATAAGCTTAATTTAAAAAACGAGGTGATTCGTTTGGCAGTAAAAAAGAAAGTAGTTAAGAGAAAAGTAGTTAAGAAGAAAGCAGTCAAGAAAAAAGTTGTTAAAAAGAAGGCTGTTAAGAAAAAAGTAGTTAAGAAGAAAGCAGTCAAGAAAAAAGTTGTTAAAAAGAAGGCTGTTAAGAAAAAAGTAGTTAAGAAGAAAGCAGCAAAGAAAAAGGCTAAGAAAAAAGCAGTTAAGAAAAAGGCTAAAAAGAAAGTAGTTAAGAAAAAAGCAGCAAAGAAAAAGCCAGCTAAGAAAAAAGCAGTTAAGAAAAAGGCTAAAAAGAAAGCAGTTAAGAAAAAGGCTAAGAAAAAAGCAGTTAAGAAAAAGGCTAAAAAGAAAGTAGTTAAGAAAAAGGCTGTAAAGAAAAAAGCTAAGAAAAAAGTTGCTAAGAAAAAGAAATAATTCTGTTATATTTTTTTTTATTTTTTCTTTTAATTAAATTTTAGTTAATATTTAATTATATGTGGCATATTAATTGATTGTAATATTATATTGAATTGTTAATCTGATTGACTTGGTGTAATTCCTGAAAATGATAATTCCCATATTATTGGCTTTATTTCTGAGTATTATTCATTTTTTCTTTGAATCATATGCTCATCACCTCAAAAAAATAGATTTTTCGTTTATCAGTTTTAGTTCTGGTTTATTTATAACTTATATTTTTTTAAGTCTATTTCCTGAACTATTAACAGGTCATTCTCTTTTGGGTACAAATGTATTTTTTATAGCATTATGGGGATTTATACTCTTTCATATATTGGAGCAGTATGTTTTCAAATATATTGAAGATGATAGAAACAAACTAAAAGGAATAATTGGTGTACGAACATCTGCATTTTTTATAAATCATGTTGTTTTAGGTTTAGCATTAGTCTTTTTTTTCAAAACAGGAAAAATAACATTAGGGTACTTTAGTATAGTTCCTATATTTTCACATATTTTATCTTCTTCATTAATCATAGAACATTTGCATCATAGAGTTAGAGAAACACTTCTTGGAAGAATAATTAGCTCAGGAAGTCTTCTTTTAGGCGCAATAATAGGTAGTATTGCAATAATTCCTGGACCAATTTATTATGGACTTTTTGCGTTTATGACTGGAGTATTGTTATATATTATTATAAGAGATACAATGCCTACATTTAAACAAGGAACTCCTAAATATTTCTTAACAGGAGTTATTTTATACATACTTTTATTATTTGTAGAATCTATTATTGTTTGATTTGTTGTTGTTTGTACGGTTTAGGGTTTTTTGGAAGTTTAGAAATTTGCTAATGACTTTTGTTTTTTTTGTAGTTTTTGTTTGTCAGGTGTTTTTTGTTTATTCACTTCTAATATTTTTTCAGAAGCATTAAATAATGGAACTCCATATTCTCCATCAAAACCCGGCTTAACTTCTATTTGGCCAGTCCTATTTTTTAAAATAGCATTTGCAATTTTTTCATGACAAACTTGTAATAGTTCTTCTTTTGATTTATTAAGAAGGATATCAAATTCAGAACCTAACTTAGAAATATTATTATATTCAGTCCAAACTGTTTTTGTAGCAAGTCCTTTATTTAGTAAATTAGATAAAATTTCATGAAGTGGAATCAGTGTTCGAAATGGATGAGCATCTTTGAGTTTGTATCCTTCTGGTCTAGATGGATCCAAAAGTTCTTCAACACGCTGAAGTACACCTATAGTAACTGGTTTTTTACATTGTGGACAGATATGGCCTAAGGATTTGGACTTTTGTGGATCAAGACAAACATCACACTTACGATGACCATTAAGATGATACTTTCCATATGAGGGATTAACTTCGATAGTCTCTGAAATAAAATTACCTTCTTTTTTTCCTTTAGTAAATGGAGTTCTAATTGCGCTGAGAATATTTTTGTATGTTAATTTTTTTACATTAAATATTGTAGATTCTCTACCAATACGCCAAGGCCAATACGAATGACAATCAGAAAATGAAACCAGATTGAACCGATCAATAGCACTAACTCGCCAATTCATTGGAGGGTCGCTAGATAAACCAGTTTCAAGAGCATGAATGTGTTTTGTTTGATCCTCAAAACATTCTTCAACAGTATTGAATTGATTATATTCTCCAAATAAACTAAAATGAGGAGTCCAAATGTGTGCGGGAATAACTTCAATATCTTTACTAATACTTCTAAGCATTTCAACAAATTCAGGACAAGGAATTTTAAAAATAGGTCTCCCATCATAATCAACACGGCCACGCTTTTTTAGTTCATCAGTAATTTGATTTACAACATCAAAACTTGGTGCAAGTACAACATTATGAATTCTTCTACCTTTTCCATTCGAACTATAAATTAAAGAAAGCTCGGTTTGGTACAAAAATGGAAACCCTGATTTAGTTGTGGGTATTTGAGTATTATCATTATTAATTAATTTTTTTTTTAATTCTTTTTGCCAAATCGGATGAGTAAAATCTCCAGTGCCAAGAAGATCAACTCCTTTAATTTTAGCATATTTTTCAAGATTATCAATATCTAAATTAGTGCTACAACCTCGACTATATTTTGAATGAATGTGAAGATCTGAAATTATTTGATTTTTAGAAACTATATTTGTTCGAGTCAGTTTCGCTTCCTCCTTGTTCTCCATTCGTTTCGCGAGATATATTTTGTGAGGTATCTGATGAATTTAATATTGATTGGTTTTGACTCAGTTGAGTATATTGAGTATCATTGTTACGTAATTTATTTTTTTGTTGATATACTTCAATAGGATTATTTTTGTTATTTTTTTTATCTCGTCTATTAAAATAATGTTTTATTAAGAACACATTAACTATTATTGACATTAAAACACTAATAACAATAACCGAAATAAATAAAACATTATTATCTTTTTCTTTATCTGAACGACTTTTTGGCTGAGCAATATTCACATCTTTACCGTCTGCGCCTCTAGAAACAATTTGTCCTGAAATTGCTTCCATTACAGGTTCAATATAATCCATTCCCACAATTATTTCAACTTCTTTTTCAAACATATTATCTCCATAATAAATTTCTAATTTTAATTTATATTTTCCAGGAGCAATATCTTTAGTATACCAAAAAGCATCTGTGCTGGAAATTCCTCTTGCAGCAATTGATACAGGTAATGTTTGATATTCTCCCAGTCGCTTTCCGCTGTCGTCATAAACTCCAAATTTGATGTAAACATTATCTAATTTAGTATTCCATAAATTGAGTAGTGCAATATCGAATTTAGCAACTTCGCCAAGATTAAAACTAGATACGTTTAAATTATAAAGTGCAATTTCCATTAAACCAATACTGAATTTTTTTCTAATTTGATAAGTAGCAGAATCATAATAAATAGTAGATACAGAAGTATATTCTCCACTAGGAACATCTGCAATCCAAGATGTAACAATATTAGTTTCGCTTTTTGTAGCAATATTGGTTGAATCTGATTTAACTTCTCCAACTTTATTATCATCAGGATCAATAATTTCTACATTTGCATGTACTGAATCAATATCCTCAGAACCTAAATTATAAACTCTGTTTGTAAAATAAACTGGCTCTCCTACTTTATTTCCTTTAATTGAAATTTTTCCCTCTGCATATTTATCAGGATAAGGAACTTTAATAATTACTTGCGCACTAATGGATAATAATGTTCCAATTCCAATACCTTCTCCTTGAACTTCTTCTACTACTATTTCAATCATATTATTACCTGCAGATTCTATGTTTGTAGGAAGGTTAATTGTATAGGGAATATTGAAACTTCCTGATCCCGCATCCGATGTAATAAGTTCTTGTTCAAATGAAATATATTCTGCAAGTTCACCTTTAGCATAAACTTGTGCAGTAAACTTAGAGCCAGGATCTTTCATAACTGTAAGTTCATTATTAATTATTGAATTTGACTCAAAATCATAATATTTTCTAGACGGAATAACTCCTAACGCGCAAGCAAAAGAAGAACTAAGAACTATTAATATCAATAAAAATATGATTGTAAATAACAATACTAATTTGTTTTTACAAGTTCTCTTTCCTGTTTTTTGTTTTTTAATCATTTTTTTTAAACAATTATTATATTGGTTGTGAAGCATGAAAATGTATTGTTGTACTAAGCGCACCATATTCATTTTGAGGAATATCTACAAGTAAGTCAATTTCTGCAGTATCAAAACTATCTGAATAATTTAGTTCTGTGATCATAGAAACATTATTGTATGAAGCACTAATCCAATTTGTCATTGAGTCTATCCAATTAAACGATCCAACTTCTGAACTATTATCAATTTTCATCATGAAATGTTCTGAAGGAAAATCTGCAAATGTAAACATAGGTTCTGCAGAAATGCTAATATTTGCAAGAACAGTTCCGGTATTTTCTAATACGAATGGTAGAGGATGATCATTTGTTGTATCATTTGCAACTGTTCGATCCATATTACCGAAATTAACATTATTTTGAATAAGACTGATTGATAAGTAAGGCGCAATTGAAAAATTTCTTTCAGGTGCCCAATTACTATATAAATTATTATCGAATGAACGCACAGTCCAAGTATAGCCTCCAAATTCATCTTCTGTACAAAGTTCTTGAGTGAGGGTATAATTATTTACAGAAATGTTTGTAACAAAGATTGGACCGCAACCACCGGTAATATTAATATCATAAATCACAGAATTATTTTCAGGATCTGTTGAAGCATTCCATCTAAATGTAGGCAATCTTGTAGTAATATTAGTTTGATTAATTGCAGGATAAATTAAATCTGGAATTGAAGGTGGCTGGTTTGAACTAATAGATATATTATCGACAGTATTAAGAGATTCGAATGTATCTGAAATACAACTAACATTCCATTCATAAGATCCACTTGAATTAAATGTTCTGTTGAACGCGTAATAATTATTTCCTGAAAAATTAAAATTCATTTCAAAAGGACCTGTAGGCGAAACATTGAAACTAATATTGCACGCGCCATTATCAGGAGTAGAATTAATTATATTTATTCCGCTGGTTTTATTAGTATAATTTGCAGTAAAATTAATTTGAACATTTTCATAACCGGTAATTCCTAAATCAACACTATCAAAAATATTTAGTTGTGAATTTTCACCTGCAACATATGATGAAAATCCTGAAACATTAAACACAAAATTTCCTTCTGCGTATGATAAAATTGCACAAGAAGGGGGTAAGCAAAGCTGCCCATCTTTAAGAACAATAGGCGTTTTTACAAAGCCAAGTCCTTTAAGGAGCAGCTCTGCCGACCGGTTTAGTTGAGAAACGCTAGAAGAATCAACAGTGATGTTGTTATTTTCAATTTTAATTAATGAACTTAAATCAAAACCTTCTGAAAGATTAAGAAGTCCAGAAAAATTAATTTTACCTTTAGCTGATTTTTCTACTACAAAATTAGGTATTTGGTGAAGATTTATGTTTGTTAAATCAGTTGTACCTCCATCAAAAGTATTTGTAAGAACGATTCCAAAATCTCTGGTTTCACTAACATTAGATTGGCCTTGTGAATCTGTACAGTTAATGTGCCACGTGTGTTTTCCTGCAGGAATATTTGAGAGTTCAAATGAGTTAGTAATAAATTTATTGATCGAAGTATTAATTCCTAATACTCCCATGTTACCAACTATGCTACAATTATCAATATTATAACTTGATAAAACATTAAATGTAAATGTAACTTTTCCATCATTATCTCCTGCTTTATCAGGAGGATTAATTAATATGATATTAGGAACAGGATCAAGAGGAGGAGTAGTTTGAGTTGAGTAGTTAGAAAAACCCGTAACATCTGCAATAAGAACTCCTTCTGTGAAAGAAGTTATGTTGCAAGTCGACAAATTATCAGAACGTTCACCATTTTTCATGAGCCAAGGTTGAGACTCATAACTTAAATTATTAAAAGTAATTTGAGCTGGGAAGTTAAGGTTTGCAACCCCTTGAATATTTGCTAGACCTATTGTGTTATTTTCTAAAAATAAATTAGTTCCAATACTTAAATCAGAATAAATTGAAAAATCAACTAATGAACTCCAACTTATTTCACCCCAGTCATTGGAATACTGTACTGTTTTAGAATAAGATCCATCATCATAAATAGGACTCGAACTAAAATTATTATTTCTAATAACTAATCCTGCAGAATCATAAATTTCTAATCCTGACTTTGCGTTAAGCGAAATATCATAATTCAAAAACACAGGATACGTTTGACCTGAAGTAACATTAATTGAACTAGTAAATGCAGAATCATTAAATGAAAAATCAGATGTCTGTTTATTTTTAATTAAAACATTATTTACAAACCCATAACAAGTAAGTCCTAAGAGATCATCACAACTATTTGCGCCTGTTGCAGAAGGAATGTAAAGAGTTGTGTTTTGATCAGGACCTAAATCAACACAAGCAACATCATAATTACTGTTTCCAGATACAGAAGGAACAGGGGTGTTGTCTACAGTTACTAAATCAGGGAATGGTTGATTATCATAATTTACAGAATTGTCACAATCTCGACTGTCAATACTAATTGGCGAAAATGAAGCAACAAAACCTCCTGAACTACCACTGTTAGCAATCGTGTTATTAATTAAATTTGTACTATTAGATTTGTTTACAATGAGCACAGGAGTCAAAGAATTAACATTGGTTGTAATTAAATTATTACTTATGTTAGTTAACGAAGTAAAAACAGTATTAATTGAATAAGTTGGACTTCCTGTGTATTCTCCTGAAAATATTTCAAATAAATTATTTAGAATAGAAATATTAGATGAACTATTAATATGAATTCCTTTATAAGTTTCATAAAAATTGTTGTTGCTAATGACTATGTTTTTAGAATTAAGATTTATGTTAATCATATCAGAAGGATTTTGTATTGCATATGAATTAGGAAAATAAAAAGAATTATGTGAAATAGTAGAATCATTAACTCGTTTTAAACAAACTCCGCTGGAAGGCTGAGAATCATGAGTTGAGTTAAATGTGTTGTTAATTATGTTCCAATTGTAAGGATTATCAGTTGCAGATGGAGAATTACTAGGTACTGAAATCAGACGACAATAAGTTCCTCCTAATGCAGCAGTAGTTAAATTATTATTTCTAATAGTTATATTATTTCCATTTCCATAAATACCATCCGTAGATAAGCTGTTAAAATTTAATTCTGAATTCTCGAGGGTAAAGTTTGAAACATTATTGCTTATGAATAAACCTTCACTAAAATTAATGCATTTAATATTTTTAATTGTTATGTTAGATATTGGTGTTCCGGCTCCTAAGCCAATGCATCTAAAACTAGTATTATCATACACGGTTTGACCTGCCCCATCCAAGATTACATGATTCGCATTTATTTCAAAACAAGAGGGAGTTGCTACAGTTCCATTAGCCCAAAAACTAGTGTTAAGAGTGTATTTTCCAGAGGAGGTTATTGAACTACAATTAGTAATATATGTTAAATTTTCTTGGGTTGTATAATTACTGAATGATGTAATATCTGCATACAAAATATTTGATGAATAAGTTGTGTTGCATACATCTGATAGATCACACCTAATTCCGTTTTTTAAAAGTTTAGGCATTGTAGAATACGAAAGACTTTTTATTTCTATTTTTGTTGAAGTATTAAGATTTGAAAGTGTAGCAAGATCTGCTAATCCGATTTTATTATTTTCTAAAAATAAATTAGTTCCGATGCTTAAGTTGTCATTAAATGAAATATTGGTAAGAGTCCAGTTGATTTGTCCAAAACTGTTGTTATAAATTAATCTGTTTATCGACGAGCTAGTATCAATTATGCCTTTAGAATTACTTGTGAAGTTATTATTCAAAAAGAGATTAT
>Ga0209045_1000584_pt1 | contig 41964 bp, 30 predicted proteins | sample SaaInlLV_10m_DNA_4_FD_184664 | JGI IMG/M metagenome (GOLD analysis project Ga0209045, IMG submission 184664) | Marine microbial communities from expanding oxygen minimum zones in the Saanich Inlet - Saanich Inlet SI072_LV_200m_DNA (SPAdes) (version 2) | ecosystem: Environmental > Aquatic >...
TCTTCAGACGTCTCGGACCCAATTGAAACCGCTCTGACAGAGAAAGCCAGATTGCGCGGCCAAATTCCCCAACCAAGCACATTTTCCGGAGGCTAGGTGTATCGCCCACCAGTTTCTAAAGCAGTTTGGGACCACGAGGGTGGATGCGCTGTCTACAACCGGATGCACGATTATTGGCCGAGTGGACAAGCGCGACAGCCAGTATTTCGCCAAGGACCTTCGGGACATGGTAGAACCGAAGGACATCATGGCGCTCGAGCCCTACCAGATGATCGCACGCATGGGCACCGAAATAGTAAGAATGTGGAGCCTGCCGCCACCAGTCCAGCCGCCAGACGCGGACCCCTCGGCGATTGTTGAGGAATCCCGGCGGCGCTACTGCAGGCCGGTAAGTGAGATTCGACGGGACATCGCCCGACGATCGCGAGGGGACAGGGGATGCTTCTCGCCATTGAATGAAGTATTGGACCGTGAAGGAACGCAGCCCACTGACTTTACGTACGATGAGCTATGAGTTCACGGACTCACACAAGAAGGTCCATGCCTCAGGAACGGCAAGGGAACACCCCATGCAAGTGAAGACGCATGAAGGTTGCAGTGAATCCCCTGCATCAATGCTAGAAGCGGGAAAACAAGCAGACCATGATACCAGACATATCGCCAGATGCAGAGCGAACCCTTGACGAGTTATATGACCTCCTAAGCGAGGATCACCTTGCTCGGGAGATTGATGCCCCGGTTGATGAGGTCGTGGCGAGGTTCAGTCCGTTGGAGAAACCACCGTTTGGGCAACTAACCCTCAACCGATTGCTCGTGCGACTTGTGCGCAACATTCACATTGATGGGCTCCGCCTCCGGCGATTCCTCTCAGACCCGGAAGCGTGGGCGGAAGCGGTGTCGTTCCTCGACCGCCACTGTGACTCTGGCCCCGAGTGTAGCTACGACATGGTTCTCCTTCAAGCCATGCACGGTGAACATGGCGTCGTTGAGAACATAGTCTCCTGCATTGCCCAAGCCCTGAAGGAAAGGGAAAGGGTAGCGTACGTCAACTGGGTCTACACCAGCAGGATTGAAACATTGAGCTGGGAGCTGAAATGTGAGCTCGCCACAGCGTTCATGGTTCGCAACAGCGATTCCGTTCCAGACGACCTGCGAAGATGCGCGAGCTCTCAGTTGGTCGACTCCCTTCGCGGTCTGATTGACCTGCATCTTGCGACCCAAGTCCAGCTGACCTGGCCCTTCCGTCACGTCTTGGCCTCCCGCCTGCAAAAACCGCCCCTATAGCTCACAGTCCTCAGACAATCTTCCTTGCTTAGCCTCATCCATCGGATGCCACGTGAAACGGCCTTGTGCTTCCTACCGCTCTATTCACAAAGAGCCGCGAATAGAGCGGCACAGACATTAGTTCAGGAGGCACAGATGAAAGCGAAAACATGTAAGAGGACAACCCGGGACAAGGTGGCCTTGTTCTGTCGATTCTTCACTGGACTGAAGAATGTGTATGGCACCTATGACCCGAAGACGGGACGGGTCTGCCAAGTCAAGGAACCAGTCACGGAGGAAGTAATCCTTGCGCATCTGAAAGGGCAGCGTCCCTATGGTGTATACCTGCTGGAACAGGATCTCACGTGTGCTGCGGCAATTGACTTTGATGACAATGATCCGGAAACGCCCAAGGCATTCGTCTCACGTGCTGCGGAACATGGTATTTCATCCTACATCGAACGAAGCAAGTCAAAGGGGTATCATGTCTGGCTGTTCTTCTCCCGTGGAGGCGTAAAGGCTGCCAAGGCCAGACTTGTCGTCCGGCATATTCTGCGGGAGATGGGCACTCCTGACACCGAGGTGTTCCCAAAACAGGATTCACTGAGGAACGGGATCGAATACGGCAACTTCATCAATGCTCCGCTCTTCGGTGCCCTTGTGCCGCAGGGCCGAACGGTTTTCGTAGATCCTGGGAATGCCATGGATCCCTTCCCGAACCAGTGGGACTTCCTAGAACAGGTTAGGTTGGTGCCTGAAGTGAAACTGGACGAGATCATCGCAGCCGACCGCCTCGTCTCTCCGGTTCACGCTGTACTTGGGGAACAGCCCCGCACGGTGCCAAGCCCGCGATTTCTCCCGCGATCCTCCCTGCCAATATGTGCGCAACGAATGCTAAACGAGGGTGTGACCGAAAACCAGCGCGTGGCTTGTTTCCGTTTGGCCATCCACTTCAACCGACTGGGGATTCCCTTCGATATCACTGTTGCAGCTCTAAGTCGATGGGCTCAGAAAAACAAACCGACAGACGACAAAGGGGTCATCACAGCCACCGAGATCAAGAAGCAAGCTGACTGTGCCTACAAGAAGTCCTACCGAAGCTTCGGTTGCGATGAGCCTGCAGTGAAGCCTTTCTGCTCTGCCGAGTGCCCGATCCACTGGCGCGTAGACCCTAAGTCGGTTAACAACGGCGGGAAGTCCGAAACGCCATGAAGACCACGACCAAACAGATGATAGAATTGGCGCTGGCAAGCGACGAGACAATCGAGCCGACCATCCGGGAAGTGATTGCTGGAGTGTTAGAGGGAAACCTGCCCGAGCCGCCAACTCAGCACGACGGGACGCTGCTGCTCACGATGACGGATGCTGCAAGGGTCTTGGGAGTAAGTCGGGTCACGCTCTGGCGGATGGTGAGGACGGGGGCTGTCAAGCCCGTAGAGATTATGCCCGGCATCCGACGCATCCGACGCGAAGACCTTCATGTGCTCAGCGCCAACTACGCCTAACAGACAAGGGCGTGGCCGATCGGCCGGACACGGCTAGGACTCAGTTTCCCGGGCCATTCTCAAGAAGTTGCGATGAGGTTGGCCTGAGCCCAAAGTCGTGCCCTTCCCACCGCTTTTTCTTCCCCACGAGCTCTCTCTCGCGTTCTTCCCAGTCCCTTCTGCGTCACGCCTCCTCGGGAAAATGCAGGTTACATGTGTTCTGGGCGACCGGAAATGTTTGCCCGATTGTTTGCCTTTTGACCCAAAATGTTGCAGGTTATTCCAATGTGTTGCAGAGCTGAGGCAGGAAAAGGCCTTGGGGTGGCAAACAGTCGTAACAGGCACAAAGAAAAAGGCTTGGAACGAATTCCAAGCCTTTTGAATGGTAGCGGGGATAGGATTCGAACCTATGACCTTCAGGTTATGAGCCTGACGAGCTGCCCCTGCTCCACCCCGCAATCAGGTTTGTGAGCAGGCAAGTAAGGTATCACGCGCTTCACCCATCCGCAAGGAACATGCGGACAGAAAAGCGAGAAAACTGGGCCAATTACGCTACTCCTCGCCCTCAAACTGGCTCTTGAGAGCCCAGAGGCCCAAGGCCGGATTGCTGATGTAGAAGATCTCCTCGCCGTCCGGCAACGTGTTCATCCCGTCGCGGAGCGTTTCGGGATTGTAACGTGCCATCATGGAAGTCAGGTCACCGGCCTCGAATCCGGCTGCAATCACCTCATCCTTGGTCATGTTGTCGCCAGGGCAGTAGGTGATGCGGAAACGTCCTTCGCTGGATCCGTGAATGAGGTGGGCAGCCGCGCTCAGGTTGTTGCGGATGTCGTCATTCTTCTCGACCGCATCGAGGGTGGCGGGAGTGCCGCGGTAACCGTACTTGCGGATCAAGCGATCGATCTCGGGGTCCTCACCGAACTCGCGGAGCCCGGGGGCCAGAACGATCAGGTCGCCATCGTCGGCGATCACCATACGCGTGCGGTAGACGGACTTGTTGCCCAGCCAGGTGCTCTTGAACTCGTGTGGATCCAGATAGACAACCACCTTCTTCAGCGGCTCGTCGAGCAAGTCGAGGTTCACCTGCTGGCTGAGTCGGGCCCCCTCGAAAAAGGTCTCCATATCATCGCCGATGTAGAGGCCGCGCATTTCCATCTCACCTGAATCGACGTTCTTGGCCATGACCGTGAGGATGTACTGGATGGGGAGGTCGGCCAGGAACGTATCAACGCCATAGTTGAAGAGCTTGCGGACGGGCGTATCAATGCGCCCCATGATCCGCTCCATGTTGTACGCGGCACCGAGGAAGTGCGACTTGTTGATCATGTCGGGGCCGCCGACACCAACCATCACGTTCTTGCTGTAGTTGGCCATGCCAACCACTTCGTGCGGGACAATCTGACCAACCGAGAGGATCAGATCATAGCCCGCAAACAGGATCTTGTTGGCAAGCACATTGACGTCGTAGTCAAGGATGCCGCCGGACCACTCGCTGATGAGACTCCCCGGCACCACACCCAGAGGCTCGACGTCGTTCCGCCAGTCGTGGACCTTGAAGCAATCCAGGGGAATGGCGTCTCCGAACATCTCACGAATCTCAGTCTCGGCCATGGGGAAATGCGTGCCCAGAGCGGGCATGATGTCGACCTGCGTGGTTGGGGCAAGCAGATCATAGAGAATCGCGGTGAGTTCGCCGGCATTCGAGTTGAAGCGCGTGAAGTCCGGCGGAAGGATGAGGACACGCTTGGGCCGTTCGGTTGTCATGCGGGGCAGCGCCTCACTGATGAGACTGCGCTTTTCCGCGTGTGTCAGCGCGACATCAAGCCCGGCTTTCTTTGCGATCGTTGCCATAGGAGGAGCCCTTCTGCTTGCCTGTTGGCCACCGTCATCCGCTCAAACGCCTCTCAGTTGGCCCCGCTCTCTTTGACAACGGGTGACCGACTGAAGTTACACGTTGAAACGGATCTCCATGATATCGCCGTCTTTGACAAGGTAATCCTTGCCGTTCAATACGTAGAGATTCTGTTCCCGGCCCGCTTTCTCGTCACCGGCTGCGATCAGGTCATTGTAGGCAATGGTGTCAGCCCGGATGAACCCACGCTCCAGGTCGGAGTGGATGCGACCGGCGGCTTCAGGAGCCTTGGCCCCATCTCGGACGGCCCACGCACGGACCTCGTCCGGACCAACGGTAAAATAGCTGATCAGGCCAAGGCAAGCGTAGGATGCGCGTGAGAGCCGATGCGCGGCCGGCTCCGTGATGCCCAGGTCTTCCATGAACACAGCCCGCTCGTCATCATCCAAGTCGGTGAGCTCGCCCTCGATGGAGGCGCTGAGGAGCACCGCCAAGCCCCCTTGTTCCTCGACGCCTCGGGCCAGTGGAGCGAGTGTGCCTTCCGCCTCTACCATTTCTTCGCCGACATTGAGAACGACGACCACAGGCTTCAGGGTGAGAAAGGCGAGGCTGCGGATCAGTTCCGCGTCATCGTCCGTCAGTTCCAAGGTGCGCAAAGGGCGCTCGTCTTCGAGGTGCTGCCTGCAGCGCTCGAGCAGGGGTTGCTGACGGGCTCCTTCACCAAGGTCAAGGCCTTTCTTGGCGTCCTTCTCAATACGCTCCAGCCGGGTCTCCGCCAAAGCCAGGTCGGCCAGCAGCAATTCCGTCTCGACCAGTGTCAGGTCCCGGGCGGGGTCAATATCACCGGCAATGTGGAATACGTGATCGGCATCGAACGCCCGGACGACGTGGAGGAGTGCATCCACCTTGCGCAACGGTTCAAGCCAGTCGGCCGAACGAGCCGCATCCGGCTGGATGTCCGGCGGCAGGGCAATGTTGAACTCTGCGTACCGCGTCTTCTTTGGGTTGTACATCGCAGACAGGATGTCGATCCGCGGGTCACGGACAGACGCGATGCCGTAGGTAATCCCGGACCGCGAGGGTGCCCTCTCAGCCGGAAGACCGGTGAGCAGCTCGAAAACGGTCTTTTTGCCTACCTGCGGCAGGCCGATAATGCCAAGATCCATGTGTCAGTCGCTCAACCAGTGTGGGCTGCAGATTCGCCCCCGCGAGTGGGGACGCCTGACGCCGGCGAGCCGCAGTGGCTCCACCAACGTGGGATACAAGCAGGTAATGTACCGCCGCAATGTCCACTTGCGTATGAGGGAGGCCGTTCACTCGCTGGGGCCAACAAGCGTCACCCGGAGGACCTCCGTCACTGACGTCAATCCGCGGGCTGCACTTAGCAGTCCATCCTCCAGCAACGTCCGCATCCCCGCAGCCTTGGCGGCCGTTCGGATTGCGGCAATGTCCCCAGAAACGACAGCCCGTTTGACCCCGTCATCGGGGATCAGAACTTCGTGCACGGCAATCCGCCCGCGGTACCCCGTTCCACGACATTCATCACAGCCGACCGGCTCGAAGAACGGCCCACCGGTCTTCTCCAGGAAAGTCTGGGCCGCGGGGGGAAGCATATCGGGGTTGGGATCGACTGCCGTTCTGCAGGCGGGGCAGAGCTTGCGCGCAAGGCGCTGCGAGATCACTCCCGCAACCGACTGGTTCAGCATGAACGGCTCAACGCCGATGTCCAGGAGGCGCTTCAACGCGCCCGGAGCGGTTCCCGCGTGGAGCTGCGTGAAGACGAGGTGCCCGGTCAGCGATACCTGGACCGCCAATTGGGCCGTCTCTCCGTCGCGGAGCTCGCCGATCATCACCACGTCCGGGTCCTGACGCAGAATCGCCCGGGCGGCCCGAGCGAACGTGACGCCTTTGGCGGGGCGTATCGGGATCTGGGATACCCCGGGGAGTACATACTCAACGGGGTCCTCAACCGAGAAGACGGCACAGTGCTCGCGGTCCAGCTCCATCATCATCGCATACATCGTGGTGGTCTTACCGGACCCGGTGGGCCCGGTGCTAAGCACAATGCCATTCGGCAACTGGCAGAGGGCCCTGATCTGCCCCAAGTGGTCCTCAGGGAGACCAAAGTCGTCCAAGGCAAGACAAACGGACTGGCGATCGAGAATCCGTGTTGTCACGCGTTCACCGAACTGGGTGGGAACAACGCTCACGCGCAAGTCGAGCTTTCGGTCGCCGATTTTGACGAAAATTCGACCATCCTGCGGAACGTCGTTGACTTCGGTATCCATGGCCGACATCTGTTTGACACGCTTGACCATGGCACGGCCTTCTTCGGGCGACACCTCAGGGCCGCGCTGCAGCACGCCATCTATCCGGATCCGGACAGCAAAGTCATCCTCGAAGGGCTCGAAATGGATGTCGCTGGCACGGTCCTGGAAGGCCCTGTTGATGATCTCGCTCACGGCTTTGATGGTCTGTTCTTCCGAGATACTCATTGGTCATCTCCTTTTGGTAGTGTCAGCGCCCGCGTTCATGCTCCACCGGAGGCAATCTGCCGACTCAACTCGCCGCTCAGCCGCGCTTGTGTCTGAGCGCGCTCACGCTGTGCGACCCACTCAAGCAGCTTGGAGCGCCTGACTCGATACCGCCCAGCCAGCTCAAACACGGGCAATTCCGCGGCAATCTCGTCCATGTCACCAGGCTCTATCCGAAGGAAGGAAGCCGCCTCTTCGAGCGTGAGGATTTCCGAGACGTGCCCGACCCCGGTCTCGTCGGACAGCGCGCGGCGCGCGGAGTGGAGCAAACCGGCGGAGACATCTTCCCGGGCTGCCTCTCGCAGCAAGGCGTCAGCCTGTTCCAGCGCCCCAAGCCGACGACGGCACGTCGGGCAACCGGCCAGGTGCTCCTGAACAGCAGTCGTTTGGGCAGGGGGCAAGTCACCGTCGACGTAGTTCAAAAGCGAATCATCGGTGAGTGGGCAGTTCATGGCAAGTCCTCGTGGTCTGCGGCAAGCTGGTGAGCCAGCGCGATCCTCGCGCGCCTGATGAGCGTCTTAACCGTGTTGATCGGGCATCCCAAGACCTGTGCGATCTCCGCATAGCTCAGGTCGTCAAAGGCGTATAAGGAGAGTGCGTCACGCGATGCCTCGGGCAATTCCTGCAGATGCACACGCAGCCGGTCCAGTTCTTCCCGGCGGGCCAAACTCTCGTGTGCGCGAACGGACGAAATCGAAGGAGTGAGGAGCTCGAATCCACTTTCATCCATGAGTCGTCGACGTGTTCGGAAGCGCTCCAGCAACGCCAGGCATCGGTTCCGACAGATGGCCATCAACCATGCCCGGAAGCGTCCGGCAGGCTCGTACCGGGGCACGGATCGTGCCGCAGCGATGAAGGTATCCTGCAGGATGTCCTCGGCGGCCTGTCGGTCCCCGGTCATCAAGAAGGCGTAGTTGAAGACCATTCGGTGGTAGCGTGCGAAGAGGGCCTCGAACGCATCGGCTGCGCCTCCTCGGAACAGATCCACCAAGCTGTCATCGTCGAGTCCGCGCATTCCGGACGCCCTTTCCGGCTCGTCTGAGTGGCGTGTATCACCCTATACAGTGGGTGGACAGAGAGAATGTTTCAGATGCGGGGTGCTTTTTTCCCGATGGTCAGGGCTCTGACGGGCTGGGCCGCCTTCACAGCGTAAACGGCCCCCTCCCGATGGTCAGGGCTCTGACGGAACCGAGCCGCGCACAGCGTAAGCGGTCCCCTCCCGGTGGTCAGGGCTCTGACGGAACCGAGCCGCGCACAGCGTAAGCGGTCCCCTCCCGGTGGTCAGGGCTCTGCCGGAACCGAGCCACGCACAGCGTAAGCGGTCCCCTCCCGATGGTCAGGCTGACGGGTAGGGCCTATAGATCCGCAACGGTGACCGTTTTCTCAACCGTGGTGCCGGAGGCAACGTCGCGGAAGACAAGGCGCCATTTCCCGGGGGAATCGCTCAACGCCAACGGGAAGTCCGCGGTCCCTTCTCCTGCCGGACACTCGATGGACTGAGAGTATTCCCGGTGTTTGCGCTCACTGCCGGGAGCGTAAACGGCAACGTGGACAACGTGGAAACCCGCCTCGCCAGCCACCGGGATGACCCGGACCCGCAAATCAACACGCCCACCCAACGCTGCCGTTGGCGCGAGGACGGGGGACAGCTCGGTGACTCGGTAAGGAAGCAGAGCGTACAAGAGCGGCTGACCACGCGAGAGTCTTACCGGCCATGATGAGACGGGACCTGCGCCCACCGGCTGGCCGGCCCTGACATCGTACACGAGGGCGGGTTCCGGCAGAACGACTTCGGCATCCTGATCGGCGAGCCCGGGAAGCATGATATCCTGCTGTAAACAGAGGTACCGGGTGTTGCCTTCGACAAAGAGGGTCTGTTCGATGCACCTCGGTGCCCCCTTCTCTCCGCGAAGTTCGCAGTAAGGGCGACATCCTGCCTGAGAAAGCACATCCCCGAGCATGGGTTGCAGGGGGCTTCCGGCGGACCGTGCTCGGCCGGCAGAGAAAGCGCTGAACGGCACGTTCAGGAAGAAAGCCCTCCCTTTCCCCAGTTTGCTGGCGATCAGAGCAGGCGTTTCACCTATGGGAAATTGGGCTTGCCCGGTGGTGAGTTGGACGCCCGGTTCAAGGACACTCGTGGGCACGTCACCATGGTCGGTCCCAATCACTCCAGTGCCCGAAGCGGCGCGGAAGGCGACATCGCCTTCAGGGAACGTTACACCGAAAAGCTCCCCCAGAGACCGTCGCGCTTGAACAACACCGTTTCCGGAGAGCAACCCGGTCCGTCCGTCAGCCACAACCGATCCTCCGGCTTCGACAAACGTCCGGATAGTCTTCACCAAACGCTCTGAAAGACAGGTAGCAAAGGGCAGAACAAGGACCTGGTAGGGACGAAGAACGGTGGGATCTTCAGCCAGTCGCCCGGCCGCCACGTACGTACACTGATGCCCCAGGTCCTCAATGGCCTGCCTCAGCCCTTCGTGATTCTTGATCCACTTTCCGTCACCGGCGAACGCGGCGCCCTTGTTGAACTGGGACACGAGTTTGGCAGCAAAAATGTCGGCCTGGTTGTACAGAATCGCGATGCTTCCCGGGTCTCGACTGGCGTGCACCAGGAGCTTGCCCGGGCCGGATTTGATCTCCTCCATGGAGCGAAAGAACCACTCCCCCATGTGCGACACGGAGCCATCGGGGTTGAATGGGATGTAATCGCATCCCCATGAGGTCCACCACCAGACGGAATTATGGCCGCGGAACAGGTTGTGCCAACCGATAGCCGAGAACCCCGCCTCATTGTCCGCCACCTGGTTCCCCCACTCCCCAGTGAGGGCCTCGGCCCCCGCCAGCGAGCGGATCAGTTCGCCTTGCAGCGGGTGTGAGCTGTAGGCCTGATTCAGCTCAAGGTTGCGGGTCAACTTGTCGAAATCGTAGCCCGCCTGCCAATGGTACCGCAGGAAGCCATCCCAGCCGACCCTCGCCCTGGGATCCTGTTCCCTGACCATGTCGGCCAACGTTTCATGAGCACGAGCAAACCCCGTGTCGAGGAAGTCCCGATGGTCAAACCAGGAGGCATAGCTGTCCTGCAGGGCTGCAGCTTCCTCCAGCCAGACGGGGCGCCCGATCGCGGCGAATCGTGGATGGTCCGTCTGCCACACAGCGTTCAACCGGTCGATGGTGCCGTACCGTTCCCGCAGAAAAGTCCGGTAGGCGGCCATCGTCTCCGGTGCCGCGCCGAATTCGTGCTTGCCCCGAGACATGTAGTTCTCGTCGCCAAGGGTGTACGCGGGAGGAGAGTAGGGTGCTGCCTGCCTGCACGCTGGAGCCATCGACTCACGCCTGGACTCGAACCAGGCCGTTTCGAACAGGCCAGGCTTGAGCGTGTGGTCTTCCCGGGAATCAAAGGCCAGTCGGGTCACGTAAGGCAGGATCCACAGCCCGGATCGAGACGCAACAGCGTATTCCCGAGCTGCTCCCACATCGGAGTAGCTCCCGATGTGACACAAGTCCATCATATCGGTACCCAGATCGTAGCAGGCACGCTGAACACGCCGGGTCACCGTTTCTCCACGTGCGTAGGACCATAGGAGAACGGTGAAGTCATCATAGGGGTAGGACCGAGTAACGGTGAAGTGCTTCCGCAAGACGTATGCGTTGCGCCCATCGTGGCCAAGCCAGACATCCAGATAGTGTGCGATCGCCATGGGCCGGGGCAGGTCGATGGTGAGTTCGGAAACGCCATTACGGACGTCCCGTAAGTCCCCCTCGGCGACGCGTCGACCAAGGCAATCGTGGACGGTCCAGCTAAGTACTCCCACAGTCTGCAATCCAGATATGCGGGCACGTCCCAACATCCGCCCTCCCCCCGGGAGTTCGACGCGAGGCGGGGCGCTCTCGTGGGCGATGGTCGCGGGGGCCAGTCGCACCGAATCGATTCGTCCCACCGCCTCCACAGTCGCCACTGTTCCGGCCATCGCCAGCGTCTCGCCTTGATCGGACACAGCGACCATATCCACGTGGTAACCGGGGCCGGCGGGAAGGCCTGGGAGGGGTAAGCGCCCATCAGCCGGAACCGGCAGGGACTCCCGGAACAGTATGCGATCGGCACCGTCCTGAATGCGCACGTTCAGCCGGGAAGAGGCGGAAGGGACACCTTCAAAAACGAGGTCAAACGGCTCTCCGGGGAGCACGGGCCGCTCTGCCACTGTGCAGCGCATCGGGAGAGAACGTAACCGTCCCGCGGCCAGCCGAATCGCCTGAGCCTGGAGAGCCAGGATGCGATCAGTTGCCCCTTCGAGCCCCTCGGCTACGTCGGTCATCGGGACGAGGGCCGAGTAGCGCCCCAGATTGGCCTCGAACACAACGACTCGCCCCTTCCCATAGCGATACGCACGCCAGGGAGAACCCTCAGTGATTCGCCCGAAATCGCCCCGCTTCAACCCCGGTATTTCCTCCCAGGGCATGGACTCGAGAAGAGGAGCAATGAGATCGTCGTGTGGATTGGCCGTGAGCGCTTTTGGCCAGCCTCGCAGGACCTTGGCATTCCCGGCAAGGAACAACCCCTTCCCCGCCTGTACAGCTTCGAGGATCGCCACTTTGATGGGCTCCGGCATCTTCGTTGCGGCAATGCCGCTGACAACGAAGACCTCTGTCTGCGGTTCTGTGCAGATACGCAGGGCCTCTTTGGTTGCAAGCCAGGGCCCCAATGTGCCAATCCCGGTGGCCCGGGCGTACGGCCAGGATCTCTCTGTCGATATCGAGTCCGGCTGGTCGAAGTACTGGTTCTGAACCGTGCATTCCATCCGAGACGCCAGTTCCGTGGTTTCGTAGGCAGCCCACCGAGGACACAACAGGGCAATGCGCACAGGCTGCCCGGGAACGGACCGGGCCCAGGGGAAGTCCGGACTATCGGGCTGGGAGGACCACTTCTCGGCCGGACGGGCCAGGGCGTCCCGATCACGCGTTTGAACCGCCTGCCGGCGATCCGGCGGAACAGGCAGCGGCCCCAGAGGGCTGGCCAAATCCGTGCCATTCATCGCGGCGACAGCGGCGCACTCGACATCCGCGCTCTGCTGGAAATAGCGCCGCGTCTGGAGGGGATCCGGAAGGGCGGGGAACTCATACAGCGCAAGCGCAAAGTCGCGACGCCCAGGGGCAAGCTGGATATCGACATAGGTCGCGTATCCCCCAATGCCACTTACCTCGACTTGGGAAAACGCCGAGACATCTCCGAGCAGAAGCCCAGCAGAACCGTCCGCCGTTCGTCCTTCGGCCATGTCTTCCAGGAGCAGCCAGCGCTCCTGACCCGGGTCCAGCCGGGCCGTTCCGCCGGCAAGCGTGCGAACTGCTGTGGTCATCGTGCGAACATGAGGCTTAGCGAAAGTCGCCGGATAGGCCATGAGTCGGAGAGTGCACGTCTTCACAGGCTCCTTTGGTTCGTAGCGGCCGAAAAAGAGGAGCTTGTCGCTGCCTGGGGCCAACGCGAATCGAGCGCTGACGACGGCCTTGGGAGTGTCCCACGTGTACTCGACCATCGCATCCGGAGCGGATGACCGGAGTACCCGGAAGGAGGCCCGGTAGTCCTGGATATTGAGATCATCGAGGGTCCACACAAAGAACCCCTGGTTATACCAGCAGGCCGCCGAAGGGCTGGCAATGCCGAGCGGGGTGTACCCAAGCGTGGGGGCCCACTTCGAGAAACCGACGCGATCGGGAGTGTCCTCCTTCTCAACAATCTCATAGCGCAGCGTGTACGTGGCGACTGCGGACGACAGGCTGACATCCTGCACCACCTGTCGCCCCTCCGGTCGTGTCCGATACTCCGCTGGATGAACGGTGACGCATGCTGATCCGGCCAACCCCTGTGCGCACAGAACGCCGGGGATGAGAGCCCCAAACAAGCAACTGAATCGGAGGGTCCGCATAACTCAACATCTCCCGTTGCAGCTCACAGCCATTGAGGGCTGTGGTTTCGTAGCCAGTTAAAAGAGTACGCTGTTTCGGAGATCACTATCGCTGCAGCTTCGGGGCAATCAACCTGAGACTCGGATTCGGACTCCGAGAGCCTGTGGAACGCATATACGCGCTATATTTGCGCCATGCCCAATCCTCATACGCCAATCCGCGATGCCATTCTGGAACTCCTTGGGACACGACCGGAGCAGGGCTTCCGCAAGGCCGACATCCGCCGAGCACTTAAGATCCAGAGCAAGGAACATTCGGCCGCGTTCCGGGAGGCCTTCCGAAGCCTGTTGCGCGCGGGGGCGATCGCCAAACACCGACGAGGGCACTATGCCCTTGCCGCCGCTCTGGAACTGGTTTCCGGCCAACTCACCGTCAACCGTCGTGGATTCGGATTCGTGGCGACTGAGGGGAGCGATCCGGACATCTTCATTCCGCCGAAGGGCATCGGTGGCGCCATGTCGGGCGATCACGTGCTGGTGGCCCTGGGCGAATCCCGGGACGAGCGCGGGCCTGCGGGAACAGTACGCAAAGTCCTGGAGCGTGGTCACAGTGTACTCACCGGCCAACTCAGCGAACAGGAGGGGGTACGGGGAGTGCGTCCAATGCGCCGGGAACTCCCTGACTTTATCCCCTTGGTGTGGCGTCAGGATGAACAGCCCGGAGACGATGTGCCCCCCGGCGAATGGGTCATCGTGCAAATCCAGCCGCAGACCGATCTGAACGATCCACTTACGGCTCTGGTGGTCGGGCGCATTGCCGGCGGAGACTCCGCTGCTGCAGACTTGGACGCGATCGTCGCCGAGTTTGAACTCCCTGAGCCGTACACCGAACAAGAAGAGCGGGACGCGAAGCGGATCGAGCCGCTGGACATCACGCGGGAAGACTGTCGCGAGTTGACCACGGTGACGATCGACCCCGACGACGCCAAGGACTTCGACGATGCCCTCTCGGTCAGCCCCGGCGACACGCCCGAGACTGTGCGGATCGGTGTACATATAGCTGACGTGGCTGCCTACGTGCCGACTGGAGGAACACTGGATGCAGCAGCGCGGAGCAGAGGGCTAACCATCTACCTGCCCGGGCGCACGCTGCCCATGCTGCCAACCCCGCTCGCCTCAGATCAGTGCAGCCTCATCGAAGGTCGTGACCGGCTGGCCCATTCCGTGTTCCTTGAGATCGAGCGCGCAACTGGTCGGATTCTGGGAAGCCGCCGGGCCCGAACAACGATCAACGTCAACTCCCGCCTGACCTTCGCCGAGGTGCAGGCCCTGGTAGACGCGGAGGACAAACCCGAGTTCCCCGAAGATGTCGCGGCAGTCCTGGCCGATCTGACCCATCTGCACGGTCTGATACGTCGGCAACGGCGTGAAGATGAACAGTTTCTCGATCTCTCTGTCCCTGAGGCGAAGGTGGTGGTCACGGGGGACCCGGTGACCGTCGTGGATGTCGTCCGGACAGAGGCCGCCACGGCTCATGCCGTGGTTGAGGAATTCATGCTGGCCGCCAATGTCGCCGTTGCCGAGGAACTGGTCCGCACGTGCCTCCCGGGGGCATTCCGCGTCCACGAGCCCCCCAAGCCACGGGAGACGTCCGAGTTCGCTCGTTGGTGTAAGGAAGCATTCAACCTGAAAGTCCCTTCCTTCCAGAACCGTTCACGCCTGAACCACTTCCTGGCCAAGCTGCGCACAGAACCAGTCGGGGACATCGTGACCTCATCGTTCCTGTCCACCCTCCAGCGAGCCGTCTACGAGGGATCATGTCATCCTCACTTCGGCCTGGGGAAAGAGCGTTACTGCCACTTCACCAGCCCGATTCGGCGCTATCCCGACCTGCTGGTACATCAGCAACTGTGGGCTCACGACCAGGGCGAGACACCTCTTCCCCAGACCGATGCTGCCGACATCGCCGGCCGGTGCACAGCCGCTGAGAAGAACGGTGACCAGGCGTTCTATGCCGCTGTAGACCGACTCAAGTTGCGGTACGTTGACACGATGATTCACGGAGAAGCGGATCTCGTGTTCGAGGGGACGGTGGCCCGCATTCTACCGGACGCTGTCCTGGTCTACCTCCCCAAGCTGTGCCTGTACGGGTCAATCTCACTCAGCATCTTGCACGGGTGGCGCTCCGGGCGCGACCGTCACACGCTTCGAGGACCTGGCAAAAGCTACAAATGCGGCAATGTTACATACGTGCAAATCCGTCGCGTCGACACGGTTAAAGGGCAGCTTGAGCTCCAACCTGTGCGACCGCGTATCTGAGCCGATTCGAGATCGGTCCTGCCTGGTTCCTTTCTAGGCGTAACTGGTTGATTGAAAGGGTGTTTCCGTGCTTACTCTGGTGATTGGAATTGCTGTTGCCGCGCTGTGCAGCGCAGTGGCCGGCCCCACGTTGGGGATAGGCTGGGCGATCTTTCTCGGATTCGTTGGGTTCCTCGTCCCGGCGGTGGTCATCAACCTCTTGGTCAAGAAGCGTATGGAGACCATCTTCAACGCTGTTCAGACCGAAGTGGAAGAGATGCAGGATCAGATGCGCCGCAAGGTCAACATGATGCAGACCAAGATGGTCTCCGGCGGCAAGGGCCTGCAGAAACGCCTGGAGAAAGAACAGGCAAAATCCATTCGCGATGCCATCAAGATCTTGGACCGGGTCGCACCACTGCGGAAGTGGAACCTCCTTGCCCAGCGCCAGGAAAACACGCTGCGAGCCCAGATGCACTACCAGATCAAAGAGTTCGAGAAGGCGGATGAGTACTTCAAGAAGTGCTTCGTCATGGATCCACTGACACTGGCCATGAAACTCACGCGTCAGTACAAGACCGATGGCGTGGAGGCGGTCGAGAAGGGGTTTGAGAAGGGCGTGAAGCGCTTCAAAGATGAGCAGGCGACGATCCTGTACGCTCTCTATTCCTGGATCTTGCTGAAAGAAGAGCGTGCCGACGATGCGCTCGTGCTATTGGACGAGGGGAAAGACAAGACGGAAGACGAGACGATTCGAACCAACTGGGAGCACATTGCCAACGGCCGGCTCCGGCGCTTCTCGAACGCCGGCCTGGGTGACCAGTGGTACGCGCTGCACCTCGAAACGCCAAAGCCGGTCAAGGTCAAACAGCGCTTCGGCAGCAAGCGGCTCCGTTAGTCCGCATTTCTCATGGGCAGGACATTGTGGTGTTCGTTTCTCGCTTTGGCAGAGGCCATTGAGAATCAGCGGTCGATCCTCGGGCGAGACACTGTGTTTCCGAGACCAAAAGGCAATGCCCACCCGTTGGGTAAACTCGCGGCACGCCGGTCCTCGCTCTCACCGCACGGGGCAGTGGTTTGACGCTCGTCGGGGCCCTCGCTGCTCCACAGAAGCCGTGAAGCCCGTCTCGCTCTGCTCGGCTCCACAGCACCCGCTTGCGAAAGCAAGGCTCGACGCACCCCAAGTCTATGAGAAATGCGGGTTAGTACAGCACCAGATCGGCAATTGATTCGCTGAACGCATCGCCCGTTGCTTCGGCTTCCGCGACGAACTCAGGCACACCAAGTTCGGCGACTCTCTCCCGCGTCCACGCCTCTCCATCTCCATCAAGCCAGCGCGCAAATCCCTTGAGCAGCTCAAAGCTGTCGGGGTTGAGCCGGGCCAGACCTGAGAGAATGGCTCCCATGGTCCGGAAAGGGTCGACGTCCCTGAGTTCGGTGAACATAAGGTGCACGCCTCCGCACACTTCCCCCTCAAACTTGTTGAACGCGGGTTGGAAGTATACGTCCCTGATGGCCAGGCCAGGGAGATCGAACTCGGATACGTAAGCGGCCAACGCCTGGCCATCCACGAATGGCGCCCCGATGTACTCGAACGGTTTGCAGGTGCCGCGCGCCTCGGAAATGTTCGTGTGCTGCAGAAGTCCCGTGCAGGCATACGCGTAGACTGACTCGATGGTCGGTATGTTGGGTGACGGAGGGATCCATGGCAGTCCGGTCTCCGGCCACGTCATCGCCCGGGACCATCCGAGAACGGGAATCACCGTCAGATCCACATCGATACCATTCTCCCTCTTGAGCCAGAGCCCGAGTTCCCCCAGCGTGTAGGGCAGGAGCACGGGGATGGGCAGAGGAAAGAACTGAGGTGCAAGGGGGCCCATGCAACCACAGTGCGCGATAGGAGAAGGGCGGTCGAGGATCACCACCTCCGTCCCTGTCTCCGCGCCGGCTGTCAGAGTGTCAGCCAGAGAATCCTTGTAGGTATAGGCCCGGTGGGAGACGTCCTGAGCCTGGAACACGACCACATCGACCTCCTCAAGAAAGTCACGCGGGAACGTCCGGCTGCCTCCGTAGTAACTGAATACGGGACATTGCGTGCGGGGGTCAGTGTAGGCGTCGAAGTGAACACCATCCTGAAGCTCTCCCCGCAACCCATGTTCAAGAGCCAGGAACCCTCTGACATCGGCCCGTTCGGCAAGGAAGTCGGTCAGCGTTCCCAGCCCGGGCAACCATGCCGCAGGGGTCGCGATCACACCGACGCGCTTCCCGATCAAGTGGCTCAGTAACCGATCGATGTCGAATTGGACGGCCATGTGCCTCTCCTGCCTCATGGTTCACGGTTCAACGGTTCAGCGGTTCAACGGTTCAGCGGTTCAGCGGTTCAGCGGTTGAGCGGTTGACACAACGGTACGCCACCACATGCGAATCGTCCACAAAGAAAAAGGCGGAGACGCCTTTTACAGCATCTCCGCCTTGAGTCAAACACGTAAGCTGGCGCTTACTCCATCTCGATGGCCTCGACCGGGCACTCGTCTACACACTGACCGCAGTCAATGCACTCGTCGGAGACAACGGCTTTGCCATCGGCCATGGCAATGGCCTCAACGGGGCACACATCAACGCAGGACTCACAACCGGTGCACTTCTCAGCATCAATCTTCGCGGCCATCGTTTTTCCCTTTCCAGTTCTCAGACGGGCTGTTGTGTTGGGGCACACACCCCAACACATTCATTGAGAATTGAGCAACAATATACGCCCGCAGGGAGTTGCCGCAAGCGCCCAAACGGGGTGGCACTGCTCATCCTCGCGATGGAGACGTCCGCCGTCGGGCGCCACGCCAATGCTCACTCGGCCTCGTCCTCCGCCCCGGTAGTCCCGGCTGCGTCGCTGCGACACCGGTGGAGGTGATCAATGAGAGCGTCATTGGCGCGAATGAGGTGCGAACGGATCGTCGAAAGGATCTTCTTGGATCGGCTCTTCTCGTTAATCAGATCGTTGAGGAGGCCGACAGCTTTATTGAGATGAGCCAAACTGCGCTTGGCGAACGCGATACTTGCGTCGGACTGCTCAAACATGCCATCGTTGATGCTGTAGGCCAGGTTAGCGAGGGAACGCCCGATGTGATACAGCACTTTGAGCCCCTGGGGACGCGCATCCGGCGAGAGAATGGCCGCGTAGATGTTGCACCACCCGATGGCGGCCTGGCGCAGAACGACGAAGGCCGGATCGGCTTCGTACATCGCCGGCTCGCCCTCCTCCATATCCTCGGTTTCTTCCGGGTCCGGTTCTCCCGCAGGTTCCTCCGCCGGTGCAAGGCCTTCCTCACCGGAGGCCCACTCGATCGCGGCGGAAAACTCACAGTCCCAGCGCTGCTGACAGTCCTGGCAATCGAAATCGCAGTCAGGCATCTCGTCCTTGAACTCGGGCCCCATATGAGTCGCGATCAGCTCATTTGCCCCTGGAAAATCACAGAATCGCTTGAGGAGCCGAAAGTACCGCGCAGCGAACTCATCGCTCTCGCGGAGCGCTTGCTCCCAATCAAACTCGGTCCAGTCTTCACTTGGCTGAAGCATCGTGCCGGTATCCTTCAAATCGCCCGACGGCAAACTCAGTGGTTGGAGCAGCCGGGCCCGAACAGGGCAATCGAGTCATGCAGTGTGCGCGTCTGGATAATATACTTCCGAGAGCGACCGGGGTCATGGCCGGGCCCTTGAATAGAGGGCTCTCCCTGACTAAGAGTAACTGCTTTGGGGGCCGATCACGTCCTCGAAACAACACTCTTAACTGAATGCTCCGAACCAATGGCCGGTCCGCGGACTCCCCGCAACCGCTGCACACGATCAAGAGGAGACGACACGTGCGACGCTCTCAGGTAACAACTGTACGAAATGCGATCATAGCGCTCGTCGTCCTCCTGTCGCTCGGGCGGCAGACCCACGGAGCCCCCTTCCCTATTCCCCTCAAGAACGGATCGTTCGACGGCGGCGTGAGCGAGGCCGGCATTCCGACCGGGTGGAGCCTGTATGGCAAGCTGACCGAGGACATGCAGCTGAACATAGTTCCTCTGCCGAAGGGTCGAGGCCAGGCGCTCTGGCTCCAGGATGGAGACATCGGGAAAGAGATCGGCGTGTACCAGGAGTTCCCGGTGAAGCCCGGCGAGACGTACGAAGTCCGCGTAACGGTCCGTCGAGCAGCGGGTGCCCCGGCCCCGGGCGGTGCGTACATTCAGTTCAACTTCCTGGAGCCGTCCCGCCTCCTGTTACAGAAGGGCTTGGCCGCGAAGTCCGAAAAGGAAGCAACGGAAGTCGTTGTGAAGGGACAAGCCCCGCCCGGAAGCAGGCGAGCCAGGATCTACCTCTACACCCATCGGGGACCAACACCATCGGTTCTCGTTGAAGGTGTGCGTGTGAACGGCGGGCTCCCTCCGCCACCACCACCACCACCTAAGCTCAAACAGCCAAACATCACGGTCCTCAAGAACCTGCATCTCACCACACCGCTCGTGGCCGATGGGAAGGCGACGTGCCGAATCGTCGATGGCACCGGAGATCGGTATGCGTTAACAGCCCGGGCCATCCAGGCGGCTATCCAGACCCTGACCGGAGTCACGGTACCGATCATCAGCGAGAAAGCCGCAGGAGCAGTCATCCCGCTCACCACCCATCTGATCGTCCTCGGGAACCGCTCCACGAATGCCACGACCAACACACTCTATGACCGCTATTACACCCTCCTCGACCTCACGTACCCCGGAAAGGGTGGACACGTCGTCCGCTCGCTGCACAACCCGTTTGGAGACGGTTTGAATGCCATCCTCATCGGCGGCAGCGATGATCAAGGCGTCGCAGCTGCGGGAAGGGCCTTCACCAAGAGCCTTGCCGGAGACAAAGTCGCTGGCCGGCTGCACGTCGGACGCTTGATGGACATTCAGCTGAACCCCGCCTTCCGCGTGCCTGAGAAGATCACCGATGTCGAAACCTGGGAAGCCTCGGCAGGATATGGCTCGATCGGCTACTTCGGCTGGAACAGCCTCAGCAAGCGCATGGCCTTGTACTACATGACCGGCAACCCCTTCCACGCCCGGGAACTCGTCCGCCTTGCCTTCCCGGACAAGCAGGCCCTCAAAGAGATCTCAGAAATCGACGGAGAACGCATCGAGAACAAGGCCAATCCCTTAGGCGGCGCCTACCACTACAACGCCCACATGGCCACGCTGTACTGGGATCTCATCGAGGAGAGTCCCGTGTTCAGTGATGATGAACGGCTTCGTGTCACCAACGCACTGGCCGGCCAGCTCACTCACAAGGACTACGCACGCGAAGGAGTCTTCAGGCTCGGGCGGGCTGCCTCCGCCGTCGGTTCGCGCCACGGTCAATGGGCGGCGATGACCCTCTACTGCCTCGGCCGCTACTTCCAGAAGGACTATCCCGACCCAGTCTGGGCTCATTGTGTCCAGTCGGCCACCTATGCCTTCGCATCACTGCATGAACATGCTTGGGTATATGGAGAGAGCGACAACCTCTTCTGGTACAGCACCGGCACCGCTCCCATCTTCACGTACCTAACAATAACGGGCGATCGGAAACCCGTGGAGAATGGCGTCATCGCAACGCTTCTGAGCGGTCAGGACATGCTTCTGTCCGGCCTCAAGGATGACCGGCAGTTGCGCTACGCCTCGCTCGGATTCCTGAACAAAGCGGCCTATATCACGGGGGACGGGCGCTGGATCCGGTATCGCGAGAAAACGGGCATGAAAACTGACGCCTTCCGCGTCGGACAGTCCTTCTGGCCCGAGCCGTCGCTGAAAGCTGCCGCCCCAACCGGCACCACCGGCACGTGGAGCATCAACCCCGTCCCGTCACCTCTCTGGGAACGACGGAACAGCGGCATTCCTCTCGGCCAGTCATTCTTGTTCGGGAGCTACCGAAACGAGACCGGCCCGGGGGGCGACTTTATCTTGCTCGACGGGTTCAACGGAGCCTCGCGAAACCCCTACCATACGTTCGGAGTCCTCGACCTGCGCCTGGACGGTGTCACCGTCCTCCGCGGCTACCATACGCAAGTCCAGACCAGTGCCGATGGCATGGTCGAGCCGCAAGTGGCCATGGATGCGGCTCTCCTGCATCGCGATGCTCTGGGCAAGACCATCATAGCTGTCGGTGAGGTCCCCCGAGCCGCGTACAGCAGTTGGCGACGATACGTCGTCCGTCGCACGAGTCGCTATGCGCTCTTCGCAGACGATGTGACCTTCCGAACCGATAGCGACAATATGACAATCGGTACAGCCTGGGAAACGTTGGGTGGGGTCTGGTCCGAAGCAGAGCAGGCCGTCGCCCTCCCCGGGGAAGGCAAGCATACAGCTCCCGCGGGCTGGCTCTCCTTCCGCGCCCTCGATGCAGAATGCACGGCAAGCCCCGGACCGTCAGATCTCCTGAAACGGCTGGGGAGCATCAACATTATGCTCCTGCGTGCGACGGAAAAGGGAACATGGCTGGAAATGCCGTTCACGTTGGCCAAGCCGTTTAGAGGCCAGGTGTTCGCAGACTTCGTGAAATACGTAGACCGGGGACGGGTCCGAATCCTGCTCGACGACAAGGAAGTCGCGGCAGACGTTGACCTCAATGCTACCAGCGTGGCCCAGCATCGGGCTGACCTCGGAAAAGGAAAACTCAGTGCAGGCCGGCACACGGTCCGGATCGAGGTCATCGGCTCTTCGGGCAGCACCAAGTGCTACGTGGGTTTCACCGGCCTCGCCCTGCAGCCCGCCGACGGTGTCGTGAGTGCAACAGTACGCCCGAAACATCTTCAGCTCATGCCTTCGCAGCTCATGGATGTCAGAGGCAAACAGACGATCAACATGAGCTGGACGAAGCCTGTCAGCAAGGGAGACCACGGAATCGCCTTCTATCTGATCGCACGCGGTGGTAAGGCCGCCGACCAATCGGTCGCGTGCCTCCAGACAGGGCCAAACGCAGCGGCGTTGGCCCTGCCCGGAGCGGCGGCGGCGTTTGTGGGTGCCCACGGAGAGATGGAAGCGGCCTTCGGGATCGCGGCAACCGATCACGTCTACGGATGGCAGATGACACAGGTGAACACCGAGGGCCTCCTGCTTTCGGCCACCCCGGCCGTGGACATAGACTGGGACTTCCCGACCGGCACGCTCGAGATCGTTGCCCTCGCGCAGACCAAGGTCCGTGTGGCTCTGGCCTCCGACCGGCCGTTGGTCCTGGACGGTGTCCGCGCGGAGGCAAAGCCGGCCCCTGACGGCCTCACGGAGCTGTCTCTCGCGCCGGGTCGTCACACACTGACCGGAGCCACCCCCGCCCCCGCCGTGCACGCGAAACTGGTGAGGCACCTCGAAAACCAACTCGCAAGAGCGGGCGGCGAACGGCAGAAATCTCTGGCCGCAAAGAGGGCGGCCGGGGAACGCCGGCCGCTGGCGACGTTGAGCGTGATCGGCCGGGCGCAAGCAGAGGACAGCGTCAGGGCCATTGCCCGCTGCGATGCAGCAGGTGGAACAAGCTTGGCAATTGCCGCAGGGAAAGACGTTCACGTTCTGTCGCCGAAGGGTGAGACAATCCGCGTGCTCAAGACCGAAGGACTCGTCCGGCAAGTGCACTGGTGGCAGGAACACAGCTTGCTGCTGGCAGGCTGCGCAGACGAAAAGCTGATCGCCTTTGACCAGACCGGGAAACGAGCCTGGACGTATGTGTCAGTGATGGACCCCGCCGTGTTCCGAGCCGCGAAAACGTACTGGTTCAAGACGGCTCCCGGCCACGAAGGGATCCACGGCGTTCTGACGGGGCCGTTCATGGACAGCAAGAGCCAGTGCTTCGTCGGCAGCGCCTGCACGCTGGAAATCCTCAACCCGGACGGGCGACTGGCAAAACGCCTGCCCGTCTTCTGGGGCCCTGGATGGAAGATGCAGTTGGTGGACGGCCCGGATGACAGCCGGAACCTGCTTATTGCCCGTTGGCCCAACGGCAACGACACGCTGGCCACCGTGAACAGCAAGACGCTCAAAGTAGGGCGAGGCTTCTTCGGTGTGCCCAAGGGCCACACGATGGTAGGGGGCTGGGCTGCGCAGAACCGAGTCGGCACCACCTACACCGACTTGGACGGTGACGGCAGCAAGGAACTCGTCTCCGCGACCAATGGGACATGGAACCGCGTCACGGTCTATGACGGCGCTGGCACGCCAATCCATAACGCCCAGTTCGGACCGGGCAAGAGCAAAGCCCCGTACTCGACCATGCGTGCCCTCGGTGTGGCAGATATCGACGGCGATGGCAAGCAGGAGATCATCGCAGGCGTGGCAAGTGGACTGGTGGTCGGCCTGAGCCACACGTGCGAACGGCTCTGGAGTCGACGCCTGAACAGTCCGCCTGTCAAGATCGCGTGCACGGCGTCCGGAACGTGTCGCATCGCGGTGGCATGCGAGGATGGCTCCATCATCGGGCTGGATGCGCACGGGACTCCGGTCGTTGAGACAAGCGTGAAGGGGCGACCGACCGTTCTCCAGGCCCACCAGTTTGGGAAAGGCGCGCCACGACTGGTCGTCGGGACGAGCAGTGGCCAGGTCACCTTCCTGAACGTGCCGTGACCGGAGAGTCCAAACCAAGCCGCGCACAACGAAACGGTCTTCACGCTGCCGCCCCCCCCCGTTGGTCAGGGCTCTGACGGAACCAAACCAGCGCTCCGGAGCTCCGGTCATCCCTGACCGGCTTGACGGAACCAAACCAGCGCTCTGGAGCTCCGGTCATCCTTGACCGGCTTGTCCCGGATCAGTGAACCGGCCTTCAGAAAGCGAGAAGCAACGCCGGTGATCGATTGAGACTGTGCGTTCTCCCTCAGCAAGGGAGAAGTCACTCAGCGGCATCCGGGGAGCTTGCCGTGTCTTCGGAAGCTCCCAACTCTGGCAGGAAACTCAGTTGCCGACGTTCCTGTTCGGCCTTCTGTCGCCGTCGTTCACGTCGTTGTTCAGCCCGGTGTTCCGCCTGGCGGGCATGCACCACGCTCATTTCGCGCGAGTTCGCCACAAACGCGGATCTGGCCTCCTGGATCTCTCGTAACGCATCGATATCGCCCCGAACACAGTCCAATCGCCTTGTGTCGTCCTCCTGCGTCCGGCAATCAACCCGCGTCAACAGCTCCTCAGCGCGATCAAGGTCAGGGACCAGGTCGTGGTCGGTTGCCTCGATGCTCAGGATTTCGGCCAGACGCAAGTATGGCGGCACATGGTCAGGCCAGCGCTCCATAAGCTCCTCGAACTCGTTGACGGCCTCGGCCGTTCGCCCAAGTTCAAGTTGATGCTCCGCGTGTGCCTCGGAGAAGCTCAAGACGGCGTCCTCCGACATACGCGGAAAACACGTGAGGACATCTTCAGTGAACCGCAAAGCCCGAGCCGCGGCCCACGTGCTGCGACCAGCGACATCGTCCAGCAGGACCTTGAACTCATCCAGCCAAACCCCGATCAACTCGCGACCCTCAAAGGTGGTCTCCATCGCGTCATCCGCCGGATCGCTCAGCTCCGGCGGGATGCGCGTCATCAGCTCTTCCCAGAAGCGAAGCCAACACTCCATGGCCTCCCACTGAGAGTCGGCCCTGAGGTGGATGTAGCCGGCTTCCAGCCAGCGATTCAGTCCACGGTCCTTCTCGGGCACGTCGCGTCCGTACACAGACTGAGGGACCGGGATCTTGTTCAGACAGCACTTCTTGAACTTCTTCCCACTGCCGCATGGACAGGGCTCGTTGCGTCCGATCTTGCGTCCCTGCCGATGTGACAACGGGCGTGGCGCCGCAGAAAGGACAGCCAGCAGCTCATCAGGGTCGGGCTTGTGGTCCTCGCCCCAGCCTCTCCGCCAGACACTCATGGCTTCCTCTGCCGGCAACGGCGGTCGGCAATGGTACTTAACCGCAGCCTCTCGACACGCCTTGGCCCCGGCCCTGAAATCTTCTTTCACTTCCTCGAGCGTGATGCACCCCTCATCAGCCAGTCCCATGGTGTAGACATCCTCAATGAGAGGCAGCGCCTTCTTGAAGCACATGTCACAGCACAGCGACACACAGGTGTCCCAGACATGAGACGTTTCCAGCTCGAGGCCACCGTCCAGGAGGCTCAAGACGTACACCTCCAACTCTGAAACGGGCAGCTCCCCCCGATGCAGAACAAGACGTGCAAAGGTCCGCAACGCCATGCTGCGCGCGTACTCCGCAACCGTGCGGTCTTCGATCAAGCTCTTGAGCTGTGGGACACGGCCAGCACAGGTCCGCGCCAAGAACATCGGCATATGCTCGGTCAGGATGTCGCCAGTCAGAACTCTCAACTGCGGTCCGGGCAATCGACAGATCGCGACGTAACGCTCGAATGCCGGCTCGGACTCCATCTCGGCGCACAGATACAGCGAATAGACAAAGAGAGCCGTCGTCTCCGCGAACGGGTCCTTCAACGCCTCGGCCAGAACGCCCAAGAACGCCGGCTCAGCCTCGCTCCAGTTAGCCCGGATCCAGTCCAGCGCCGCACTGGGCACGTCCTGAGCATACGGGCGCAATTGCTCCAGAGCCTGCTCAAGGCCCACACTTGGATCACCCGTCCTATGCATCCGTTGGTCTCTCACTTGGCGCGACATGTCTACCGTTCCTCGGGGCGTCCTAACGTGCCACGTCCAAGACACTTCGCCAAGGTCGATACAGGAAGGGCTCTCGAAAGAGTTTTCTGCTGTACTGCTCCGCCGCATGGGAGGGGCAGAACAAGCATCAGCAAAAGGAGAGAAGGAAGAGGAGCGAGAAATGGTAGCGGCTCAGGGAGTCTGCCGTTCGGCAGGCCAAGCTCGAACTTCATCCTGCCGAACGGCAGGACACGGACACGATGTGCCTTCAGCCAGGAATGCAGTAAGCCAACGGTGGCCTGCTCCGGACTTGAGTTGCTTCTCTCGCTTGCGAGCCGTCGTGTAGTCCGGGAATTCCTCAGTGTGTACCAGTTCGGCGTTCCCGAGCCGACGAGATCCGACCGACTGCTTCTTGCGGTGTTCGCGGAGGCGACGGGATAGGTCGTTCGTGATCCCGACATAGCGCATGCCGGAGTCGGGGTCTCGAAGGACATACAGTGTGGTCATCCGCCTTTCCCCCTGAAAGGCACTCACTGTGAGAAGAGAAAAATGGTAGCGGCTCAGGGACTCGAACCCCGGACACTCGGATTATGATTCCGCGTCTTCCCTGCCTGGTAGATGTATTTCGTGTCGGTTTGTGCCGCTATAGCCCTTGCGTCCGGCTTGTGACATGGCATGGTAAAGCATGACCTAGTGGCCACAAGCAACCTTGGAGATGGACCCATGGCACGACGGACGAAGGGCAGACTCTACACCCGGCGGAGCAAGAAACACGGGGCGATCTACTGGCTCGACTACTCCATCAACGGCGAACGCTTCCGGCAGAAGCTGACCGATGACGACGGGCAACCGATCACCCGCGAAAAGCCCGCCGAGGCAGCATCTGACCGCATTTTGCGGCCTTATACGGCAAAGACCGATGCAGAGAGGCGACGCCTGGCGGCGGATGCCCTCGGAGACGCCGAAGCGCGGGCTCAGGCAGCTGAAGAGGCAACCAAACCGAAGCTGCCGATTGCCGAGATGTGGGAGAGGCACCCCTACAAAACGAACACGCGGGGAACCACTGAACGCTCCCTGTCCGCCACTACCGTCAGGGACAACCTCTCGCAGTGGTCCAAGTTCGAAAAGTGGGCCGAAGCCGGGGGCATTCGGTTCGCCGAAGATGTGACGGCGGACATAGCAGGCCAGTTCAGAAAGGACCTTCTCGCCTCCGGCACAGTGAGCGGAGACCGCATCAACAAGATAGTCCTGCTCTGCCGCGTCATGTTCCAGCTTGCGGGGATCGAACCAAACCCGTTCGCGGGGCTGCGCAAGCGAAACCACAAGCCCCAGGGACGCCGCGAGTTTACCACGGGTGAACTCAAGTCCGTGTGTCAGTCGGCGGACGGTGAATTGCGGGCCTTGCTGGCCGTGGGGCTCTACACCGGCTTGCGGCTGGGCGACTCCGCGACGCTTGATTGGTCCGAGGTAGCGGATGATCTGTCGAAGTTGGTCCGCGAACCGTCCAAGACATCGTACAAGGGCAAGAAGCTGGTACTCCCGCTCCACCCCGTTTTGCAGGCGATCCTGGCCGAGACCCCGGCACCCAAACGGGAAGGTGATGTCATGCCGAGCCTGGCGGCGGTCTACCGGGACAGCCGTAGCGCCCTCACGAAGCGGATCCAGGATCACTTCCGATCGTGCGGCATTCGGCTGCACAAGCCCGGAACCGGTTACGTGCGCAATGCAAACGGGTCGATCAAGCGGACCGGGACGAATTCCAACGAGAAGGAACACACCGGCAGGCGAGCCGTGGTCGAGGTCGGCTTCCACAGCCTGAGACACAGCTTCGTGAGCATCTGCGCCCGTGAAGGCGTCCCTCTGCACGTGGTACAAGCCCTGTGCGGCCATGCAAGCCCGCAGATTCAGGAGCTGTACCTGCACGCATCCCCGACGGATGCCAGCAATGCCATCGCCGCTTTTCCTGCTATTACCGAACTCGACACCGAATCCACCGACCACACCGACCACACCGACCGTGACCGGCTCGCGGGCCTTGCCCGATCCCTGCCGATTGTGCAGGTCCGGGCGCTTCTGAACCACGCCGCATCGCTGGCCAGCAAGTAGGTTGCTGACCAGCATGACAGAGCGGTATAAGCCCGCCGCCAACGGCCTGCGCCTAACGCGCTCCTACCTGCTCCACCCCGCAATCTCTATTGGCCTTCTCGCCGGCAGCCTGAATCCGCGCAATCAACGCCTGAGTCACCCTGCCATCTCCCCGATCGTCGCCGCCAGCAGTGTCCTCAAGCTGAGCCCGGCTAGGAAGCAGCTTCGTCCAGATGTCCTTGATGAACATTGTGCAGAAGCCGGGCGCTTCGCGGCACTGCCTGAGAAGCGTCCAGGCCCCAGGGGAAGGACAATCGTCGGCAGTCGTCGAGGAGTCATCGATGTGGTTGAACACCCACCGGACTACCACGGCCTCCGAAGCTGTCTTGCCGGCCAGGGCAGCCGGGGCAATGGGGAGTTGAGGGCCTTGAGCATCGGTAACAGGATACCCGTTCTGCATCTCGGCCAGGGCGTACTCCGTTGCCTGCTTGGGCGGCATGCCGGATTCCCTGAGTTCGTTGCGGCGTTCGAGAAATCTTGGCCACAGTCCCTGATCCTTGAGAGTCTGCTTTACGCTGTCAGCTATCTGTCCGCTCATCGGTCATATTCTCCGTTCTTGATTAGTCTTTCGGGGCCTCGCGCGCGCCCGAGGCGAGAGAAGTCGTCCAGAGGCTACCCCCTGCCCTCTCTCATTTCAGAAAGTGTCTGCTTTGTCGTCCGTCTTCTTTGTCTTCTATCGTCTTTCGTGTCGTTCACTGTCGCTCGTGTTTTCTCCCCCTCACCCCCTGTTTTCCCGGGGAACACCCGAGACGACAGACGACATGAACGTCGTTTCTGCCAACCGTGCCGCTTTTTGCGAACAACACTGAACGACACGGCCGACAGAAGCCGACAGGAACAACAGAAGTCGACACTCAGCAGAGCATGCACGTCTTGCCTTCCCAACGTGCCGAGCCGGCATCGACTACCAGCTGCAGGTCGGCCGTCGCCTCCTTAGCTGTGGAGTAGCGCCCGGTGTGGCTGCGGTGGAACTCGCGAGACGTCGCACCGCCTCCCCGCTTGTGCAGCCAGGCAACAACGTCTTGAACCCGGTCGCCTTCGAATTGGCCGGTAGTGAGTCCATACACGCGGAGTTGCTCACCGAGGAAGTAGCGCGTGAGTTCGATGGCGTCTTTCATCACTTGTAGGGACACGTCCCCGTTGATGTTGCACTCCTCCACCGCAGCGCCGAGACCGTGGCGCACTAAGGCAAGGCGTAGCGTTAGACCTCGGGCTTTGTCGATGAACAACGCGGCCCTCTCATCGGCAGCATATGATCTCTCGGCCAACGCGTTGAAGAACGTCACGTAAGCCTTCTTGGCCTCGTCGCTGAGGCCAAGCACATGAGGCCTGTAGCAACCGGTGTTGGAATCGAAGTCGGCAAACGGGCGGGTCCGCAGCCACAAGACAGCATCGTGCCAGACCTTCGTGTCCTTCTCGGTCGTCTCAGTGTCCGACCACCGGCGCAGGCGCTTCGGCATCTCGGCTATCAGAAGCCGTGGGACGAGACCGCTCAGGAACCGCTTGGGGTCGAAACACTCCGCGAACACTCCGGGTTGGATGCCGCCCAGCACACACACGCTCGCAGCGGGGATTCTGATCCGTTCGTCGTTGGTCTTCCGGTCGAGCTCATATTCTCCGCCGTCATAGAACTCCAGCCACGCCTCCTCGTCGCCCCCGGACTTCTTGTAGGCGTTGAAGCCCTTGGCCCACCCCGCAAGTTCGCCTCGGAAGCACACCAACCCTCGAGGGCTCTCGTTCATACGTGCTATCACCGCTTCCATCGTCGCGTCGCCCACGACGATGCGCCCTTGGGGAGTGAGTAGGGCGTTTTCGTCGGTGGCCTCGATGGGGACCACGTCACGCAGCGGGGCCACGACCGGGCGCAATGCCCCGGTCTTGTTGCTGCCGGAGTGCCCGACCAGAGCCCCCCAGAGCACGGGCGGTACAAGAAACCCGTCTTTCCCCTTCAGTCGCCATGCGTTGCCCATGGCAGCGCCACCGACCACCAGCACCGACATTCCCACGGAGGCGATGTCGACAACTTGAGTCTCTGCGACCTGCTGAACATAGCCCGCGATCTTCGGAGGCAGGCAGTGGATTGGCAAAGGCTGACGCTCGGGCTCGGGGTTTGTGGGCTCTGCCTCAGCGTCCATCGCCGAGGCGGCATGGTTGGCCTGCGGGGTGGGCCTGTCGATGTCGTCAGGATCTTCGGCGTTCCCGCCTCCCGCCTTGGCCAGCAGGGCGGCGGCAGACCTCTGGCCAACAATGAGGGCCATAGCGTCTTGGCTCGACCGCAGGCCGAACTCATCGAGCAACCAGCCGCGAGCTTTCTTGCCTGGTGTCCTGCGGGCCTCATCAATCTTGCGCTCGAAGTCGCGCACGTCGGCCTTGCTGCCTCGGTCCCATGCCGGGTTACATCGCGGGTTGAAGTCCGACCAGAGTAGCCCCGTGGCCGTGCCATCGTCCAACTCGAACCCCACCACGAGAGCACGGGCGGCCCAAAGCAGGGCATCATGTCCGCCGGAGCCCTGGACTGCGGGATCGCACTGCTGAAGGTAGAGCTTTGCCCGCTCGACGATCGGCGTTCCCGTGGTGATCGGAGCCGGTGCCGTCTTCACGGACGGCGGTAGCGCGCTCTTCGGTGGTGAGACTCGCTCCCATGGCGGCAGTTTGCGCTTGGTGGGCTCCAGCTTCGGCCCATCGTCTGTCAGTGGTGACACGAGGTCCAGCAACCAGGTGGGAGCTTCGGCAGTGTCCGCCTTCTCGTCTACCCAAGCGTAGGTTTGTCCGTTTGGATGGATCGACGGAGGCACGACGACGTACCCGCCATTGCCTCGCACGTCGATATGAGGGCGGATGCTCTGCTTGTTCCGGATCTCCCGATCTGTCGGCCAGGCGAATAGCAGATGCCGTCCGCCTCCTCCGGTCTTCTGCTCCAGCGTCTCGGGGAGGGGGCCACACTCGGCCTCCATGGCGGTTAGGGACTTGCCGCCATCTTCGCCGTCGATGTCGAGCACCCAAAAGCGGGCATTCTCGCCGGTCGCAATACCGATGTTCGCGTCTTGCCAGCGATCCAACCACCATCTCTCTATTTGGCGCTCGTTGGTGGTGCCTGCCTTGAATCCATTGGGCGTCAGGGGCGTCTTCTCGCCGGGCTTCAAAGGCAGCACGGGCCAGTCTCGCTTGGCATAGGCGATAGCGCATTCGTAGTGGTCAGCCATTGAGTGCACCTCCCTTCACCCGCAGAAAACCTAACCGGAACATGCGGCTGAGCGTGTAGAAAAGCGCGTCGGCCAAGAGCACGGACACCGAGAGAGCGAGGGCCTCGTTCTCCGAGTTGAGCAGGCCGTCGAACACCCCACGTATTCGCTGCATCTCCGCTCTGTCGGCGGGATCGGTGTAGAAGAGTCCTCCGCCAGTTTGGGAGGTGGGAGAGACGGCGGACACCTGGCGTGTGACCCCCACAAGGATGAGCTGCGTTTCCCGATCAGTGAGGAGCTCCCTCTCGGAGTCATCCAGAGTCGGAGCTTGACCTAACGGCCGTTCTGGTGGTATGTTGTGACTGTCCTTGATCATAGCTATTCTCCTGTGTGGTAATGGGTAAGTGCGTTGTGGTTCAGGACGCTTTGGCCTGACGAGGTGGCGACCTCGTCGGGCCTCTTTCTCTCCGAGCTACTCATTCTCTTTGCCCTCCATATACTCTCGCAACGCAGCCTCGGTGATTCGCCACTGCGCGCCGAGTTTGACTGCTTTCAGGTTGCCCCGCTCGATCTCGCGCTTGATCGTGAACCGGGACAACCCTGTCGGCTCCTCCGCTTGACGCATGGAGTAGGACTTCCTCGGCAGTCGATTGCTGTCTTCGCCCAGACCGTTGAGGGCCGCCACGAGGTTGCGCGGGTTCAGTTCGGGCCAGAATGGCCCCAGTAGACCAGTTGCGCTCTGGAGGATTGCATGGGGTGGTGTTCGTGTTTTCACTGTCGATCCTTTCTGCTTCCGGGTGGTTACGGTGGCGGGTCGTTGAGACCTCCTGAATACACAAAGAATACCGCCATACAGGAGTCATAACTACCTGGCGCGCAATCTGTGTCCGCCTTTTGTCTTGTTTGTCTACGCTTGTCTACGCTTGTCTACGCTTTGCCATAATAAAGACCGCAAACAGACACAAGGCCCCATGCGGTGTGCTGCTATCTGCAAGCAAATGAACGCCAGAAGAGATGTTTGCTCGAAGTAGATGAGGGGGAAATGGGCGAGACGTCGGAGCCGTGAGCGAGGGAGAGAGTGGCAGTCTCCGAGGGCCGCAGAAGTATGTGTGTGGGGCGGACGGGCTAACTAAGAGCCTCAAGTCTCAAGGCGGGGGGGGGCACATTCTCGGAGCGCCTGGGAGCCCGCTTTGAGCATCGACTGTGCTCAGGTTGGCCAGGCTGCTTGTGCTCAGCTGGCCAGTTTCTCGGCTTTCAGCTCTTCGGGGTTTGGCTCTCGTTCGGTTGCTGCGCCAACTTCGCCGTCTCCGACAGCTCGTCGGCGTTTGCCTCTACTGCGAACGCCAGAGCTCGCTGCATCGGGCTCTGAGGATTCTGCAGTGCTTGCTGCGCTGCCTCTTTCATCGTCAAAGAGGTCTGCTTGTTTTGCGTCCCTTGATTCGTCATTGGTGAATCTTCCGGTGATAGCACCGGGCTGGAACGGTGCTCATTGGCCAGCCCGGGGCCGTGGCGATCCCTACGCAGCATTCAGCATACGAGCCAAGTCAATCGTGGGCAGCTCGGCCACCTCGGCGGCGTTGTGGTCGCGTTCGACCAGCAGAGCGGGCCAGGCGTCGCGGGAGTCGGTGGCTCTTGTGTCGGCCAGGGACTGAGAGGACCGGCAGGCGTAAAGCGGACCGCTTTCCGCGAAGGTCGTGGCTGCGGTCATGTTTCGTCCTTGAGACACGCAATGTCGCAACCGGGACGGCCGTGAGTATACAGGTCGCTCTCGTGGCCGGCAAGCCCAGGCGTTCTGCCGACATCAGCCAGCCAGTGGGGGAGGAGGACGCGCCGTCTCAGCACGCGCCGATGGAGCGCCTGCGTCCTCACAGGCATGGATAGGACTCCTATTTCTGCACACGGACATGCCACTCAGGACACCACCCAGTACATCGTGCGTCGAGCCTTGCAATCGCCGCTCGTCTCGACTACTGTTGCACCCGCACGGACCGACCGCAGCCGGCGCGCACATCGTCGGAGATGCGGCGGAACGGGGAGCGGAGTGGGCCCATGGCGCGAGGGAAGGATTCCACGCTACGGCGATGCGTCTTGCCCACGGCCCGGTACCGGCGCCGGGGGCCGATACCCGTTCAGGAAGTCGTGCGTGTCCTCTTGCACGTTTCACTCGGCACATGGGGTTCTGCGATGAGCGATACGAACCTGTCTTCTTTCATTTGGTCCGTGGCCGACCTGCTGCGCGGAGACTACAAGCAGTCGGATTACGGCAAAGTCATCCTGCCGTTCACCATCCTGCGTCGTCTCGACTGCGTGCTGGAGCCGACCAAAGCCGCCGTGTTGGCGGAAAAGAAGACGCGGGAGAAGGCCGGTCTGAACCCCGAGCCCTTTCTGCTACGCACGTCCGGCCAGCTCTTCTACAACACTTCGCCGCTCGACCTGAAGACGCTCATGGGCGATCAGGACCACATCGGCGAGAATCTTCGGGCCTACATGCAGGCGTTCTCGCCCGCCGTGCGCGACATCTTCGAGAGCTTCAAGTTCCACACGCAAATCGATGAGCTCGACAAGGCCAACCTGCTCTACATGGTCACGGAGAAGTTCGCCAATATCGACCTGCATCCAGCCACGGTCAGCAACGCCCAGATGGGCGCGGTCTTCGAGGAACTGATCCGCAAGTTCGCGGAGCTCTCCAACGAAACAGCCGGAGAGCACTTCACCCCGCGGGAAGTGATCCGGCTGATGGTGAATCTGATCTTCATCGAGGACGATGCGGCCCTCACCAAGCCGGGCGTGGTCCGTTCGCTCTACGACCCCACCGCGGGCACGGGCGGCATGCTGAGCGTGGCCGACGAACACCTCGCCGGTCTCAACCCCGACGCGCGCCTGGTCATGTACGGCCAGGAACTGAACCCCGAGTCCTACGCCATCTGCAAGGCGGACATGCTCATCAAGGGGCAGGATATCGCCAACATCATCTTCGGCAACACGCTCTCCGCCGACGGGCTGCACGGGAAACGCTTTGACTACATGCTCTCGAATCCCCCTTTCGGGGTGGCGTGGAAGAAGATCGAGCGGGAGATCCGCAAGGAAGCCAAGGAGCAGGGCTACAACGGCCGTTTCGGTCCGGGCCTGCCCCGAGTTAGCGACGGTTCGCTCCTGTTCCTCCTGCACCTGGTCTCGAAGATGCGCCCGGCGGTGGACGGCGGCAGTCGGTTCGGCATCGTCCTCAACGGCTCGCCCCTCTTCACCGGCGGGGCCGGCTCGGGCGAGAGCGAGATCCGGCGATATGTCCTGGAGAACGACCTGGTCGAGGCGATCATCGCCCTGCCCACGGACATGTTCTACAACACCGGCATCAGCACCTACGTTTGGATCGTGAGTAACCGCAAGCCCGCCAAGCGCGCCGGCAAAGTCCAACTCATCGACGCCTCCAGCTTCTGGCAGAAGATGAGGAAGGGCCTCGGCAGCAAACGCAAGGAACTGAGCCCGGAGCACATCGAGGACATTACCCGACTCTTCGGCGAGTTCCGGGAGGTCACCCGCGACGACGTGCCGATCTGCCGGATCTTCCGCAACGAGGACTTCGGCTATCGCACCATCACCGTCGAACGCCCCCAGCGCGACGAGCAGGGCAAGGTCGTGGTGGGGCTCAGGGGCAAGGCCAAAGGTAAGCCCGTGCCGGACTCCAGTCTGCGTGACACCGAGAACGTGCCACTCGGCGAGGACGTGGGAGAGTACTTCGAGCGCGAAGTCCTGCCCCACGCGGCCGATGCCTGGATTGACCACGACAAGACGAAGGTCGGCTACGAGATCCCCTTCAACCGCCACTTCTACGTGTTCAAGCCGCCCCGCCCCCTGGACGAGATCGACGCTGAGCTCAAGGCCTGCACCGACCGCATCCTGACCATGATCGAGGGGCTGACGCAATGAGCTTCCCGCGCTACCCAGCGTACAAGGACACTGACATCGAATGGATCGGCGCGGTGCCAGAGCACTGGAGTGTCGAGCGTGGGCGATTCTTGTTCGAGAAGCTCGAACTCCCCACAGATCCAGAGGACGGAGTGGTGACTGCATTCCGAGACGGTCAAGTGACGCTGCGAGAGAATCGGCGCACAGAGGGGTTCACCGTTGCAGTTCTTGAGCATGGCTATCAGCGGGTCCGCAGAGGCGATCTGGTGATTCACGGGATGGATGCATTCGCCGGTGCAATTGGAGTCTCAGAATCGACAGGAAAATGCACTCCCGAGTATTCCGTCCTGGCTCCCCATCGCTCCGAAACCGACAGCCGCTACTTTGCAGCTGTTCTTCGGCTGATGGCGCAACGGAACTTCGTCTTTGTGATCTGCCCATCGGTTCGGGAACGCGCCCCACGTTTCAGGTATCCCGCATTCAAGGACGTGCTCCTCCCTGTTCCTCAGGGGGCCGAGCAAGCCGCCATCGCCGCCTTCCTGGACCGGGAGACGGGGAAGATCGACGAGCTGGTGGCGGAGCAGCGGCGGCTGATCGAGCTCTTGAAGGAGAAACGCCAGGCCGTCATCTCCCACGCCGTCACCAAGGGCCTCAACCCCAACGCCCCCATGAAACCCTCCGGCATCGAATGGCTCGGAGACGTCCCGGAGCATTGGGAGGTGGTGCGTGTGAAGGCCGTCAGCACATTCACGACGAGTGGGCCGCGAGGATGGTCGGACCGCGTGGGTGACGAGGGGGACCTTTTCATCCAGAGTGGCGATCTCAACGACTGCCTTCAGGTTTCCTTCGAAACCGCCAAGCGAGTGCAAGCGGGCGATGACGCAGAGGCCAGCCGTACGCGGTTATGTGATGGCGATGTAGTGGTCTGCATTACCGGGGCAAAGACGGGCAATGTGGCCGTTTGTGCGTGCGTCCCCGAGGCAGCGTATGTCAACCAACATCTGTGCTTGATCCGCCCGCATCAGAGCGTTCTGCCCAGCTACGTCGGAACATCGCTCAAGAGCAAGCTGGGGCAGACCTATTTCGAGCTTTCCCAGTATGGCCTGAAGCAGGGCTTAAGCCTGGAGAACGTGCGTGAAGCACCTATCCTGCTGCCGCCAATCAAGGAGCAAGCCTGCATCGTAGCTTTCATTAGTGCAGAGGCCGCCAAGTTCGACGCCCTGACCGCCGAAGCCCAGCGTGCCATCGAGTTGCTGCAGGAACGCCGGACCGCGCTGATCTCCGCCGCCGTGACCGGCCAGATCGACGTCCGCCATTTCGACGAAGGGAGCGCCGCATGAGCGACCCCAGCGACATCATTCTCTACACCACCCCCAGCGGAGCCGTGCGGGTCGAGGTGTTCGTGCGGGATGAGACGGTCTGGCTGACCCAGAAGGCCTTGGCCGAACTCTTCGGGGTGAAGGTCCCGGCCATCAGCAAGCATCTGAAGAACATCTTCGCCACGGGAGAGCTGGCTGAACAGGCAGTTGTTTCCATTTTGGAAATAACTGCCGCGGATGGGAAATCCTACCAGACCAGCGTCTACAACCTCGACGCCATCATCGCGGTGGGCTACCGGGTCAACAGTTTTCAGGCCACCCAGTTCCGCATTTGGGCGACCCGGACCCTGCGCGAGTTCATCACCAAGGGCTTCGTCCTCGACGACGAACGCCTCAAGCAGGGCAAGACGCTCTTCGGTCAGGACTACTTCGACGAGCTGCTGGAACGCATCCGTGAGATCCGCGCGAGCGAGCGGCGCTTCTATCAGAAGATCACCGACCTTTACGCCCTTGCCGCGGATTACGCGCCCGATGCGCCGCAGACCCGTGAGTTCTTCGCCACCGTGCAGAACAAGCTGCACTGGGCGATCACCGGTAAGACGGCGGCGGAACTGATCCATGCCTCGGCCGATGCGACCAAGCCGGCCATGGGGCTCAGCACGTGGAAGCAGGCCCCGCACGGTAAGGTGCTGAAATCCGATGTCACCGTGGCCAAGAACTACCTGAACCAGGCCCAGGTGCAGGAACTCAACCGCATCGTCTCGGCCTATCTGGATCTCGCCGAGAACCGCGCCCAGCGCGGCATCGTCACCACCATGGCGGATTGGGCCGTCTTCCTGAACCGCTTCCTGGAACTCGCGGACTACCCGATCCTGAGCGACAAGGGCAAGGTCAGCGCCCTGGAGGCCAAACTCAAGGCCGAGGCCCAGCTCGCGGTCTTCCGCCAGCGCCAGGACCAGGACTACATCTCAGACTTCGACCGCGAAATCAAACGCCTGGAAGGCCAACTGCAGGGAAAGAAGCCTGATGAGCCTGCATAAAGAGATCAGCTTCGAGACCGAGATCTGCGCACACCTCGGCGCGCACGGCTGGCTCTACGCCGAGGGCGACGCGGCGGGTTACGACCGGGCCCGGGCACTGTTCCCGGCCGACGTCCTGACCTGGGTGCAGACGGCTCGACCCGAGGTCTGGGAGACACTCACCAAGAACCACGGCGCGCAGGCCGGCGAGACGTTGCTCAGCCGCCTGCGGCAGCAGCTCGACCAGCGCGGGACGCTGGGCGTACTCCGGCACGGCATTGAACTGCTGGGGCTGAAACGGCCGTTGAAGCTGGCCGAGTTCAAGCCGGCACTCGCCATCAATGCCGACATCCTGGCCCGTTACGAGGCCAACCGTCTGCGCGCGGTCCGGCAGGTCCACTACTCGACGCACTGTGAGAACAGTATCGACTTGGTGCTGTTTCTGAATGGCATCCCCGTGGCCACGGTGGAGCTGAAGACCGACTTCACCCAGAGCGTCGGGGACGCCGTCGACCAGTACCGCTTCGACCGATTGCCGCGCCCCAAGGGGCAGGCCCCCGAGCCGCTGCTGTCCTTCCCCAACGGTGCCCTGGTACACTTCGCGGTGAGTAACAGCGAGGTGCACATGGTGACCAAGCTGGCGGGGCCGGCCACAGCCTTCCTACCCTTCAATCAGGGCGACAACGGCGCGTCCGGCAACCCGGTCAACCCCAAGGGCGGTCACCGCACGGCCTACCTCTGGGAGCAGGTCTGGGCGCGCGAGGGCTGGCTGGAGATCCTCGGCCGCTACATCATCGCCCAGCGCGACAAGAAGAAGCAGATCGAGAAGATCATCTTCCCTCGTTACCATCAGCTCGACGTCACCCGCGCGCTGCAGACGGCCGTGCGCCGGGACGGGGCCGGGGGCAAGTACCTGATCCAGCACTCCGCCGGCTCGGGAAAGACCAACTCCATCGCCTGGACCGCGCACTTCCTGGCCGAGTTGCACGACGACAAGCACAATAAGGTCTTCGACACGGTCCTGGTGGTCTCGGACCGAAACGTCATCGACTCGCAACTGCAGGAAGCGCTTTTCGACTTCGAGCGCACCGCCGGCGTGGTGGCGACGATCACCAACAAAGACGGCAGCAAGAGCGGCAAGCTCGCCGAGGCGCTCTCCGGGGACAAGAAGATCGTGGTCGTCACCATCCAGACCTTCCCCTTCGCGCTGGAGGCGGTGCGGGAGCTGGCGGCCACCCAGGGCAAGCGGTTCGCCGTGATCGCCGACGAGGCCCACAGCTCGCAGTCCGGCGAGGCGGCGGCGAAGCTCAAGGCCGTGCTGAGCGCCGACGAACTGGCGGAGTTGAACGACGGCGGGGAGGTCAGTTCCGAGGACATCCTGGCCGCGCAGATGGCCGCACGCGCCGACAACCGGGGCATCACCTTCGTGGCCTTCACCGCCACCCCCAAGACCAAGACCATGGAGCTGTTCGGGACGCGCCCCGACCCGACGCAGCCCGCCGGGCCGGGCAACCTGCCCGCGCCATTCCACGTCTACTCCATGCGGCAGGCCATCGAGGAGGGGTTCATCCTCGATGTGCTTCACAACTACACCTCCTACAAACTGGCCTTCAAGCTGGCGCACGAGGGGGCCGAGTACGACGAAACCACGGTGGAGCGCCAGGGCGCGCTCAAGCGCATCATGGGCTGGGTCAAGCTGCACCCGTACAACATCGCGCAGAAGGTGCAGATCGTGGTCGAGCACTTCCGTGAATACGTGGCCCCACTCCTGGCCGGGGAAGGCAAGGCCATGGTGGTAGTGGGCAGCCGTGTGGAAGCCGTGCGCTGGCAGTTGAGCATCACTCAATACATCAAGGAGCGCGGCTACAAGATCGGGACCGTGGTGGCCTTTTCCGGCGAGGTGAACGACCCGGAATCCGGACCGAATCCCTTCTCGGAGAACGGCCACACGCTGAACCCGAACCTGCGAGGCCGCGACATCCGCGAGGCGTTCAGGGGCGACGAGTACCAAATCCTGCTCGTGGCGAACAAGTTTCAGACCGGCTTCGACCAACCGCTGCTGTGCGGGATGTACGTGGACAAGCGCTTGGCCGGCATTCAGGCCGTGCAGACGCTCTCCCGCCTCAACCGCGCCTTCCCTGGCAAGGACACCACCTACGTCCTGGACTTCATGAACGACGCCAAGGACGTGCTCGCCTCCTTCAAGACCTACTACGCCACCGCTGAGGTCTCGGCGGCCACCGACCCCAACCTAGTCTACAATCTGCGCGCCAAGCTGGACGCCGCCGGGTACTACGACGACTACGAGGTGAATCGCGTCGTGGATGCGGAACTGAAGGGCGCCAAGCAGAGCGAGCTGGTGGCGGCGATCGCACCCGTACAGGACCGACTGATGAAGGCCTACAAGGCCGCGCAGGAAGCGCTCAAGGCCGCGAAAGAGATGGGGGATGAGACAACCGCCAAGAACGCCAAGGACGAGCTGGACGCCCTGATTCTCTTCAAGGGCGACATGGGGGCGTTCGTCCGGTTGTACACCTTCCTCTCCCAGATCTTTGACTACGGGAACACTGACGTCGAGAAGCGCACCATCTTCTACAAGCGCCTGCTGCCGCTGTTGGAGTTCGGCCGCGAGCGCGAGGGCATCGACCTCTCTAAAGTGGTCCTAACTCATCACCACCTGAAGAACCGTGGCAAGCAGGCCATGGCGCTGGGTGCCGGCGATACGCCCGCACTGGCCCCGATCACCGAAACGGGCGGCGGCAGTGTCCAGGAGAAGCAGGCCGTCTACCTGAGCGAGCTGATCCAGAAGGTGAACGACCTGTTCGAGGGCGAACTGACCGAGCAGGACAAGCTGGTCTACGTGAACAACGTCATCAAGGGTAAGCTGCTTGAGTCCGAGACACTGCGCATGCAGGCGGCAAGCAACACCAAGGAACAGTTTGCCAACTCCCCCGACCTCCAGGACGAACTCATGGAGGCCATCATGGGCGCCCTCGACGCCCACACCCTTATGAGCACCCAGGCCTTGAATTCCGCCACCGTCCAGCGCGGCATGAAGGACATCCTCCTCAACCACGCAAGCCTCTGGGAGACCCTACGCGACCAGCCTGACAGCCGCCAGACCGCACAGGCCGGTTGAGACTTTGCACGGCCGCGCTGGGAGATGGATGGGGAGCCGCGTTCGCGCGCGGCTGTCAACGGTACGGTTCAGGGCTTTGTTCGCCCCTGTCCTCTCCCGGAGTTTTTTGAGGAAGGTCGGGAATGGAGAGGGGACGTACGCACGCAAGACACATCAGTCCAATGATGACCCGCCTTCAGCATAGACTCAGAAGGCCTCTAAATAGAAATGGCGCCTGCTCTACGATTTGTTCTAAGGGCTCTTGGCGCCCACTTCCCGGCGGCATCCCCACAGGTAGGTGATCGGGTTGGCCTGAGGATACAGATGGCCTCTCAGGTCCGCTCAAATCAAAACGCACAGCACGAATAGTCTGCGTCTAAGGCTCCTATAGGGGTCCTATAGAGCCCTAACCATCTATACACACGGTGAGTCTGTAAGTACGTCCCCATCCATTACTGGTTGCTGAACTCACTGCGACGCTTCGAGGACAATGACCGTCGCGGCAGTGCTGTAGAGCCAATACCCGTGTCCGCTGATGAGTTTGCCGGGGATATGCCAGTCGGCGGCTGGAGCCGCGCCGTCCGCTGCAAAGTAAGCCGAACCGTCCCATCCCCAGATCCGGCCCGGAATTGCAGAAGCGGCGGGGCGAAGGCATGTGACCTTTGCGCCGATCAGGTTCCACCCCTGCAGCAAGGTCAGGATTTGCAGCTGACCCTCGTCCAATTGCGGATCCAGTCCGTAGGTGTACTCCTCCAAGTTGGTCGCACCGTCGCCGTCAGGATCATCGCCCGAGCTATTCGTGAGAGCATCGAGTGAGTTGAGCATCTCCCACCCATCTGGCATCGAGTCGTTGTCCGTGTCTCCATCGAAGGGCATTGTGCCTGCTGCGAATTCGTCCCGGTTCGTCAGGCCATCCGAGTCTGGATCGAGTCCTGCATCGTCAACACCGACCGTCAGCCCTCGGGACACTTCCCAGGCGTCCGGAATGCCGTCCATGTCCGTATCGGAAGGTGCGTCAGTGGGTAGCATAACGAAGCCGCGCTGCTCCCCGTTCTTGTGGCCCATTCCCACGATTGCCCCGAAGTCATTTAGGTCACGGGCTACTGACAGGTAATCCCAGTCCGTCTCCAACGGAAGAAAGGTGTTGAGGTCTGTAGCGACGCGGTCGCCGTCCCACAGAACTGCACGCCGGGACCCTCTGCTGCCCGTCAGCATGGAGCCGACGATATGCCCAGAGTTGTTGATGTCGCTGGCGCTACTCTCAATGAAACCCGGCAAGACCCCGAGATCCTGCATTCCATGCTCCACGGTCCAGAGGAACCCCCGTGTGGCCCCG